>Ga0070712_100000454_pt1 | contig 23516 bp, 35 predicted proteins | sample LARL81metaG_FD_71396 | JGI IMG/M metagenome (GOLD analysis project Ga0070712, IMG submission 71396) | Corn, switchgrass and miscanthus rhizosphere microbial communities from Kellogg Biological Station, Michigan, USA - LAR L8-1 metaG | ecosystem: Host-associated > Plants > Roots > Rhizosphere ...
GCGAGATTAGATGCAGCGATACGTGATGCCTTTTTAAAAACAGGTATGAGTAAGGAACACGCTAATTTGGCTGCCGACTATGCCATAAACGGAGCAGGAAGGGCAGCCAACTTGGATTTAAGAAGCACAGTAGACCTTGGCTCTGTTTTAAGGGATGGCATCCCATTGAAAGACCAGCTTATGGGAAGCGGATATAGTGCCACGCAAAATGTTGAATCAGGAAAATTACCTGGGGAACTAGGCAACCTTCAGACAGCATGGAAGTGGTATGGCATAATGGAAAACAAAGCCCACAATGAATATGGCAAAAAAGAAGATTATCAGGGCGGTGGAGTAGAGATAACTCCTACAAAATGGGATATTGGGGCCAAGATGGCAGGGTTTAATACTATAAGCAATGAAAAGTATTATGATTATGAAAGCATGAAACAGGCTTATGTGGGTACCAATGGAAAAGGATTTGAACCGGAAGCCGGTAGCTTTAAAGATAACATATTAAAAAAGGTTGAAGATGCCACAATAAATGATTTTAAGGACAAGCATGAAGATATTGATGCCTACCTTGCTCATCCATCAGAAGATACGTTTAAAAAAGCTTTTGGGGCCACACTTACAAAAGATATTAACGAATACAATATTGGGCTTCACGATAACGTATACAGCCTGTATCAGTCATTGGATGTGCCACAAAAAGAAAAGGAACAGTTGTTAGCAGAATTTAGTAAGTGGGGTATAGGAATGACATGGGAAGATGCACAATGGGATGTGTCTCCAAATACCGATTACAGGCAAATGGTAGGAGTGCAAAGAAAGATTTATGATGCTATAAATTACAACCATTTGAGGCCACAACCTGTGAAATAAAAGAGGCGCACTAACCAAAATGCGCCTCTTAACCACTAAATCTGACATTATGAATAAAACAGAACAGAGCAAAGGTATAAATTTTTCATATATTTGCATCATCACCCCTAATAATACACCCCATGTCAACAGCAGGAGAAAACGACCACGTACATGCTGATATGCCTAAAGAACATAACGGCAGCCCCACAGGAGCACATATTAAAGGTTCTTATGAAAAGCATGAGTCAGCTATTAAGGCTGGTGTAGATGCTAAAATAAGTTCTGCTCATATAGAGCCCACCCAAAGAACGAGAGAGGCTGAATATAAGAAAGCCGGAGCCTAATGAGCAACTTCCAGGCATCTATAATATCCGGTGTTACCAATAGCACGGATGTACAGGCCTTGAATGGATGTACACAACTTGTGCTTGGTGATGATAGTAATTATTCTACCAACACAGAAAATGCTTGTGGCGCGGCTTTGTTTAATTCATACCGTACTTATTCTGTACAATATTATCAGGGAAGTGTTTATAACTTATCTTCCATATTTTCTCCACCCACATGCAAGGCATGGTATGGTGGGCCTAACCCAACACTTACTTTAAATACCGGTGATGGATGGTATAGTGTAACTATGACCACTCTTCCTAACTGGAATAACGGCAGTACATATACTGGTAATGTTCATCAGGTGTGGAATACGGCAGATCAAAATGTATATACCTGTATTACAAACAATGTGGGTATGTTATCCACACGGCCTGATATATCTACAGGGTTATGGACTAAAGTAGTTAATGCAAACCCATTAGTACCCCTAAGTACACAGATATTTTCTAAGTATCAGGCCCAGGCATATTTCGCACTAATGTGTAAGAGCATGGTTTGTTTTCCACAACTTATTAACAATGCTCTGTGTGCTGCAGGAATAGGATGTAATAATGCTACTCTATGCAATAATGATGCGTTCATTAATGCTTTAAAAGCTATGTTGTGCATATACTCTATAGAAAATGCCAATGCTTCAAATCAGCTTCAGTTTACCACACAAACATTCGATTTACTAAATAATATTTGCGGTTGCAACTCCACTAACTAATGCTATTCGCTGACCAAATAATGCCTCAAGCTCAGTTAGCATTTATAGCTAATGTGGAAGCGTATGCCAAGGACCAAAACTTTGGCACTAATGATTGCAGCATGACTTTAGATCAGTTACTTGCACAGATGCTTTTATTAATGGGGGTGGCTAATAATACTTGCGGGGCCACGGCTCAACAGATACAATGTTTCTTATCTCTATTATCAACACCCTCCTGCTAAATGAACAGCACCTACTTAAATCAATGTTGCGCGACTGGATTCATTGCCCCTTTTGGATTACCCCAAAATAGTTTTTGTTGTAATGTAATTGCGCCAGTAAGCCCAACATTCGGTTCTCAGTCCGGTGGACCTACTATATGTTCACAGATCGATTGTTCTTCTTATGCTCCCACATGCTTTGTACCTACAAGCACTAATTTATGCGGGTACCTGCAAGGTATAGATACTAAACTATGTGCATTAGGAGTATCTTTAAGCTCCATTCCTTGTGCTTCAATAACAATGGCTGGCCCATATGCATGCCTTGTATCTCCAATTAATCCACCGATAAATACTCTTTGTGATTTTGCTACTGCGGTAAATAACAACTTCTGTGTATTGCAGCAGCAGATATATGGACTGGAAACTAATACTGGCGGTACAGGCGTATCAGGGTTAAATGGAGTAACCGATGGCGGCAATGGCACTCTTAGCGGAGCTTCAGGTACAGTAGGAATGGTAGGTACTAATGGTACCATATCATCTGATTCTACTGTTACGCATGGTACATCTACAAGTTCATTAAAAATATTTTCTACAGGGACTACAGGGACGGGTGTTGTAAATACATCCACCCCTATAACTGTTACTGCCGGCAAAGTATATGAGGTACATGGTTATGTTTATGTAAATGGACAGTCTCCCAATGCAGGTGTTGTATCAGCAGTAATTAATGGTAGCGGCAGCCAAATAGTATTAAAATCACAAAGCACCAATCCCGCATCCTTCCTTGGCGGATGGTATAGCTTCTCTACGCGTTATGTACCGGATGTAAACCAAAGTATAACTATTGGGTTAAAGACCACAAGTTTTACTATAGGTACATGGGTAAATTTTGCCGATGTGGTATTCATGCCATTGACAGAGACCAATGCCGGTGCCAATTATGAATATGAAATTCCTCAACAGAGGGATATTAATTCTGTTTATAATGCTATTGCATCCAGCTTTGTAATAAGCAATACTTATACTACTGCAGGTTTATATTTAACCGTTGGACAGGATACATATATTATAAAAGGCAAATATGTAATTGGCGCGAAGACACAGATTGGACTTCTTCCGAATACTACCAACTATGTTTATTATGATACCTGGACTGATGGATATGTAGTTAAGGCTACGAATGTTACTGACACTACTCAAATCCTACTGTATAGTGTTGTAACCAATGGTTCGGTAATATCAACCATTACAAGCCTTTTCAATACAGCCCCTTTCAATGGTTCAAGTATTCAGGCTGGCACTATACCTGGGGCGCAGCTCATAAATAATACCATAACGGATACTCAGTTATCCAATACCGGCGTTACGGCTAATCCTTATGGTGATAGTACCCACGTACCCGTATTTACCGTAAGCGCGGCAGGTAGGATAAGCACTGTTACACCCACTCTCATAGCGTTTCCTGTTACAAGCGTAAATGGCGCAACGGGAACGGTAAGTCTTGGCATAGCCAATATGAATGATGCAACGATCACCACTCCTTCCGCTGGCCAATTCTTGAAATGGAATGGCACCAAATGGGTAAACTCGGCTATTACACCGGCATATTATCAAACGATATATTCTAATCTAGTATCTGTAACGCAAAGGGCAAAGCTCAATTTCAATACCATATTCTCAGTTACGGATGATTCAAGTAATGGTGCTACAACAATAGGTATAGCTGCTTATGCTATCACTTATGGCCTTATTCAGAAAGCAGTTGGCGCGGCAGTATTGCTAGGCAACTCAGCAGGTGCTAATAGTCCTTATGTGGAACAAACACTATCGAATGATCTTGTATTATCCGGTAATGTGCTTAGTGTTAACTATGTTGCCTTAACCAAGTCGGGAACTTCTTATAATGTTGCCATTGCCGATATAAGCGGTGGTACCACCATATTAATGACTAATTCAGGGGCCCGTTCCGTAGTACTCCCTGCAGCCAATACAGTAGCCACCGGAAGACCCATAAGGGTAAAAGATGCAAATGGTAATGCATCCTCAGCCAATATAACTGTAACCGTAGCTTCTTCGGGAACTATAGACGGTGCCTCCAGCATCGTTATTTCCACCAATTATGGACATAATATTTTCATGTCAGACGGCATCAACTGGTATACTATTTGATTATTTTATATCTTTGCCGATATAATTAATCAATATAATCATTATGAAAAATCTTGTAACTGTAAAACAACTTGCCGATTTCATGGGTGCTAGTAGGCAATGGCTTCAATCAAACCCTAATAACCAAAATTCACCTTTGGCTGCCTGTATTAACAAAGTATCACCTGGAATAATAGAGGCCTTAAAACCAATGGATGAAATGTCTCAGGCCTATAATGCAGAAGTAGGTAAACTGAAAATTCATTACGCTGAGAAAGTTCAGATTACTGAAAATAGCCAATCACCTGAGCAAGCTATTACCATGTATGAATATACTGGGGTCAATTTAGAGGAACGCCAAAAAGAAATACAAGCGGCATGGGAGAAATTTGTTCCTAAAAGAGATTCCGTTCTTGCCCAAGAAATAGAAATAGAAGTGGCTTATGTTGACAGGGTGCCAACAGAAAATATTCTTCCACTGGTATATATTACTGTATTCAGAGGAATTGTTATATCGCCAACATTTGATGCGAATATTAAAATCATAAAATAAATGTATCGCGGTTCACTCTGCGATATAAACCTACCTGTTAAAAGCCTCTCTCGTAAAAAAGATTCTAAAAAAGCTAATTACCAAAGAGGCTTGATTTATTATAAATTCCCAAATGATGCTTTGTTGATGCTACAGGATGCCTTGACTCTGCAGGATGAAATTAATGCTATGGAGGGAATTAAAAACCCATTATATATACAAAAGAAAAGGGTATTACAATTACAACTAAAGACTGTTTTGGACGAATTATGTCCAAAATTCGTACCCAGAACCCAAAAGAAAAGAGACATAGAACTGGCAATAAGGCTTTATAAAGCCCTTATGTTAAAAGATACTATAGGGTTGCGTAAAAAGTATTTTGATATTATAGCCAGCCGTTAATCGTGGTTACAGCCAAGTTTAATGTTGCCTGTGTGCCTAAATTGGGGAAGCCCCATGGCTGATTACTTACTTTTTGAGAATCAAATGGAACTTTAGAACCATCGCTTAATGATATTTCCACATTACATTGAGCTTGTCTGTTATAAGGCATGGAGGGATTAGACTCAAGGCCACCTACTACTGAACCAGGCACAAAAACTCCGCTTACATCTGTAATATTCGCTTTTTTAATTGCACGATCTACATTTACTCCATCTTGTGAAAATACAATCGTGTCGGTTTGATTTAGTATATACATTATGGTTTGGGGGTATTTGTGGGCGGGTTAGGTATATAGGGTTTTAATATGCTTGGCGTTACTCTCCTTGTATTTGGTATCGGAGGATTGTACGTTGGTACTGTTGGGGGTGTGGGGTTAATATTTGGTTGGCCGCAGCAGATAATTCAAAGTTTTATAAGGCAAATTTAAGAAAAAATATTAACACCTTCCTTTTCTCCTTCATCAATACACTTTTGGGCATCAATAAATTCATTTTTATCATAGTCGATGTTTTCCCCTTCTATTGTGCCACAAATCTTAATACACTCATCTATAGCGGATTCTAATGTATCTCCTAACCCCACAACTGCACACACAGTATTTTCATGCTTGTCAGGGCTTGGAATTATCCAACATATATCATCCCTAAAAGTATAGTTATAAGGCTTTATATTCCTATGATATTTTTCTGGATATTTAATTGGAATCCATTGATCTACGTCATTGCCATAATCTATAAATAGCTGTACTGCATATTCTTTTTCATATATAGGCTCCACTAAGTCTCCTTGTGCTCCATGGAATATTATTTCACCAAGATTTATGCAATTCCTTTGTAATATTTCGTTAGGTGGAACGCCTAACCTGGCAGTAAAATCCAAGGGATAGAATTTGTTTTTATCTACCCGTACTTCATCACTCCAAAAAGTACTTACCATTAATTCTTTCGATACTTCAGATATTCTACTGGAAAATTCCTGCATGGGTTTTGGCAGGTTGTCATTAGTAATAACCCTTGAAGCATAGGCTTTGTTTTTAATTTCATAGCCTCCCATAAATTTAACTGGCTGTTGTCCATGTACAACAAAAGTATCTCTGCCTGTTTCTACCCCTTGAATAGGAGTAACTATTATAAACCTTAGTTTATCAGCATATGTGCCTTGTTTAAGTCTTAATTGTTCAAATGTTATTTTGGTGGATTCAAAATTCCAATGGCGATATGTTTGCATATCTGATCTGAACATGGAAAACTTAATAAATCTTATGCCATCTACATTTTCAAGGGCTTTAAGAAGTGAATTAATTCCTTCCACTACCATATATTCCGGCAATGGGAATCCCCACTCTTTAACCTTATCCAAAAATAATTCTCTATTATTTTCAATATCAGCCAATGCACCAGAACCGAATACATTGAAGCCGCGTTGTATTAAATCCTCTTGTAGGTTTTTTCGAGAACATCCAGGGAAAAATATAACATCGGAATCATATACATTTTTTTCCCAATTATCTACTTTTATAAAATCTCCACCTTCTCCAACTGCTTTTTTGGCAGCCCTAATATCATGTTCATTATCATCCCATTCGCTGAAATATTTAACTGTGCCATATTCTTCAGATAAGCGTTCGGCAAAAGATTGATAGATGCCTCCGCTATCCATAAATAGCAGAGTTTTATTGTTAATGAAATTCATGGGATTCGGGGGTGTTATATTCTGTTCCGCAGGGTTCGTTTAATGGGAAATCGCTGTCATGGTTTAAATCATCAAGACAATCATCATTATCTGATTCTTCTTCCTCATCCTCTTCTGGATCCACGATCAGGCTCTTGTTGCATCTTCGGATGATGTTTTAATATTCCTGATGCGGTTTCCATGTTTTGTTCTGTGGTTTTAAATGTACGCTTACAGGAGGTACATTCATAGTTACTGCATGGCACAGTAACGTTCACAAGTCCTTTTTTTATTTGGAGCCCATCTTCTTTAAGTTTGGCCTCCATACCGCAGAAAATACAATCAATTATTTTTCTCATGTTTCAAATTTACAATAAAAAAGCGTACCTCATAGAAGCACGCTCAAAAGTTCACTCTTTTCGTATCGAGAAACAGTTTAAGGAAAACCGATACATTTTTACTATTTAGTAACCGGACTTTTAAGAAAACTAATCATCTTTAATCTATAAACATTTTATTTTTAATATAAAATTATGCCGGATACTGGCCTTGTATGGGTGGCGAACCCTTAGATTATTTCTTCATATCGTAACGGGTTATTTTAATGAGTAAAAATAGTATAAGTATATTCATTGCCATCCATCCGAATATAGATAATACACAAGGAATTGTAGGGCTTATTAATGATAGCCAATAATAAATAGGTATAATGGCTACCAAGCTTAATAAGGAAGATATGGCGCAATATATTTTAAATCTTTTTGGTGCGGGTGGAAATCCAGGAGGTAGTGCCATATTATTTTAGGTAACTATATACTTAATGATACCAACGTGTTGCATTTCATTGGTTGTTAAATTGACTCCATTGTTGAGCCATTGCCAAAGCTAATCCTGGTTCTGTCTTACTTCTTTCCTTGCCTTTTCCCTTGCCTAATACCCCATGTTTGGGTGAATATTTACTAAAACCTGATTTTGTTTTTTTACTCCTAAAAATAACAAATTGAGGTTCTATCCATGTTTTAACTGGTTCAAATAGATTAGGTTCTTTTGTATGTAGTAGTTTAGGCAAGTTATGTAACCAAAGACAAGTTTTCTTGGGGTATGGGTCGCCAAAGTAATAGGGATTGATTATTTGGTCTGGTTTCCTGTAAAGGTTACTCATTATACTTATCGGGTTCTCAATGCACCATGCAAATGATAACTTAGTAAATTTCATAAAGAAATCAATACCCTCTTGTTGCCTCCCATCCTTTCTTTTTGCTTCAAAACTTGGCGCACCGCTAACTGCTAAGTGTGTGCAAGGAGGGAAAAATATACCTACTCTAATTTCGGGGTGTTCATCTATAACTTCAAAAATATCTCTTTGAATATGCCATTCAGGATGACCGCCCGAACATTCCTGTAAATCGCAAGAAAAGGCTTCTATACCCATATTACGGAAGGCTTTTGTTACTTCCTGGCTTTCTTCGCAGCCTATCAAAAAATCAATCTTCATTTGGTATCATTAAGTATATTGTTGCCGAAATAATGTTGTGAGCTTCTGGGGTATTATCCACATTTACTTTTGTAAAAACTGTCCACAATATTTTACCCTTTCGATGAGCGTATTCCTATCTTCCTGTGTTACCTCAAACCGGATAACATTAAGGTTTTGAGTTATCATACAGCCTTATTTAGCATTTCAGAAGCTATAGTTACTCTTTGAATGAGAGCATCCTTATCTCCCTGGGGTATTTCAAACCGTATAATGTTTAGATTTTTATACTTCCCATTATTTAATATATACGGCAATTCTTCTTCATCAGCAGAATCAATCCAATAATAATGTTTCGCTTCTTTATCGCTTATATAAGCTGGGTTATGAATCATGTCTTTAATGGCCTGTAATTCCTCCTTATAAGGCATATACACTATTAATTCTACTTTATTGGTATCATGTAACACTCCATGACTTACGCATTGCCAGTAGAATTTTTCTCCATCTTCATGGTTTTCTCTTACTTCATCTATCGAAGTGCATTCTACAAGGTCGCAAAATGAATTTCGGGTTTGTGGACATTTTATTTCTACAACTGTTTTATCACTCGTATCCTTAAATTTCAATCCATCAGAAGTATCGGACCAATATTTTAGTTCAGGATGTTCAATGGTTTCTTGGCTTGATAATGAATACTCAAAACCAAGAAGATTAAAAGCTCTTTTTTCAGCTAATTTACCCCATGTTAATGGCCTTGTATTTGTTTCTACCTCCATAGGGAGTCCAAGTTTTATTTCTCTCTGTCTGCTTTTCAGGTAAGTATAAAAAGGTTTGCCAAATGTATCTTTAGCCTTACCATTTGACATTAATGCCACTATCTTACTGCTTGTAAAATGCCCCAAGCGAAGAGGGTTGTTTCTTAATGTTGTGTTTTCCATATTATTTAAAATTTAGGTTAGCAAATTCTCCATGCAATTCAATGGCTTTATTATCATATTCAATGGCTGCCAGTAACTCACCACATGGAGTATGTGGATAAGTTCCTATTCTGATTAATTTACCGTTTTTTCTTATCCTGGATATGTATTGTTTACCATATCTATAAGGACTGACTCCTTTAAATTTAGATACACCCCATACTTTTCTATTTGCCAGGTTTTGACTGTTTGAGGCGAATCTTAAATTTCCTTCCGTATTATCGAGTCCATTTCTTTTTTCATGGTCCACTATTTGTCCGGCAGGTGCTTGCTTTATGATATTGTGCATCATTATAGTTTTGTACTTTGCGTTTTTTCTTCCCCCGCCTAAGTATATGCCTCTCTCTGCATACCAATTATTTCCTCTAAAATGAGCGCACCATTCCCAAATAGAAAGGAAGGGATGCCACCACCAGCCTACAATGGCTTCCTTGCCTTGTGTTAAAGGAATAGTTTTTGAATATGGAACAATAGAGTTCACGGTTTTTGAGGATTATTCATATTTAATACTGTAACTTTTAAGGTATTCATAAGCTTATCATAGCTTGTAACCTCTTTTTTATCAATTATTCTTTCTATGTGAGTACGTTCCTGTTCTGTGAATAAATGTTTCTTTTCTTGATATAGTTTTTTTAGCTCCTCCTCAGTAGTTACTGGCTTCAATATACTGTCATAATCTGACTTGTCTTTTCTATTTAAATCACGCCCAAATATTCTACCGAAGTGGTGTGCTGCATCTTTTATAGCATCTGACTTTGCAGAAGCCACGGCTAACTGTACACCATTAGGTTTTATTTTGGTAATATCTGTTGGATTGGCACCTGCATCCATTTGTATAGGCCATGCGGCAACACCGTCTTGAAATTCCTTTTCTCCGGTTATAGGATTTACCACATGCACCCTTACCGTTACCTGCACGCTATTAACCAATATAACAGGTTGAGTTTTTACTTCTACGTTAAAGCCGCCATATATCCGGTTAAGTAAATATTCCACACGTTCTATTGGCAAGTACTTAACAGAAGAGTCAAGTGGATGTATTTTTACCCATTTCTCATGTGGGTCCTGATTAAGAAGAACCATTAGTCCATCTTCCTTTATAGTTAATGGAGTTTCTTCTATGAGAGCTTCAAGTTTTATTATTCCTCTTGCCATGGCTTAAAGTGTTTTAAATATTATTACTTTTTATATTTTAGATAATCCCAAGGACTTTTATCTTCCGCCTGTTCCATGGCAGCCATTTCTTCAATATATGCCATGGCCTGTTCTTGGGGTATTAAACCAAAATCTTGACACATATAATCAGGATGTACCCGTGTATGAATCATATTTGCTGCATAAGCCCATGAATATTTATCTTTTAATTTATAACCAATTTCACCAGCCATATTAACTAAATGCCCAGCAGTACACATTCTTGTTCCGCATACATTGGCTTTTGGATCATACTGTTCTATTTTTCCAAAAGTGGTTTGATCATGTATTCTTTTTTTAGATTTTATATCATTCCAAAGATGTGTATAAGGAGTATCTATAATTGGTATTGATTCAAATTCTATCAGGTCGGATAAGATGTACCCCGCACCTCTCAGGTCGGATGCGCTGTACCCCGCACCTATCAGGTCGGATGCGCTGTACCCCGCACCTCTCAGGTCGGATGCGCTGTACCCCGCACCTCTCAGGTCGGATGCGCTGTACCCCGCACCTATCAGGTCGGATAAGCTGTACCCCGCACCTCTCAGGGCGGATGCGCTGCGTAAAGATAGCATAGCTAACAATTTTTTGTCTTCTCCTTGTTTTTTCATAGTTATCAGTTGTTAAAGTGTTTCGATAAGTTCATATTTAATATCTCCTCCGTCAAAGTCAGGCCTTTCAATAAGGAGTTGAAGGTCGTTTTCCTGCGCCCATTTTTCTATCTCTCCAAGGCTGTTCCTGTCAAGGAAGGAAGCATCAAAGTATAGTGTCTTTACCTCCCCAAGGTTCATAGATGCAATCCTAAGCGCAGTAGTGTATAGCTTTGATGTGCTTATCTGGTTACGGTCCAATGGCAAATCATCTACTGTTATACCTTCAGCAGTAATAGATATACCCTTTGGGAAGTTGGCGGATTCAATAAGTTTTCGGCGTTCTTCTTCAATACCCTTAACTACTTCATCGGCCTTATCTGCTGACACCTTAGCCTCTTCCGTTTGAGTTTTGTAAGCAATATAATCCTGGTATGCTTTAGCTTTACTATTGGTTTCTGATGCAGTAAGTATCTTGGCATCGATAGCTTGCATGTCCTTATCATCCGGTAGCTCCTTAATATATTCCGGTTCTTTCGGGTAAAGTTCGGCAGCCACTTTCTTAAGCAATATCTCCTGACCCATTTTCAATACCCAAGCAGACAAATCTTCTATGCCGGGATAATTGTTTTCAGTTAGGGTAGCCACGGCCTCAATACATTTGGTATTGGCAGCTCTTTTTGCATCCTGCTCTTCATTATGGGTTTTCACTTCCAAGTCAATAGTTTCTTTTTCTTCGTTCCATTTCTTGCGCAACCCCTCATTGTATGATTTGTTTTGCAGGTATAGAGCATTAAGGCTATTCTTAATCTTTAACTTTTCCGCTTGCAATACAGTCAGGTCCACCGGAGCCACATAATCAACTTTTAGCATTTGGGATAGCTTCACATGGAATTTTTCTGCTTCCCTGTTCTTTTCGGTACGATCAGTATAGGCAATGGCATACCTGTTATCAATATCGGTAAAATCAATACCGAGTATTGCCTGAAGTTGGGCCGCTTGCTTTTTTGGTGGCGACTGTAAAAACTTATCAACATCAAATGTTAATGGAAAAAATCTTTCTCCCAATTCTTTATTAACAGAAGTTTTAATGCCTTTTTCTGTAACATAGAAAAGTTTGTCTTTACCCTTGTTATCAAACTCCCATATAAACTTCTCTCCTGTGGTAAGAGTCATTTCCCCTTTGCCTGACTCTTCACCATCTTTGACGATAAGCTCAGGACGGATAAAACGTATTCTGTCCACGATGCCTTTTAACAAACTTGTCTTGCCTTTGTTATTACCTGCTGTTACAATAGCGGTACATCCTTTAAATTCTGCCTCAGCTTCGCTTATGGCTTTAAAGTTTTTGATCTTGATATGCTGGATACGGCTCATAATGTTTGGTTATTTAAGGGTTAATTTATTTTGTTTAGATTTGCAATCCGTGGGAGGCCTCCACACCCCTGCGGAGATTCCCTCCCACACTTCACACCCCTGCGAAGTTGACTGCAAACATTATTTTATTTTACTGTTAGCTTCAATTCTTTTCCTGATAATTTCCTTTTGCTCCGGAATAAATGTATCATTATGCACCTGCCTCCAAAAAGTTGTACGTGTTATTCCCATTGATTCTGAAATCCACTTGCGGGTTAATCCATGTAACTTTAACAAATTGTTTAATTGTTCGCTGTATGGAATCTCACGTTTTTTCTTTTTGGTGTGTGTCATAATATTAGTTTAGAATGCAAATATACATACTTTAACGCACGTAGTTCCAAAAAGTTTCAATTCATGCCAATATGTTTCAATTCGTTTGCATAACCAATTGAAAAACAGCGAATAAAATTTTATACTTTATGTAATGCCAATGCTAATAAAGCGAGAGCTGCCAATACCAGGATAAAATAAAACGTATCCTTCTTTGGATTACGGGGCTTTTCAGTGGGTACGTACATCACGGCTGCTTGGCAATGGTGGCGATTGTATCATCTTTCTTTTGTGAAGAAGAACTGGAGCCAAAGAAGAAGTTTAATATTATGCCCTCTGAACCACTCAATGCTGAATATACGCCTAATACGGCAGTCATATTAACATTTGGATTTATGGCTATAAGGTTTAGCATGTTTAGTAATAAGTAAACTGTCAATGAACCCCATACAGCACTTACAAAAAAGGCCAATATTGCCACCATGTTTTTAGATAACCAGCTTGCACTTGTGGCTTCGTTAAGCTTAATTTCCATATTCCTGGCATCTTGCACATCTTTTAAAGCCGCTTCATATTGAGCTTCACAAAGCTTTTGCATTTCTTCTTGATGAGACATAACTGTTTCTTGTAACTTCTCATTTAGTTGTGCCCCTACTGCGGGATCAAGTTTAAATGATTCTACTACATTTTTTACTGCATCACCTATACCTGCAATGCCACCTTTAAATATGCCATCTAATATTCCCATGGGGTGTAAGAATTAAGGGGTGAATTATTTATTGAAGTTTACCGGCTTTATACATTTGCCAAATGTCTTTGTTTCTGTTGGTCCAGCCACCCAAAAATTCAATTTGAGTTTGGCGGTGTTCTACGATCATGGCATCATAAGTCTCTCTTAAAAACATATAATCACCAACAGATACATTATCGCTTTTAGTAAGTGTTTCGGCACCAAATATGCCATCCATTTCGGCACCGGCAGCCTCTTGTAATATTTTAGTAGCTGTTTCAATACCCATGTTCACACAAGTATCGAACATTACATACTGCATGGCGGGGTCTTTAAGTTTGCCGCAATTACCTTTTATATAATAATCGGTACCATATATGCCTTTGGCTGTGGACTCACTCATATCTTCAATGTTCAGGCCTGGGTAAGCGGCTTGTGAAATTCCATACTTGGTTACTCCGCCTTTATCATTGGGATTATGAGTAACAACTACTCCGCCTTCAAAAGTTTGGAGAATGGTAAATGCCTTGTCTATATCCATAAAATTAAGATTTTTTTTCTTCGTTCTCTTTCTTTCCCTTTTTGGAAAAGAATTTATACATAGCTATTCCTCCCACCCCTGTGGATGCCATATAGCACATTCCCTGTGCCGTCATAAATATGTAATGTAAGAGCATGGGTGGAAGAACAAATAGATTGTGTATATGCCCTATTAGGCTACCGGCACCAGCCAGCAATAATGAACACAACATCATAAATAACTCAATAATATTTTCAGGGGTTTTGTGATGTGGTTGTACCTCCATAATTTTCATGGGTTGGGGTGTTAATAATGTTACAAATATATTATTTTTATGCTGGAGCGGTAGTGCCCAAATCAGCAACCAATACAAAACCAGATGGAAGGTTGTTTGAAGCATACCATGTTAATGCCCCTCCTCCAATAGATGCGTGATAATATGTATTACCGTCATTACCTGATACTATATTGGTTATTTGGCATGTTTGGGGGCCCTGCCCATTAGTATTTAATATGTAATAATGTCCTGCTGTTGGGGTGATTGCTGTCATGATTTTTGTGTTTTAAAGTACGATTTTATTTTCCCAAGGGAAACCTTTTCCCAAAGACCCTATTGTTTTACCCTTAATGTAATTACTTGTTGAACTGTTAGCTGTACGTGCGGTACCATCAGTAGATATGGTATATGGAGCTAATGTGGGGCTATAATTAACTCCATTCTCTATTGTTTGGGCATCCAAAACATCATTGAATGCAAAATAAAATCCTCCATTTTGTAATTCGGTAGGATAAAGTTCCATGCCCTTACCTATTTTTATTGAACGTGAAATTAATCCCACTTCAGCAGCAGATAAAGCCACGCCTGAAAAAGCATAAAGTTCACAACAGTAGCATTTAACTATTTCATTGACTGTATCGGTAAACATATTATTAACCGATATGGATGAAACATTTGAAAATGTACTGTCTAATTGCCCATTTATATAGTGCCTGAAATTAACTCCATCATTTACTCCTGCATAATGTGTCCATGAACCTATTGGTGTTGATGCTGTGCTTAAATGGTCGCTTCCATTATACATATCAAAAAATATGTTTCCCGTTACCTTTTTAAAAAACAAGCCAGATGCACCAGTAGTATTTGTAAGTATTGAGCCGTAATTATCAGCACCTATTGTAGATGAATTTAGATTAATCCATATACATACGCTCCATTTACCGGAAAGCGTGGGCGTAGGAAGAAGTAACCCATGAGAAATAGCGGCAGTTACCGCAGTTGAATCAAGACAATAAGAAAATGGTTTGCGTTTGCGTATTTCTCCTTCAAGAGCAGAAATACCATCCATAAGACCACGACTTTTGCCTCCAATTCTTTGAATACCTATTGGCCTTCCGTTAATGCCTTCCATTAGTAATCTTCTCTTATTGCTGCCGCAAATAATGTTTTAGCTGCGGTCATGTTGGCAACTACTCCAATCCAAATCTTATCACTTGCTGCAAGCTCTATGTATCTCTTTCCGTTATTATCAATAGGCAATCCTACTGTTACCGATGGAAGTAAAGCGTCAACTGTAAGCGTGGATGCAACAGTTCCAGCCCCAATAGGTACGTTTATCTGCCCAATTATTGCCAATGCCGTTCCCGCACCACCAGGATCAAGGACTAAAAACACATTATTAGCTGTTGTGTCAGTTGTAGCGAATAGTATTGATAATACCCTACTGCCATTTGCACCTGCTGTTACAAGTGTTTGCATATTAGTTGTGCTGTTCACGCTTGGTGTCCATGCGCTTGCTGCCGCCAAAGAAGTAGTAGAAGTTTTAGGCGTTTGTGCAAATACGGGTGTCGTTGTTACTGCCATAATTATTAGTTATTAGTTAGATATAAGTTTGCTCCTGTAAGAGCTTGTTGTAAATTAGATTGAGTTGTTGCTGATAATGCAACTGTATTAGTTCCTGTGCCGCTTAATCCTGTTCCCGCAGTAGTGAATATAGTGGTGGGATTAATAGAAAATTGAGTATATGTCAATGGGTCTGTTCCAACTGTATTTACTGTTGATGTTAATAACCATGATGTAGAGCCATTTACTGTTCCACTTACAACTGGTATTGCTCCAGTATTATTAATATCACTTGGCTGGTCATAATCAAGGGCCCGTGTAAGTATTGGGGCAAGTAAAGCGGTTTGGAGTTGGGTTACATAATATATTCCATTAAATGCACCTGATGGAGATTGTGTATCATTCTTAACCAATACTCTTTGACCTAATGCAGTAAAAGTAACTCCATCACAAGAAAAAGCTGTATTTACTGCTCCAGTTAAAGTTGCCCCTATTCCACTTACTCCATTATTATAAGTATAAGCACTTGTATCGCTTGCTTGTGTGGTTGCAGCTAAAACAGCAACAGCGGGATTAACTCCTGCTATTGCATTAGCAATACCTGTTGTTACATAAGCAGTTGTGGCTACTTTAGTTGAATTATCTGTGGCTGCTTGGGTAGTGGCAGTAGTGCCGTTAGCTAATGCAGTGGATATACTCCATGTTCCACTATTTACTTGGGCCACTCCTGTTGCGGTATGACTATCTATTCCTGTACCTCCATACGTAGGTGCGATAGCTGTGCCTTGCCAAGTGCCGGTTCCAATAGTTCCTAAAGTTGTTATAGATGCCTGCCCAGCATAAGTAGATTTAATACTAAATACTGTACCTGTAAGATGTAATGTAACTTCATCTGCCGTATAAGTCGTGCCTGATGGTACTTGCCATGATGGGGCTGTATTGGGTCCATTACTTGTTAATACGGTTCCGGAGGATCCTACACTTTGAGAAAATAAATTAGATGCCAGTATTGGAGTGAAATAAGTCGGTGCTGTATTATTGTTACCTGTATTATTTCCTAATAACTGCCATGAGTTAGTTCCAGTAAGATTAAAAGATAAAGCAGGACTTGATGTTGGGTTAGCAACTGAAGTACTGAATATAGGGGCAAGATTACCCGCGCTGAAAGAGGTAACTGTACCGCCGGATATAACTACCGCTACCTGGCTAACTGAAAGCAACTGCCCCTTGGCATTAACTGTAAATACAGGTATATATGTAGCACCTCCATAAGTACCTGGGGCCACTCCCGTATTTTCTATTGATACATCCGTACTCATTTGAAATGAGTTGGTATTATTTACCGCTAGCAATCCGGAAAAGAAGTTAAGATTAGGCTGTTGAGGTAATGGTGTATAGTTATTTTCTACCGTTTGGTAAAACTTGCCAATGGATGATGATTGACCTGATTGCAATACGCCATTTGCATCGAATACCCTAAAACCTTCATCGTTTAAATATGTAAGCGTAAACCCAGGCTGTAATGTTACGGAAATGACTTGAGTGGTGGTGGTTCCTATTTCTGTGGTCGTGCCCTCCTGTAATTGTTCTGTTACTATCTCCTGTATGGCGGTATTATTCGCCACATCCAAATTACAGATAGACAAAAACTTCAATTGTCTGGTTAAGCCCACAACAGGAGAAGGTAATATAATAACTGTATTTGCATTATTTGTTTGCCCCGTAACAGTTCCCTCAGCCATAAATGTGGTAGTGTTCAGGTCCACATAACTAGCCACAAAAGAAAGCTGGTTGGTATTAACACCTCCGGCAAGTATTACATTAAATGTTTGATATGGAGACAGCAATATCATAAACAGAGTGAACTTATAGCCAGTAAATTATTGGGGCTTAAATCACTCAACAAAGCAACCGTGCCAGACTTATCCGGTAATATATATGCTCTATTGCCTGTTATATCTCCATCAAATGTTCTGGTGAATGCTATACCCCCTCTTTGGGTGCTATAGGCTAAAGTGCCATTATAAGAGAATAAGTTTATTGAGCCCACCGTTCCATTTGGCGGTACTACCTTTACTAATGGTAAATTAACGTAATTGCCCAAGGGGTGTTTATTAGGGGTGTGGCGCAAAGATAATAAAAAAAGGCCACCTTTTTTACGGGTGGCCTTTGGAGGAGGATATGCATAAGGGGTGTTATGCAAGAGGATGCAAGGATAGAAAATTAATTTGGGAATGATATACTTGTTGATACTAATTGACATATTTCTTGTATAGTTGGTTGATTTTCATTTTTAAAATGGCTCACAAGATTCAGAGCAATGGTTAGGTTTTTCAATCTTATGTTCACCACTTATAATCTGCTGTGGGCTTAAATTGCCCCGATAGAAGTTAAATGGAGGCTTTAGATTGGCTTGTGATGGTCTTTTTATTTCACTACCATATTTATCTGTCATATTTTGCCACCACTCAAATTTTTCAGGGCTTTTAACTCCAATACGTTGTAACCTCTTTAAATCTTTTTTCCAACAACAATCGCAATTACCTAAATCAGAATCAATAATAAGGTCAAATCCTTGAAATTTCCACCAATCCATAATATCTTGCTTTGTGGTTGGTATCATTGAAATGAGTGGATATATGATACGTTCTTTAGCCCAATGAGGGTTAACCCTATCTATTTCATCATTTCTTATGCCAATAGCTGTATAATGCTTTGTAAATCCAAGTGAACGACAATATGCTTTTATTGTTCGTGCTTTAAGTATGGTTGAACAGAATGGAGCGTTAGTAGTCGGTATTCCAACCAATTTTATCATCTCTTCAAATGGTTCACCATTTCGGCTGGCAGTTTTATAATCCACTAATTTAGGGTTTACGCCCCAACCTGCTTTAGTTGCTGGTTGGTATTCTATCCACGAAATAGGTATATTCCAACGCATCATACAATCGTAAATGAACTTATAAGTACCCTCATCCTCTTTGCCTGTATTTGCGAATACGGTAAGCATATTCCAATCAAATCTTTCCGCCCATTCATTGTATAGATAATAAAGCATACGCCCTGATGTGCGACCTCCGCTAAATGATATAAGTAAATTCTTCTTATCCATTGCAAAGTTGCTTTAAAGCCTCATTAAAATCAATAATTTCAGTACCATCAATATCCTTAACCAATTCGCTAAGTACATTATGAAATTTTACCAATTCATCAGGTGTAAACTTGGTCGGGTGTTTCGGGTTCAGCTTATTACAGAACGTGCCTGTAAGCATACCCATTTTAGAGGCTAAGTTTCCCTTGTTCAGGCTCCACTTGGCTATTAGCTGATGTAACTCCATTTGTGATTAGTTGTTTGTAGGTTAAAGGATTGAGAAGATTATTAAGTAACATATCAAAGCGGGTGTCCTCGCTAAACTCCCTTGAGTTATAACGAAACACAAACTCATCTACATAGCGTTGTAAATGCTTATCTGATACGTGGTGATAGATACCATACACGCCACGTTTGAGCAATGCCCAAAAGGATTCCATAGTGTTGGTATGGGTTTCACCGTTTACATATTCGCCTGTTAAGTGGTTAATACGTTTGTGGTGGAATAGTTGAGCCAGTCCATTGTAACCGCCCCACTCATCAGTATTTACAGTAGAACCGAAAGCAACATTTTCTTTAACGAATGGGCGTAAATTGTAACCGTTTGTATTGGCTATTTTCTTAGCCCTTAGTTCACCACCTCTTTGAACCACACCCGCAACAGGGGTTTTAGTCTTTACACTTCTGCCCTGATTATTGTCGGTGCGTTTGTGAGCGTGTTTATTCTTTTCGCTGCCCCCGATAAAAGTTTCATCCGCCTCAATAGTACCGCTTAACTGTTCGGTACTGGTTAAGCCCATAGAGTTGCGTACCCTATGATTTAAGAACCATGCTGTTTTTTGCGTTACTCCAATATCCCTGTGTAGTTGGTGGCTGCTAATACCTTTCTTGTGAGAAGTGATTAGGTAGATAGCCGCAAACCATTTTTGAAGGGGTATATGGCTATCCTCGAATATGGTATTAGCCCTAACACTAAACATTCTTTTGCACTTGGCACACTTATAGCGGGTAGCACATTTATGAACGTGGTTGTGTCCGCAATCTTTGTACTGGCAAATTACTTGACCGTTCCACCTTATTTGCTCTAAATAATCCCTGCAAGTGCTTTCATCCTTGAAGTATTTAAGGAGGTCGAACAGATTTTTAAACTTGTGTAGTGTTGTCATTTTTCGCTATGTTTGTATTACAATTCAAAGATAAGCTAATTATCTGAAATAATACATACTAATTATTAACAATATTATAAGTCATTGATTTACAGACAAATTATTTTAAATGTTAGTATCAACAAGTATATCATTCCCATTAATTTTTATATATGTGATCGGTGTCGCAAAATATTGTTACATCTTCCAATTCCTGCCGTTGACAAGCCACATACTGCTTGCCCTCATGTGTATAATTTCTGACAACTAATTTTATCCCATGCCTCTTAGCATAATTAGCTGCAGCCGAAGCAAGTTTTTTTCTTTCCTTGGGATCGAGTAAGAATGTATCTCCTACCTCCATAGATTGAAATGGATACTTTCTTTTATGGCTTGCTGGTATTAATGGCATTACTGTTAATTTATATTCAGTCATTTTATTTGATATTAAACATTTTACTTACTTCTTCATCTTCTTCTCCCTGGAGCCAAACTCTTCCATGAACTGAGATATTTATTATGCATCCTGATTTAGTGAACACCTGAACAGTTTTATATTGCAATTCTCTTTGGCCGGTGAACTCTATATCATTATCAAAAAGCATTTGCAATACCTGTTCAATATTATATGTCTTTTCTATCTTCATTTCATCTGTGGTATTATCTGTGCTTTTTCTTGTTCACTAAGCGTAGCCATTAATCCTTCCTTTAAATTTTTATTCGATGCCCCGAACTTTATCGTTCTGAGTAACCAAAAGCGGTAACTGAGTGGAATGAACTTTAACTTCTGTCCGCGATATTGTCCAAAGGGCATATTCATAGTGAGAGGGTTTGCCGGTGGCTTACCTATCTCGTGCAGAGGTACACCAGTAAGTAATACTCCTTTTTCTCCATATAATCCCCAAGTATTATTTTCCTTACGATATACCAAGTTCTCAAGCTTGCCGAACTTCTTTACATTACCGGAAAAGTCCACCACCAGGCAATCTTTCTTTTCAGGATCGATACGAGTACCACGGCCAATCTGTTGATAATACATTCCCAAGGAAGCGGTAGGCCTTGCGGTGATTATACCATCCACTTTGGTATGGTCAAAACCTGTCGCCAGGATATTGACGTTATATATTACCCTTATTGCTCCTTTTTTAAATCCTGTAATAGCTAATTCCCTGTCCTTCGGGTTCATTTCAGCATATACACAGGTGGCATTGGGTGTTTGTGATGCTAACTTCTGTGCATCGATAACACAGGGAACGAATACTATTATGCTCCTGCGATCAGTCATTACGCTGAACTTGTGCATAATCTTTTCATGCGTGTTATTGCCTTCATATACCTTATGCATAGAATCCTCAGTATAATCGCTCCGGCTGCTGTTATATACAAGGCCTGTGGTATCCATATCATATTGCTCATACATGAGCTTGCTCCAATACCCCATTTCAACCATTTCCTGTATCTGGGCCACATATAAAATGTTCTTATAAAACTGGCCATGTTTGGACCTGCTTGTTAACATCTTCAGTTGGGAGAATGGCTTACCCTCCCTGCTCATATTAGTTTGGAGCTTTAAGGGTGTTGCCGTAAGTCCAAGCACCCACGATATACCACTTGCTGCCAAGAACTCACCAAGCATACTATCTCTATTCCTGGGGTATAGATGCGCTTCATCGATGATTATTTTGGTAAAGCCCATTTCTTTAAAGTAAGCCCCATGCTTATATATGCTTCCAATAGTGGCATAGGTTACTTTGTCCACGCGCTTCTGTCCCATGCTGGCAGAGTAGATAGCTGCATAGCCGCCAAGCATGACAAACTTCTGATAGTTTTGTTCAAGCAGTTCCTTCGATGGCTGGATGATAAGCACCCTGTCCTGCTGTTCGGCTATCTTGGCTATTACCACTGATTTCCCAAATGCTGTCGGTGCTACAATGATTGCCGGCTCATGTGGTTTTTTGAAAAACTCTAAAGCTAAATAGACCGGTGCTGTTTGATTTGGTCTTAGTTCCATAGGTTACTGTATTTCGTTAATCCATACTTTGAGTTCGTTCCATACCACTCTAAGGGTGCCATTCTTAAAGCAGATAAACAGGAATAATAGTAGCCCTACTATTAAGTTCCCAACCACGTATATATTTACCCATGTAGGGCATACATCCCCTTTGGTGGTAATACATATAAGTAGTATTGATACTAAAAGGTTAGGAATAGTTGCTAATGCGATAATCTTGATTGTTTTCATGATGTTTGAATTTTAGCGTTAAATAATAGTTCTCTAAGTTCTTTCTCAAAAGTGTACGTGCCTTCGTTGTAATAGCTGCCCCATACCTCATCGGTTACACTCTTGGGGTCTGCCCCTGCTGCCAGGAGTGTAGATACATATTCAGGCAGCCCCAGGCGAATGGCATAGGCTAAGGGACTGCCACCATAATATGTTGCACCGATGTTGGGGTTAACTCCGTTCTCCAATAGGGCGCAAACACACTCTATATGTCCATAAACGATAGCATCTTTAAGTGCCCGATTTCCATCAGCCTCCAATTCTGCACCAGCATCTTTAAACTCGACTATAAATTCATGTTGGTTCTTCCTTATTGCATCAAGCAGGTTAAGGAATATTTTTAGGGTGTTGCTCATTGTAGTTCAAAAAATCTGTGTTCTGCTGCCTCTGCTACCTCTGCTGATCTGTTCGCATCTTCTTGCGCTGCCTGTTCAAGCTGGTCATTTAATTCTGACCTGCGCTTGTCTGCGAGTGTGTCCTGTTGAAAATTGGTTAGTTCCATAATTTTTTGAGGTTAAATGTTTAAATATTCTTGATTTCAAACCATTTTTTAGACGTTTCAAAAGCCATCATTCGTAACTTGCTGGCTTCATCTCCATTATTCGGAAATTCATTGTTGTTATTCCAAAAATTGTCTTCCCATTCTTTCATACTGCGATTGTGGCAACCCATTACTAATCGTTTCTCCCCTTCTTCGGTAATGAATGGAATAACTGTGTACTTATATAAGCCTGTAAAGATTGCCGCCTCTTTTACTTTATAGCTACGCAGGTATGCCCCACTCAGGTCTGCCTCACGCAGGTATGCCCCACGCAGGTCTGCCCCACTCAGGTCTGCCCCACGCAGGTCTGCCTCACTCAGGTCTGCCCCACTCAGGTCTGCCCCACTCAGGTCTGCCTCACGCAGGTCTGCCTCACTCAGGTCTGCCCCACTCAGGTCTGCCTCACTCAGGTCTGCCTCACGCAGGTATGCCCCACGCAGGTCTGCCCCACTCAGGTCTGCCCCACGCAGGTCTGCCTCACTCAGGTCT
>Ga0070712_100000462_pt1 | contig 23332 bp, 17 predicted proteins | sample LARL81metaG_FD_71396 | JGI IMG/M metagenome (GOLD analysis project Ga0070712, IMG submission 71396) | Corn, switchgrass and miscanthus rhizosphere microbial communities from Kellogg Biological Station, Michigan, USA - LAR L8-1 metaG | ecosystem: Host-associated > Plants > Roots > Rhizosphere ...
GGCTAGTCCCGGAAGCAAGGCAACCCGGTTTGACAATGCCCAGCTTTCCCACGTACTTTCAAACTTCTGCCCTATTTGCCCGTCCAAAGACTATGTTCTTTGTAGATAGATCCGTCCCACCATCGGAGGCCCGATGAAGCACCTGTCCTTGAAAGTCGCCTTTTTACTTCTATTGCTCTCCTCAATCAGCCTGGCTCAGGATGTCAGTTCCTTCGAAAAGCGCGTCACCGTCAAGAAATTGGCCAATGGTTTGACAGTGATGATCTGTGAACGCCCCGAAGCCCCCGTCTTCTCGTTCTTTACCTTAGTCGACGCCGGTTCGGTGCAAGATCCCATGCTCGCCACCGGTCTCGCGCACATGTTCGAGCACATGGCGTTCAAAGGCACCGACAAGATCGGAACCAAGAACTACGCCTCTGAAAAAGCCGCGCTTGAAAAGGTCGAGTCAGCTTACACCGCTTATGTGACTGAGCGTGACAAGGATGTCGGGCAGGATTCCGCCAAGCTTAAGCAATTGGAAAAAGCCTGGGAGGATGCGAAGAAAGCGGCCGATCAGTACGTCGTCGCAAATGAATTCGGCAAGATCATCGAGCAGAACGGCGGCGAAGACATGAATGCCAATACCAACTTCGATGAAACCGCCTATCACTATTCCCTGCCCGAAAATCGGCTGGAACTGTGGGCCTATCTCGAGTCCGAGCGCTTCCTGCATCCCGTAATGCGCGAGTTCTATAAAGAACGTGACGTGGTCAAGGAAGAGCGGCGCATGCGCACCGATAGCAGCCCTTTCGGACGGCTCCTGGAGCAGTTCACCCAAGCGGCATTCACCGCCCACCCCTATCACCGTCCTACGGTTGGGTGGATGGCCGACCTCAATCACTTTTCCGCCACCGACGCGCAGAAGTTCTATGACCGCTATTACGTGCCGTCAAACATGGTGATCGCCATTGCCGGAGACGTAAAGCCAACACAGGCTCTTCCGATTCTGGAAAAGTACTTCGGTCGTCTGCCCTCACGGCCGCATCCTGATGAGGCCACAACAACAGAGCCTCCCCAGAATTCCGAACGCCGCGTCGTACTGAAAGACATGTCACAACCTATCTACATTGAGGGTTACCACCGCCCTGATTACCGCAGTAAAGACGATGCCGTCTTCGATGCGATCAGCGATCTGCTTTCCGAAGGCCGCACCTCCCGCCTCTATCGGTCTCTGGTTCGAGATAAGAAGATTGCGTCGTTCTCCGAGGGTTTCACGGGCTATCCCGGGGTGAAGTATCCGCATCTGTTCGCATTCCTGGCGGTTCCACTTCCTGGTCACAAGCCTCAGGAAATCGGCGACGCCATTCACGCTGAAATCGATCGCTTGAAGAAAGAAGACATCAGCGACGACGAATTGAAGATGATCAAGACCCGCAGCAAAGCCAACTTGGTCCGTGGCCTCGCCGATAATGAAGGACTCGCCACCCAACTCGCGACCTACCAGACCCGCTATGGCGATTGGCGCGAATTGTTCCGCTCCGTCGAGCGCATCGATGCCGTAACCAAGGCCGATATCCGCCGGGTCGCCAACGAAGTCTTCGTGGAGTCGAACCGTACCGTTGGCATCATCGAGAATTCCCGCGGCAGCGGCGGGCCTCCGGGAGGCGAACAAGGAAGCGGTTCATCGGACCAGGGAGGTGCGCAATGAGGCGGAACCTGCTCACTCTCACACTCATCGCTTGCTTGCTGGCGCCATTTTCCGCATTCAGTCAGGCCCCTTCCTGGAAACAGGTTCCTGTTCCGCCGCTGCATTCTTTCAAGCCGCGCCAGCCGAAGCGCATTCAACTTTCCAACGGCATGGTCATCTTCCTTCAGGAAGACCATGAACTGCCCCTGATTGACGGCACCGCACGCATCCGGGGCGGCTCGGTCAACGAACCCACCAACAAAACCGGACTGGTAGATATCTTCAGTGAAGTCTGGCGCACAGGCGGTACAAAATCACAAACCGGCGATCAACTCGATGATTTCCTTGAGGTCCGCGCTGCCAAAGTCGAAACTGGCCCAGGTCCAGATTCCACTACCATCGGCTTCTCTTGCCTGAAGGGTGACCTCGACGATGTCTTCAAGGCGTTCGTCGATGTCTTGCAGAACCCTCAATTCCGCGACGACAAGATCGAAATCGCCAAAAAAGGCGGGGAAGACAACATCTCCCGCCGCAACGACGACGTTGGGAGTATCTCTCACCGCGAAGCCACCAAGCTTGGATATGGCGCCGAGAATTCTTACGCCCGGGTGCCTGAATACGCCACCCTCGCGGCCATTACGCGCCAGGATCTGATCGCCTGGCACGCGAAATATATCCACCCCAACAACATCATCCTTGGAATCAGCGGAGACTTCGATTCCGCTGCCATGGAATCCCGCTTGCGCTCGGCTTTCGATTCGTGGCCGAAGGGCGAAAGCTTCCCGCCCTTCCCCAAGGATCTTCAATACAAATCGGCCGCACCCGGCATCTACCTTGTTTCCAAGGAAGATGTAAACCAGAGCAACATTCGCATGGTCGCGCTCGGCACTACACGCGACAATCCTGACTACTACGCGCTCAGCGTATTCAATGAAGCATTCGGGGGCGGTTTCTCCTCTCGCCTGTTCAACGACATCCGCACGAAACGCGGCCTTGCCTATGGCGTTGGCGGAGGCGTCGGTACGAACTTCGGCCACCCGGGAATGATCCAGATCGCCATGGGCACCAAAAGCCAGAGCACCGTCGAAGCGATCCAGGCCCTGAATGAAGACATCGATCAGGTGTCGAAGGAACCATTCACCGACGAAGACATCAAGCGCGCCAAGGAGGACATTCTGAGTGCATTTGTCTTCCGCCTTGACTCGCCCGACAAGATTCTCGGCGAACGCATGGTGTACGAGTACTACGGATATCCTCCCGACTGGCTCGACAAGTACGAGGCAGAGGTCAATAAGATCACGGCCGCAGATGTGAACCGCGTTGCGGCCAAATACCTGCACAAAGATCAACTCGCGGTCCTCGTCGTCGGAAACCCGAAGGAATTCGATAAGCCGCTCTCCTCGCTCGGCTCAGTGAAGGACATCGATATCACGATCCCTTCTCCCGAGGGAGCAAAGCAAGCCGAGGCCGAGAAGCCAACTGAATCGAATGCCGAAGGCAAGGAACTCGCCGGGAAAGTCGTTGCCGCCATGGGTGGAGAGTCCAAGTTCGCTGGGATCAAATCCATCAAAGCAAACTACTCCATGACGCGGAAAACGCCGCAAGGCGAGATCCCTCTCCAGATGCAGACCACAATCATTTATCCCGATCACCTTCATGCTGAACTTCAGACTCCCCAAGGCACGATGACCATTGTCGTCACCCCGGAAACCGGTTTCGCATCGATGGGCTCCATGGGGACACAACCGATGCCGTCCTCACAGAAGAGCGAGACACTCGAGCAATTGAAGCGTGATCCCATCTTCATCGCGGCGCACTGGAAAGATCGGAACGTTTTTTTCCACGCAGGCGGAACCGAAAAGGTTGGTGACGTTGACGCCCGCATCGTAGATGTCAATGCAGCCGGTGCCTCCATCCGATGGTTCGTGAATCCATCCGACGGACACATTCTCAAAGAGACTTATCAAACGCTTGGACAAGGTGGCCCCGCGCAAGGCGAGACCGTCATGGAAGACTGGAAGGCAATTAGCGGACTCACGCTTCCGCTCCGGCGCAAGAATAGCCAGAACGGTGAACAGACCAGCGTGGTGGAGTACAAGAGTCTTGAGATCAACCCATCGGTAGACCCCAAGCTGTTCGAAAAGCCTGCGGAGAAGACTTCAGAAAATCAATAAGCGGAGTCCGTCATGAAGCGAGCGTGGTTCCTTTGCACGATTTCTCTGTGCGCGTCCGCCTCGCTGCGCGCTCAAGTCACCACATCCCAGTACGACAACTTCCGTACCGGCACGACGCTAAATGAAAAGATTCTGACTCCGCAAAATGTCAATGCAAAGCAATTCGGCCGGCTCGGGGCGTTCAAGGTTGATGGCGTGGTCTACACGCAGCCGCTCTTCGTTCCGGGCGTCGATGTACCTGGCAAGGGCATGCACGACATCATCTATGTCGCCACTGAGCACGACAGCGTCTACGCCTTCGACGCATATCGCCCCGGGGATCCGCCGTTGTGGCAGGTCAGTTTTCTTGACAAATCTCGCAATCTGATCGTTCCGTCCGAAGACGATGTCCAGTGCCCGTTCATCCGCCCCGAAGTCGGCATCACCTCCACACCTGTCATCGATATCAAAACCGGCACCCTTTATGTACTGGCTCGCACCAAGATCCGCCACGCGGCGAGCGCTGACGAGTACTTCCAGCACTTGCATGCCCTGGCGATTACAACCGGAGTAGAAAAATTCGGTGGTCCGAAACTGATTCAGGCCTCCGTTCCCGGTCAAGGCGCCGGAAGTGCCAAAGGACAAGTCGGATTCGACCCTCTTAAGGAGAATTCCCGCGCCGCTCTCACGCTTGCCAATAACTCGATTTACATCGCGTGGGCTTCCTCCTGCGACGTCGATCCTTATCACGGATGGGTGATGTCCTACGACGCCCAAACCCTCGCTCAAAAAGCCGTGCTGAACGTCAATCCCAACGGAACCGAGGCAGGCATCTGGCTCAGCGATACCGGCCCCGCGGTTGATGCCGAGGGCAACCTATACGTCCCCACTGGGAACGGCACCTTCGACGTCAATTCCGGTGGAAAAGACTACGGTGATTCTGTTCTCAAGCTCGACGGCGCCTCTCTTTCTGTGCGCGACTATTTCACGCCCCATGATCAGGACCGCATCAGCACTGCGGATTCCGATATCGGATCAAGCGGCCCCACTCTTCTCCCGGATCAGCCGGGACCGCATCGCCACCTTCTGCTCCAGCCCACCAAAGACTCCACCATCTACGTAATCGATCGCGACAATATGGGGAAATTCAACGCGACGCAAGATGCCCTGCTGCAAAAACTCCAGATGAAAGGCGGCGGATATGGCGCCATCGCGTATTGGAACGGACACGCATTCTTCGCCGCGAGTGATGACGTTCTTCGCGACTATGCCGTTAAGAACGGTCAACTGACTCAGACAGCAGCGTCAACCACGAAATTCGCTAATCCCGGAGCGACACCGTCAATTTCTGCCAATGGCAACAAGAACGCAATCGTCTGGACGATCTCAACCAAGACATGGAACGGGCCCGACACCAAACCCGCTGTCCTCTATGCCTTCGACCCCGCCAGGCTAGGCGATCCTATCTACACCTCGGAGCAAAACAGCCAACGCGACCGCGCGGCTCTAGCTTCGCGCTTCGTCATTCCGCTTGTCGTAAATGGGCGGGTGTACTTCTCCACACGCACCGAGGTTGAGGTCTACGGGCTCCTGCATTAAGTATCGTCGGGGCAGGTAGACAACTTGTAAATCTCGACATTTCGCCACATCGGTGTCTGCCATCGAGCTTGAGGCCTTACTTTATTTACAAATCTCTTACAGCGTTTTTGACAATAAGCAAACAACTTGCATAGTTGACTGGACTAAGCTCCATTCAATTCAGGCCATATCCCCGGCGTGAAGGCAGCATTCTGCCCTTCGCGGCACGGCCCGGATCACCGCAAAGCACTACCGTCTCGGGTCCAACAAGATTGCCTCAGGAGTCGGAATGAACACAGGAATCCGTTTTTTTCGTTCAATCGATTTTCTTGCAACTTCGTTTTTAGTTCTGGCCTTTGTAATCTTGAGCGGCAGTCAACCGGCAAACGCGCTTCCCGCCTTCGCGCGCAAATACGGGTTGCGCTGCTCGGCCTGCCATGAAACCTGGCCCATGCTGAACAATTTTGGCCAGAAGTTCAAAGACAACGGCTACCAATTGATGAACGACAAGGATTCGCCGATCTGGCAGAACCCTTCCTACTGGCCGATTGCAATGCGCATCACTCCATTCTGGAGCCGCGAGAGCACGAACAAGGTTGCTACTGACACAGCCAGTGGCACTTCGAGCCTCGCAACTACAGGATTCAATTTTGGCGGACTGGACATTCTGACCGGCGGCACTTTGGAGAAAAACATCTCATTCTTGCTGGTTCCTGCCGCCGAAGAGGACGGATCGTTTCATCTCGAGGCGGTAAACGTGCGCTTCGATAACCTATTCCACAGCCCGTGGCTCAACGTGAAAGTCGGGAAGTTCGAACTCGACAGCTTTATCTCGGAAAAGCGTGGGTTGACTCTGTCTGGAAGCGGTGGGGGCTACCAACTGTTCCACTTCATCCCCGTCAACGATGGCAACACCTTTGGCCAAGTCGGAGATAACCAGGTTGGCGCGGAGTGGATGGGCCACTCCTTCGACGACCGTACCCGGCTATCCGCGGCGGTACTCAGTTCGACCGACGGAAATCCGGACGTGCCTTACGGGCGAAACTCCTACACAGCCTTCCTGGCCGGCAGCCAGGCATTTAGCGCCGGAAAATTGGGAGTGCAGCGCCTCGGTGGATACGCCATGATTGGTCAAGCGCCCACGACCTTTCTCACCAGCGGCGGCGTGCCCGTCCCAGGTTCTGGTACCGGCAACAAGAGCTTCAGCCGCGTCGGATTCGAAGGACTCTTCTACCTTGGGCCTCACCTCGACTTCCAGGTCTTCACCCAACACGGCTCCGATGACGCATGGTTCGGAGCTTGTTTCGGTAACATCATCGACGGCCCTTGCACCACCAACAACGACGGCACAAACACTCTGCCGCCGGGCGCTCGCAATCCAACCTGGAACGGAGCCTTCGTCGAAACACACGTTGTCGTGAATCCGCAGTTCACGATATTCCAGCGTTCTGAGTGGATTCGCATGTCGCAGCAGGCGCTTCCCGACACGCCGTCGAACCTCGGAAACATCGACAACTATGTCTTTGGTTACCGTTACAACCCGTTCATGAACGCCCGCGATGGCTTTGCTTTCCACAACGAATACTCGTGGATCCGGCAGCGCGGCACCGCTCCTGATAACGGTGACTTGAGCAGCAACAGCATCATGATTGGCTTCGACTTTGCATTCTGAGAAACGAGGATACCGACGATGAAGAACTCAAATCAGCTGATGTTTCGAATCGGACTTGGATGCCTCGCTCTCGGAGCCTTTTGCATCCTACCGCTTGTGGCGCAAGATGCGCCTGATGTTGGCCCGCATCCGCCACAGCCCCTGAAGCCAATGGAAAGTCAGATAGGCCATCTGACCGGCCACGCCAAGGATGGCAAAACGGACTATCGCCGCTACTGCGCCGGATGCCACGGGGACGCAGGTGACGGAAACGGCGAGAATGCGCAGTGGCTTGATCCCAAGCCCCGCGACTTCACCATCGCGACGTTCAAGTGCCGCTCCACGCCGACCGGCACACTCCCCACGGACGAAGATCTGTACAACACCATCAGGCGTGGCGTGACGAACTCGCAGATGCCGATCTGGAACACTTTCACCGATCAGCAACGCGCCGACCTTGTCGCCTACATCAAGACGTTCTCACCTCGTTTCGAGAAAGAAAAGGCCGGCGAGCCAATCAAGGTCCCAACAGAGCCTCCAGTCTCGATCGAAAGCATTTCGCACGGCAAGGCTCTATACACCAAGCTCGAATGCTGGAAGTGTCATGGCCCTGAAGGCAAAGGCGATGGCCCTTCCGCTCCGACGCTGACCGATAGCAAGGATCAGCCAATCCGCCCGTACAACTTCGCCGGCGGCGCAAATGATTCCCGCTTCAAGTGTGGTTCCACAAATGAAGATATCTACCGCATCTTCATGACTGGCGTGGATGGCACTCCGATGCCCTCTTTCGCCGACAACATTCAACCGAACGACGCATGGGACTTGGTGCATTTCCTGCGGACGTTGCAGACTCACCGCCACGGCAAGGAAAATGATGTGCTGAAAACGGCAGGTGGCAAAATCCCGGCGTATGCGGAAAAGTCAGAAGCACCTTCGAAAGAAGCTGCAGCCGGAACATCCGGAGGCGGAAAATAGTCAACTAGACTGGGCTGTTCCCAGATCTAGCGATAAAGCACGACCCAATCCCTCTTTCCCACCCGCCCGGTAGTTACCGGGCGGTTTTTTATACAACCTATGCGGAAAATGCCCCTGAGTTAGGAAGGTTAGACGGAGGGACGCGATTCCCGAGATGCAGGTCCGTTCAGCGGGACCATCGCGATTACGGCAGTTCCCTTGCCGCTCGAGTCAACATCAAGCGTTCCACCCAGGTGGCGCACTCGTTCCCTCATGCCTCGGAGACCAACGCCGGATGACTCAGCGCTCTCCGAGTTCTTCGGCATTCCCTTGCCCTCGTCGCGAATTTCGAGCCTGAGCCAATCCTGTTCGGCTTGCAGCTTGATCGCGCAGCAATCGCAGCCGGAGTGCCGGTACACATTCGTCAGGCTCTCCTGCACTACGCGGAACAAGGCAATCTCAATTTCGGGGGAAACGGAACCCAAATTGGATGGCATATCCAGTTGAACCGAAATGTGGCTGCGTTCAGAGAACCCGTCGACATACCACCGAATCGCCGAGCAGAGACCCGCAAGACCGAGCAGCGGCGGATGCAATAGGTGAGAAACCGTCCGAATCTCTTTTGAAACTTCCCCCACCATTAACGCACTGTCCTCAATTAATTTGGACTGCGCCGCACTAAGATTGCTCGCTCCGTTTTGCAGTGCATTCAGATTCATGATGACAGCGGAAAGCAGTTGTCCGACGCTGTCGTGCAGCTCGCGGGCAATGTTGCGCCGCTCCTCGTCCTGCACACGCTGAATGCGAGCGGTTAGTTCCGTATACGATTTTTCGGTGGTCAGGTCGGTGACCAGAACGCCGATGATGGAGCCGTCGCGCATCAGAGGGTTGAGACTGAGCCTGACCCACAAAGGTTTTCCGTCCGGCCTGAGCAGACGTACTTCCCCATCGCTCGCCTCATGTTGAAGCGTCTCCAACAGCTGCTGCAGAACTTTTCGATCGTCGGCGTGTACCAGATCCTGCATACGAGTTCCGACGAGCGTATCCACCGATGTCCCGAGAAGAACCGAAAGGCTCACGTTGCAGTAAATGACTTCTCCGGCCGTATTCAACATCACGGCGCCTTGCTGCATCCTCTGGACAAGCGTGCTATAAGGCAGGTCTGCGTTATGCAGCGTGTAGACGGTGTGGCCTTCGCGCTCCTCGACGACGAAAGCATCCACGCAACCCGCGCGGATGGCCTCTATGATCTGCGTAGTTTCATCAATGTTGAGATCGCCGGGAAGCACTGCGTTGTTCCCCATAATTGAACGCCCCGTTAAAACCCTGCCTGCTCGCCATTATCGCTCAAAAGGCCCTGAGCGCAACCCGTTTCGTCAATTTTTTCCCGGCCGCAGTTGTAAGCCCACCAAAGCCCGGTCGGTATCGCGGAGGTCCCCCACGATTTTCCGGATCGGTTGCGGCAATTTCCGCACCAGAGTGGGGATTGCAACAATCTGGTCTCCCGCAGCCAGTTGGGGGTGCTTGATCAGGTCGATCACTTCGATGTTATAGCGCCCGGCGAGATGTTCTTCGCAGATCCGTTTGAGGTTGGCGAACGCCGCTACCGAACGCGGCGTCTGGCCGGCAACATACAGGCGCAGGTCCCATTTTTCCATGTCCTCTGCCTTCGCCTGGCGAGCAATCTTATCGAGAGTTAACGGTGTTTTCTTGTCTGCACTGGCGTTCTTTTTCACCTGGATCCCCGCTTCTTGTTCGTGCGGGCTATGCCGTTGCCCTCATCCGCCTGCCGGCTTAGCGCCATGGTTCGCCGGTTTTGCTGCAATCCTTCCAGGCGTGTGACTTCCTGCGACGCGACGACCGCACGCTCGACTTCTTCGATCTCAAATTCTTTGCGCATGGCTAAGATTCTCGCTTCCAGTGCTTCACGCTTGCGTTGACGGTCCCTTTCTCTCCCCTCAGCCTCTTGCTGGATGGCAAGGGCGGCCGCCCTCTCGCGCGCTTCCAGCGAAATGCGAGCCGATCCGGTGAGAACCCCCTCCGGACCGACATAAACGTCCAGCAGGTCCAGCCCCTGATCGGTGATCAAGTACTCCCTTAGCTGATTGGAATGCCGCATGCCGCGCGATTTGAGCACATACATGGCCCGGTTTCGCTCGCCACCGATTTCGATGTCACGCAACAACAGCCAGCTATCGACGATGGATGATATATCGACGTCAGAGTGTTCAAGCGATTCCCCAGCCGTTGTCAAGTTCAGCAGCATCGCCGTGATTTGGTTTAACTTCAGAAAGTCAATCAGGCGAATCAGCATTGCATTGGCATCCCGTTCAGTTCCTGCGTGCATAAGCGCACCTACAGGATCGAGAACCACCACGTCCGGCTTCTTCTGCTGCACCAGTTTATGAATCATCGCCAGGTGCATCTCCAGCCCGTAGAAAGTGGCGCGGCTGGAATGAATCTGAAGCAGATCTTTCTTTACGTATTTGCCGAGATCGACGCCAATCGAACGCATGTTGCGGATCATCTGCCCCGGCGATTCCTCGAAGGTGAAGTAAAGCGAACGCTCGCCTCGTTCGCACGCCGCCCGAACGAAGTGTGCGGCTATGCTGGTTTTGCCTGTGCCGGCAGTGCCTGAGACCAGAATGGTGCTGCCGCGATAGTAGCCTTTGCCGCCGAGCATGGTATCGAGCCGCTCGACACCGCTGGACACTCGCTCATTACTTACCTGATGTTTCAAACCAAGAGACGTTATTGGCAGAACACTGAAGCCGTCCTCGTCGATCAGGAAAGGGTATTCGTTGGTGCCGTGTGTCGTGCCGCGGTATTTCACAATCCGCATGCGGCGGGTGGAAACCTGTTCCGTGACACGATGGTCCAGAAGGATGACGCAATCGGAAACATACTCCTCCAGCCCCCGGCGGGTAAGTTTGCCTTCGCCCCGTTCGCCAGTGATGACGGCGGTTACACCCTTGTCTTTCAACCAGCGGAAAAGACGGCGCAACTCAGCCCGCAGAATGCCTTCATTCTGCAAACCAGAAAAGAGCGTTTCGATCGTGTCGAGTACCACCCGTTTCGCGCCAATCGATTCGATCGCGGCATTCAGGCGGATGAACAATCCCTCCAGATCGTAATCGCCGGTCTCCTCGATTTCATTCCTCTCCACCTTGACGAAATCGATTAACAGCTTCTTTTGTTTGATGAGTTTACCGAGATCGAATCCTAGTGAGCGGACGTTTTGCGCCAACTCTTCCGCATTTTCTTCGAACGGCATGAAAACGCCGGGTTCCCCATACTCGGTAGCTCCCCGGATCAGGAACTCCATGGCAAGCAAAGTCTTTCCGCAACCGGCACTGCCGCAAATGAGCGTGGGCCGTCCGCGAGGCAGCCCGCCCTGCGTGATCTCGTCAAGACCCTGTATACCGGTTAGAGCCTTCGGGAGAGTTGAAGGCTTGGCCATTTGTATTGAAGCGTTGTTTGAGATCATCTGGGTGTTCATCATCGGATAGGTCTAGACCGCATGGAAGCCCCGGGCGGCTGTCCGAACACCTATGGAAAATGAACTGCGTTAACCCACAGAGTTCCCGACAATCTAGGGGTTTTACATACAGTGTTTCCTGTATGCCTTGGCTCGTGGCCTTCAGTCGTGAGCATAGGATTGGCGAAAACGTCTCAGTGTCCTGACTCGACTCAGCCGTATTCCTGACTCATGCACACTGAAATGGATCTCGTTTGAAACGGTTTCGAGTGTAGCTAATCGGCGAGAAAGGCTCGGATCGAAGTGGACGGCATATAGCCTCGTCGCAAATACCCTGCCTTTCGCTCACCCAGCGAGCTCAGATTCGCGTTCGGACTCGATCGGCACGCGAACATGGACTGTCGTTCCGCCCATCGGCTTCGAATCAATCGTGATCGTCCCGTCCACCAATCTCACGCGTTCGCGCATGCTGGTGAGACCTAAACCTTTTTCTTGCAATGCTGTTTCCAGGTCGAAGCCTTTTCCATTATCCGCAACGATGAGATGAATTTCGCCAGACTCTTCCCGCAGTTGCACTTCGATCCGCTTTACACCACTGTATTTGCAGGCGTTGTATAAGGCTTCTTGTAGAACTCGAAACAGAGGGAGTCCCAGGTTAAGGGGGACAACACTTCGCACATTGCTCTTGAAATCGATCTGTAAGCCCTGTCGTGCGGAGAATTCTTTACACCAGCTCTTCATGCCTCGAATAAAACCCAGATATTCCAATTTGGAGGAATGCAAATCATGCGCCAACGCCTGTACATCTTTTGAAATATCGTCCACTCTCTTTTGGAGCTTTTCGACACGGACTTTGATGTGTGAAGGATTCTCTTTCAGTTGTTCCAGTTCAATCGCTAACAGCGCGAGTCGTTGATTTACGTCGTCGTGAAGCTCTCTTCCGATCCGGGAGCGCTCCTGCTCCTGCGATTCAATCAGTTTTCGGCTCATCCCTGAGAGTGCCTCTTCCATCTGCTTGCGCTGGCTGATGTCCTCGGCAAAAACAAGAATTCCTCCCACCGTGCCATCGGGTTTTCTCCAGGGACGAACCTCCCACCGAGCCCAACGAGTGCTCCCCCCGGATTCCCAACGGTCCTCATCCGCTCGCAAGGTTTCTCCTTCCAGAGCGCGGCGATTCACCTCCTTCCAGCGCTCAGGAATTTCGAGACCAGACTCGTAGCGCGAACGTCCCAGTACCTCGGAAGCCTCAAGCGAATTGTCGCTGCACCAGCGATCGCTCACTTGCAGATAACGCATATCATGGTCGAGCATTGCGACGGCCGCCGGCACATTCTTGACAAAGATCCTCAGAAGTTCCTGATGGGCATCGAGAGCTTGTTCAGCTTGCTTCCGTTCCGTCACATCCATGTTGACGCCAAAGACTCGCAATGACTCCCCAGATTCGTCTTTTGAAACCCGCCAGCGTGACTCTATCCAGTGAACGCTGCCGTCAGGCCAGATTGCACGCCATTCGCAGGCGGTTGGCTCTCCTGTTTCCAGCGCCTCTTCGATCACATGTACAGCTCGTTCAAAATCATCTGGATGAATCAGGTTCTTGAAAAATGCAATCGTCTTTCCTTCAAAGCTGCCGGGTGCCAAACCATAAAGTAATTCCAGTCCTTCTGTCCAAGTGATATGTCCCGTCCGGACATCACGTTCAAACGTTCCTATACGGGCAGCCTGCTGCGCCAATCGCAGCCGCTCCTCGCTTACGCGTAGCGCGTCTTCTGTCCGCTTTCGCGAAGTGATGTCACGGATCGCACTTATGACAAGGACCCCGTCAGGTGTCTCAATTGGACTCAGCATTATCTCGACGGGAAACTCCGTTCCATCTTTCCGCAAACCGAACAGTTGGAGGCTCGCTCCCATAGGGCGAACTCTCGGCTCGGAGAAGAAAGTGGTTCGGTGTGCCTGATGTCGCTCGCGGAACCTATGCGGGATTAGAACTTCTAGAGGTTGCCCAAGTATCTCTTGCCGCTGATACCCAAACAGCTTCTCCGTTTGGGCGTTGATAAGTACTATCCTGCTTGCCTGATCTACAACTACCATGCCGTCGGGAGCGGCCTCCAACAGGTCTTCGGCGCGTCTTTGCTCCAGTCGCTTGCGCTCGGTGATGTCGTGCACGATGCCAATGAGGTGCGTCGCAAGACCGTTCGCATCGTACAGTGGAGTTACCGCCACCTCGGCATACCGCTGGCCCGCAGGGTACACTGACTTTTCTTCCCATCGCACTGTGTGACCGGTTCGAATCGCCTCCCGATAATGGTTCAACACCATTTCGCGCGATGGCGGAGGAATGATGTCACGAACGAACGAGCCGACAACCTGACCTCGATTCAATCCGGTAGCGGTGAGGAAATCCCGGCTCACCGACAAGAATCGGAACTCACCATCCGGTTCGACGGCGATGTAAAACAAAATTCCGGGAATATTTTCATAGATTGCTGATAACTCTTTTTCGCGGGCACCGACTAGAACAGCGAGATTGTCTATCATGACGGCTCACCAATCATGCATGCGAAACACCCTGAACGAATATGCGCTTACATGTTTTCATTTGGTCGAGGCCAGCATCAACCGCCTGTTCCGGAGTGGAATTTTAGCAATAATAGTCCCGCTAAAGATATTGTCCTAGCCCCAACTGAAGCACTCCGCTCCTGTTGTTGGATATGTCGAGAGCACTGAAATCGGAAGCCAGAAAGCCGATTGCGATGAGCTGATCTCAGGCAGTAGATGAGTTACCTTCCGGTGCCCATGTGATCATAGTCATGTTCGCCGACCACTCGCCCAGAATCGTGCCCCGTGACCATGGCGATGGCTGGGGAAGACTACTGGAGGTCAAGCGCGTAAATTTCCTGCATGCTGCGATCACGAATCAAGACCGGGGCATCCTCCGGGCTTAGCCCTATCCAGGCGGTGAAAATGTCGACTAATTGCGGTATATCCTTCAGACTCAGAACCTCTTCCAGCGTACCGTCCCTGATTCTGACGCGAACCAGCCTGGGAGAACCCTTGAAGCTTTCCCGCAGGTAGACGTATTTCCCATCGTGCGACCAGAGGTTGTCTCCAAATTCTTCGCCCTTCAACAAACTGGACCAGTGCCTTGTTTTCGTATCGAACAACATCAATTCCGTCGTGCTGTTCGTAAACGCGGAGACAAAGCGCCCATCCGGGGAAACTCGGGGAGAATTGAGCCCGTCCGAATTTGGGATAAAGCTGAGATTCCCGCTCCCCAGATCCAGTCGAAAAATGCCAGAAAGATCCCTTTCGCTTGGCTTGGATTTTCCGAAAATCAGGGATTTGCCATCAAGAGTCCAGTTTGGATCTTGCTGCGTTTCGTTCGGATCGGGCGAAGGAATGGTCTGCGGCGGTCCTCCAGATGAAGATAGAAAAGAGATTTTCCAAGGACGATAGAACTGCACATCCATATAAGCGATCTTGGAGCCGTCGGGTGACCAGCGGGGACCATAGGCCCGTACTGGAGGAAACGTTAGCTGCATTTTATTGCTGCCATCAGGATGACTTCGCCACAGGCTCATGTCAGGATAGGAGACGTAAGCGATCGACTTGCGATCGGGTGAAGCTTCGAAGGGACCGGCAGAAAGACCGGAAAGGTAGGGATCAAAGCGACGGGATCGTGCATCGTAGCGGACAAGTTCAACGCGAGGTTCTTCCCCTATCAGGAAGAGTCGCTTCCCGTCACCGCTGGGGACGGGAGCGCTGAGGCGCAGCGGTCCGGAGATGAGACGGGAAGGGGTTCCAGGACCTCCTGCAACAATGAAACGATGCTCGGGCATCACCCAAATCGCCTGATCCACCCCATGGCCCGCCTGGAAATAGTAGTAGTTGCCATCTGGTGACCAATTCCCGCAGCACTGAAATGGCGATTCCTTCCAGCCCGGCAAGAGTGGGTGGAGATGTTTCCCATCAGCGTCTATTTCCCAGATAGAACTGGAATCAGATTCTACCGTGCGAACCACGTGAAAGCGGATACGCCGGCCATCTGGCGAGTAACGAAGTCCACGCACTACGCCCGCGACTTTCGCCAGTTCCCGCGGACTGCTCCCGTCATTTTCTACGGTCATCAAGGCTTGCCCATTCGCGTATACAATGTGGGCTCCATCCGGCGTCCAACAAGCATCGGTCGCATAGACACCTCCGACGCGGTGGGGAGTTCCTTCCGGTAAGGGCTGCACCCAAAGCTCGGCTGCCGAATCGGAGCGTCCGGTCTTAGGATCGGCGGGCCCGCCAGTCCCGTTTGCCAACAGCAATTCGGAACGATCTTGGGAGATCGCATAAATCTTGAGCACTTCCTTAAGCGAGGTCACAATGTGAGTAGTCTCGCCAACGGTCGCCGACGCTTGGGCGATTTCGGAGCCTCCCGCCCAAGGGGCCCCTTCAACGAAGTAGAGGTGAACATCATCGGTGACGAACAGGTTCGTGGATCTTTTCGCCTTCGCATCACTTGTTATTCGGCGTGCCTTGGTGACTCTCGGCAGGCGAGGTAGACCTCTCCAGAGGAGGCCGGCGGATACAAGCGCCAATGTAAAAGCGGCCACGTAAACAAGTCTGACACGGCTCTTCGGCTGCCGTCGGGCCGGCTCGTTGATCGCCCCTGGCTGGTGTCCGTTGCCTCCCAACAATACTTCGACCGGCGCGATGAATTTGTAACCCCTCCGAGGAAGAGTCCCGACGAACTTTGGATTATTCGCGGAGTCGCCGAGGGTTTCGCGCAATCGTTTGACGGCGGTGTTCAGGCCAATTTCAAAATCTACAAACGTGTCGTCGGTCCAGAGCAAGGAGCGTAGCTCGTCACGACTGACGACTTCGCCGGGGCGTTGCAGCAAATGCACCAGTACCAGGCGAGGCTGCTCTTGCAGCTTGAGTTTCACGCCGTTCTTGCGGAGCTCGGCGCTTCGCAGGTCGAGCTCGAAGGCGCCGAAGCGGTAGATGGGAGTGTTCTGAAGTGACACGAGGTGCCCCAAGCGCCGTCGTCCGTCGCCAAGTCTAGCACCATTGGACAGCCGGAGCGCGTCATATTGGATTGTAAGCCCAACATCTTACAAACACTTAGCAAGTCGCAAAGATGTCAGGGTCCGTCCATTGAGTGCGATGCACTACTCGGTCCATTTTTGTTGGTGATCGCTGTTTAACCACATCGGCGATATTGAAAAGAAAAGGAGAACCCCTTGATATCAAGAAGTTCAAAACGCTTCACAGTCTCGGGTAGAGCAGCAGTATGGTTCTTGACCGGCATGCTTTTCCTGGGGTTGGGACTACCAGCTCGAGCTCAATCTGAGGGAGATAATTCGCAGAGAGGTCTTGAAGGTGCGTGGCGCTTGCAGCTCACAGTCCGCGACTGTGACACGCTTCAGCCGATAAGGACTTTCCCCGCCGTGTTCACGTTTGCCAAAGGGGGTACAGCAACCCTAATCACTGCAGGCCAGCTCCCCTCGCTAGCCACGACCGGTTTGGGTGCCTGGCGGCACGCCCATGGCCACAATTACAGCGCGGTCACCGACGCCTTCGTTTTTAGTCCTGCCGGGGTCTGGATACAGACGCACAGACTCACCCGCGCCATCGAGGTCCGTACCGACGGGGACGCTTTCACTGATACAGTTGCCCTTGAAATCTTCGACACCAACGGTAACGTGATTGTGACAGGCTGCGCCACGAGCGTCGCGAGTCGCCTCGAATAAGTGAGGGAAAGATTGGTGGGAGCGGGAGGGCAACGAGAGCCAATGGAGGGGCGAGGTGGTTCGCCCCTTTCCGGTTGCAGCCAGTCAACCGCTCGAGGTAAGGTGTGCGGATCGTGGGCGTGTTTCTCCGCAAGTCGTCCAAAATGTCTCCCCATGTTTGTCATCTCCTCAACATGATGTGTCGTTTCATCGTTCTGTCTCCTACCCCCGCATGGCTTGACGGGAGAAGGGAAAGAGACATGCTCAGAGACACGCGGCGAGATGGTAAATAGATGAAAATCAAGTTTGGACAGGGACGGTGATCAACTCGCACTCTGCCCCCTCGATCAAATTCAACCAAACTAAGATCGTGTGTTTCGAGAAGGGAAAGAGATGGTCCCAGAGACCCCCCCTGTGAAATCGTGTTTGGACTGGGACTCGGATCACAACTCATTTATGCGTTGGATCGGGCGTCACTTTGTTTGTCGGGGTGCGGGGCGCGGGGCGCTGAGGGGTTGGGAGTCTTCAGTACAGAGTCGCCGACTATCTGCCCGGAGCCTCGTCTATTGCTTCCTGTGATCTCCGATCGTCGGAAGCACAGAGAAGAAGGACAGAGAGGCAAGGTTCCCCCTTCCCTCTCTATAGCGACAAATATTCCTGACTTCGAGACTGACGCGGTCATTACTTTCGACCGACGTCGGCAGTCACAGGGCTAGGTTTGGAGAGGACGCTAACCACTTCCGGTTGCCGTGTTGGACTGTTACGGGCCAGTTCCTTCTCTTTGTTCGACCGCCAGAAGTCATAGCTTGACTGCCACGATCCATCGGATATTGCCGCCAGGAAGTATTCCCCCCCGTAGCGGTGGAAGACTGTTCTCGCGCGCCCGTTCGCTTTGTTTGCGGAAGCGGCAGGTTCCACCGGCGCGAATACGGATGCCTGGTTCTCTACATTGCGCACAGCGAGGGTGAATTGCCCGGGCTGTGTCACCTCATATTCGCCTGCCGGAAACGTCGTGTTCTCGATGTTGAACGGGAACGGGACGCGGAACCGGAGTACCAGGTTAAGTCTCTGCGCATGGGTCGCGGTGGTGATCAGGCACATCGCGATGATCATGACTGCTACGTTCAGTTTGCATTTCATCTTCGTTACCTCGTCGCGTGAATTTAGTCGCCCATGCTCTCCGGGCCACTTTTGCGCTTCATCTGTCTAAAGCGGAAATGCCACGCGAAAACTGTAGTGTGAGAGAAGTTTCTTTCTGGCCGGTTCGGAATGGGTATATAGTTAGCTCCCTGACCGGTTGATCGAGAGGGTTGTTTGACGGATGTTCCCGCGCATGAAGTAACGCAACTGCTCCAGGCCTGGAGCGAGGGGAATGAGCAGGCGCTGGGAAAACTCATTCCCCTGGTGCACAAGGAGTTACACCGGCTGGCCCGGCGTTACATGGCCGGTGAATCTCCCGGCCACACCATTCAAACCACTGCATTAGTGAATGAGGCTTACCTGCGACTGGTGGACGTAAAGGAAGTGAGCTGGCAAAACCGGGCCCATTTCTTTGGCGTCTCTGCGCAGCTGATGCGGCGAATCCTGGTTGACTTAGCACGTGCTCGCCACTCTCTTAAGAGGGGTGGAGACGCCAACACACTGTCATTGGAAGAAGGTCTGATCGTATCACCGGAGCGAGGGGCGGACGTGGTGGCACTCGATGACACGCTGAAGGTTCTGGCTTCGATTGACCCCAGGCGAAGCCGCGTCGTGGAGCTACGTTTCTTTGGCGGGCTCAGCGTTGAGGAGACAGCTGAAGTGCTGGAGGTTTCACCGGAGACAGTGATGCACGATTGGAAGCTGGCAAAGGCGTGGCTTCTGCGGGAGTTGAGCGTGGACGAGGCCCATGACGCCTGAACATTGGGAGCAAGTAGCGCTGTTGCACCGCGCCGCCCTGCAACATGAGGAAGGCCAGCGAGCTGCGTTCCTCCACGATGCATGCGCCGGGGACGAGGATTTGCGGGGCGAGGTGGAGTCATTGCTCGCTTATGAAGCAAAGGCTCAGAACTTCATGGAAGTTCCCGCCTTGGATGTTGTGGTCAAGCAGTTAGCTGAGAGCCAGGCCCTACCTGTGATTCAGAAATCGGGCACGAAACTCGGGCCGTATGAAATCCTCGCGCCCCTTGGCGCGGGCGGCATGGGAGAGGTGTATCGCGCCAGCGACAGCAAGCTCAATCGCGATGTCGCCTTGAAAATCCTGCCCGCCATGTTCACCAATGACGCCGAGCGCATGGCCCGTTTCCGGCGGGAAGCGCAGGTGCTGGCATCGCTGAACCACCCCAATATTGGATCTATTTACGGACTGGAAGACTGGAACAATCTCCGTGTCTTGGTGCTTGAGTTGGTGGAGGGTCCTACACTCGCCGATCGTATCAGCGGAGGTGCGATCCCCCTCGAAGAGGCGTTGGCGATTGCCCGGCAGATCGCGGAAGCCGTGGCGTACGCACACGAAAAGGGAGTTACGCATCGCGACCTGAAGCCCGCCAACATTAAGATCACTGCCGAAGGGAATGTGAAAGTACTCGACTTTGGTTTGGCGAAGGTGCTGCAAGGACCGAAAGATCTGGAATCCGATCCCTCACAATCACCTACCTACGGCAACCCTACCACCCTTGAGGGGATGATCCTGGGCACCGCTGCGTATATGAGTCCGGAACAGGCGAAAGGCAAGCCAGTTGATAAGCGGGCCGATATCTGGGCATTTGGCGTGGTGCTGTACGAGTTACTCACTGGTGTTCACCTGTTTCAACGGGACACGATGTCAGACACTTTGGCGGCGGTATTGAAAGAAGAACCGGATTGGAATCGGATTCCGGTCAAAGTGCAATCCCTCCTACGACACTGTCTCGAAAAAGATCCTAAGCGGCGTCTGCGCGACATCGGTGACATGCACTTGTTGCTCGAGACCGCTTCGGTTCCGGTACAGACCAACCGACCTTGGCTCGCGTGGGGAGCCGTGGTGGTGTTTATAGTGGCCTTGGCGGCACTATCGCTCATTCATTTCCGCGAGAGTCCACTGGTGTCAGCGCCGGTTCAGTTCCAGATCTCTCCCTCCGTGAGCCTGCTCCAGGGCCTCTCGTTCGCAGTATCTCCTGACGGCCGCCATCTCGCATTCTCCGCGACTGGTCCTGAGGGCGTGGCACGCTTGTGGATCCGCGACCTGGAGTCGCTAGAAATTCGGGCACTTCCTAATGGCTACCCTCAAAGCCTGCACGTAAGCGGAAGCGCGGTGGTACCACCTTTCTTCTGGTCTCCTGACAGTCGGTTCATTGGATTTCAATCCCTGGGCAAACTCGCAAAAATCGAGATCTCTGGAGGTCCGGCACAAACACTGTGTGATGTGCAGGGGACCGTAGTAGGTGGTTCGTGGAACCGCGATGGTGTTATCGTTTTTGCGGATGCCAGCCGAGGCTTAATGCAGGTTTCCGCGGCGGGTGGAGTCGCATCTCCGCTGACCACTATTGATCCATCACGTAAAGAAATTGTGAACGTTCTCCCATCTTTCCTTCCGGATGGCCGACATTTTCTATACCTGCGCGGCTCAAGCATGCCCGAAAACAGTGGCGTTTATGTCGGCTCCCTCAATACCAAACCGGAGGAACAGGACTCCAGACGGCTGTTGGCAACCACGTCGGCGCCAGTGTATGTGCCATCGGCAGATTCGGATTCTGGGCGAGTGCTATTCTTGCGCCAAGGAACGTTGATGGCGCAGCCGTTTGATGCCCGTCGGCTGGCACTGTCTGGCGAGGCCGTTCCGGTCGCCGAGAAGGTTGGCTCCTTCCTCGACTACGGCTTCTTCTCCGCTTCAAGCAATGGTGTCCTCGTTTACAGGAGCGGTGATGGGCTGGATTACCAACTCACATGGTTTGACCGGCAAGGGAAAGTGCTCGCTAAAGTGGCGGAACCCGGCCGTTACAACAGTTTGGCACTTTCACCGGACGGAAAGCGGGTCGCTGTTTCGCGCACCAATCCCGAAAACACTCCCAATTGGGATGTGTGGTTGCTCGACGTAGCGCGGAACACCAGCACACGGTTGACGTACGAACAGGTCCGGGCTACGTTCCCTGTCTGGTCTGCTGACGGGAGCAGTGTCATTTTTGATTCAATCCGGGGGGGTGAGGTTAGCCTTTATCTCAAGCTTGCGAGCGGTGCCGGTAACGAGCGGCTCTTGCTTAAGTCAGATGCTAGATACAAACACGCCACGAGCTCGTCCCGAGATGGGCGCTTCCTGTCGTACACCGTGGAAAATCCAGAGACAAAGACTGACCTTTGGGTGCTCCCAATGCAGGGCGATCGTAAGCCGATCCCATTCCTGCGAACGGAGTTCAACGAACGCTCAGGTCAGTTTTCTCCCGATGGGCATTGGATCGCCTACATCTCGGACGAGTCCGGTAGCGATGAGATTTACGTCCGAGAGTTCTCCTCCGGCTCCGCTCAAGGAGTTGGGGAGGCGGCGGGCAAGTGGCTGATTTCCAAGGGTGGCGGAACTGATCCCAGATGGCGCGGGGATGGCAGAGAGTTGTTCTATGTGGCTTCCGACGGGAAGCTTATGTCAGTCGACATCAGCGCCAAGCCGGTATTTGCGGCAGGAGCATCGAGGCCTCTGTTCCAACTACCGCCTGGTGTTAGTGGCGTCGACGTCACAGGAGACGGTAGCCGTTTTCTCATCGGCGTGCCTGTGGGGCAAAGCGCTTCCGTGCCCTTCACGGTAGTGCTGAATTGGCAGACGGCCTTGAAAAAATGAGGTCGCAATCTATCGTCGCGGCTCGATGTCGGCGGCCATTCTCCGCATCGGTTCCATTCTTTGCGTTGTTGTTTTGCAGATAGCGGATAGCTTTGTCAGCTTTCGCAAAGTACGCGGCTTGATCGGACGGGTTCTGAGTGTGTTCCTGATCGTCTTCTTTCTTCTGATCAGTTGGCTGCTGTGTTGGGAGATGTATCGCGGAACAGAGCGGGACCTTCCGCACGCCCATCGTCGAGTGATCAAGATTGATCAGTGAGGTGTTGCTGCAATAATCCGGCTATGCCGCGCGAGCTTGTCTGGGTAGACCAACTGAGAAAGCGCGGTTCGGGGCTGCTCCCAATGTGCATGGATCTTCAACCCTACTCATCCGCCTATTGGCCAGACTTTCGATGCCATGATGCGAAACTTTGAATCTCGGCTACATCCCAACCAGCCGGAAAAAGCAGAAATAAGTATCCACGAAGCGGAAGATTTGTACCGGGAAATCCGTGTGGACAATGAACTGGTAGACGAAGATGGCAAAACAGCCGCGCTGAAGCCCGGCGCGGAAGTAGATGTAATCGTGGAGGCAGATTCTGATGCGACCCCGAAGAAACCACCAACGTCAGAAACAAGTAGCACCGGAAAACACTAGCTACCCATCGTGCTTCTCATTGAGTCTTTTTGAAGCAACTTCAACTGCCGAATCATTTCCGTTATTTTCTCGCCGCGCCTATCGTATTCGATGACTTCATCGGAGGTCATACCCACAAACGTGGCAGTCTTTAGGGCTTCGGCTTGTTGTTCGCTGAGCGAGTGAATCTCTTCCTTAAGCCTGTAAATCGCCGCTTTGGTTTCGGATTGGTCTTCACCCATCGAGCACCATCGAAAAAGTTGGATGCACGGCAGCACAATCCGTAAAGTCAATTTAACTTGGGACGCGCCTTTCGCTCCTTAGGGGTTTTCTTGTATGTCACACATGGCTTTCACAGCGTTTAATTTATTCGTGTGACAGCTGACGAGAAAATACGCGCGCTGTGTTCTCAGTTTCTGAGGGCAGAAGACCCTGTTGTTCTGGACACTGTTTCAGCGGAGCTTCATCACTCCATAGAAGAATACGTCCGAAGCGCAAAGCACGCTCATTCTGGTTCCGATATTATCCCCGAGCCGCTGCCATCTTCCGCTTTTTGATTTGCTTGTGTGACCACAATCGGAGAATAGAGTTGCGGCGGTACGCCAACTGTCGCTAAATCTCGTGGCTGTTGAAAAACTCCCTCTCCGCGCCAAACAGCCCGAAATTGGGGGATGCAAAATGTCTTGGAATTCGAGAACGTCGCTTAAATTGAAGCGGGATGCAAAGTTGTTTTCGC
>Ga0070712_100000463_pt1 | contig 23326 bp, 18 predicted proteins | sample LARL81metaG_FD_71396 | JGI IMG/M metagenome (GOLD analysis project Ga0070712, IMG submission 71396) | Corn, switchgrass and miscanthus rhizosphere microbial communities from Kellogg Biological Station, Michigan, USA - LAR L8-1 metaG | ecosystem: Host-associated > Plants > Roots > Rhizosphere ...
GCCGCACTCTCCTTTCCTCGCCGGCTCATCGCAGCGTTGCGCGCCGGAGAGGCGGCGGGCGGTGACAAGCGCGGCAAGCAATCGGCCGCGCTAGTGATTTGCGGCGACGAAGAATGGCCGGATCTCAATCTGCGTGTCGACGACCACGCTGATCCGCTAGCCGAGCTCGAGCGCCTTGAAAAGGTTAGCCGCGAGCGCTTCGTGCATTTCCGGCGATTCCTACCGAGCCGTCGCGACAGGGTCGGGGTGACTGATCGCGCCCTTATCGAGAGCGAAATCGCCAAAGCCATCGCCGCCGAAGACTCGTCGTGAGCACAAACCGAAAAGCCTGTGCCGGACTCCGACATTGGCCACGCTTCGATTTTTGATCGGCCCGGCCCAGTTACCGTGCGAGTTGAACGCATTAACTAAAACTGATCGACGCAATCCCTCGACTTTACAGCTCTAGTCCATAACTTCGTTACTCGTTTTCATCCAGCAGGGATTAAAGCGGCTAAGCCCACACGAAAATCCATCGGTTACGCGTGGACGTACCAGGATCTCACCAAGCTCGACCTGACCCCGCCGAGCCGCAACCTGACACGGCCTGTCATCGCTACCACAGGTGGCCAAGACGATCGCGTTCGTCTGCTGGATCGCATCGCGAATGGTGCCAAGCGAATGCCAGATCAGAGTCTGCGATGCCAGCACGGCGACGATCAAGATTGAGAGCAAGTAATTCATGGGTTGACCCTCTCTTTGCTTCCAAGCCTCAATAGGTTCACCACGGTATCCAAGGAGAAAGCTGTGACTCCTGTCACAACTCGGTCGGAATAGGAAAAAACTATAGCTACGGTCTTATCGAGATTAGCCACGCGGCTGTGCCAGGCAACGCGAGGCTGCAATGGCCGCATTCCACAGACCTGAACGATATCCGCCTTCGGAGTGCAGCAGGTGTCTAGACAGACTGGTGCGAACTGACCGACCGCTAACGACCCAAAGCAGACATGCATGGGCCACTTTTGCTGCAATGAACGACCGGGCTGCCAAGCCCGGAATCGAAAGACACGTCGCAGGAAATAAGCTGCATCTTTTTTTTGCTCTCAATTGAGTTGCCGTGCTGCAACTTACGGCAGGTTGCCTAATGCGTCGCCATGCTGCGCGCAGCGATGCAGATAAAACTTCATGGGTCGAGAATTACGCGAAACGTGATGCTCATCACATCCATGCCGTCGGCGATGTGAAATCATGTTGATCAAGCGCGTAATGACTCGCCCAAAGTTGGCGCGTGTTTCATACAACATCGAACGCCCTAGTTCGGTGCGCGCTTCAAAGAGATGGCGCGCGTAAAAGTGCTCTGAAGCGCCGCATCTTCGGGAGATCGGTCAAGGGCGGTTATCGTTCTCGAACCGATGGAGACTCCCGTGATGCACAAGTCGTTCCGAGACTCATTAACAGCGGAAGACCGTCGCGTGGTGAGAAATTGGACGCGGGGCGTGGTGATTGCGTATGGCGCCTTGGCCCTCATCGTCTTGGGATTTGCAAACCTAAGCCACCACTTCGCCAACGGATCGAAAGGTCCGGCGGCAGCCGCAATCACGTCTGCCGCAGCGGACAAAAATCAACGGCAACCTTAGCTCGCGTAAGTCATGGTCTGGGGTGAGAGGCCGCCGGCCGAGCCCCGATTCGTCGCCTCCACTTGAGCCACAGAGGCCACCCAATGACTTGGATCGATTTTGTCGGATACCTGGCAGCGCTGACCGTGCTCGCGACTTTTTGCATGGATACCATCGTGCCGCTGCGTGGGCTTGCGATTGCAAGCAATGTCCTGTTCATCTTCTATGGCATCGCAGGACATCTTTATCCTGTATTTTTGCTGCACGCCGTGCTGCTTCCAGTCAACATCGTGAAAATCGTAAAGCTTAGGCTGCAAGTGCGACGCGCCAATGGCAGGCAGACGAGAACGGGGTCGGCAGCGTAGCCCGCAATAGCGCGCTTTAAATTTCGGTGATGAGATCAAAGGTAACGCGGACACCAATCGCGTCGTGCGCGCGAGTGACGCCTCCGCGCTGGTGCAGCCTATTTCGGTAGGGCCGAAGCGGCACAGTATCCGCCTCGTCGGCGATGTCCGCTTATGACCCAGAGCGGACGTCGGGTTGGATCAAATCCCGCATGGCAGCGGCCCCTTATCGACGGATGAAGGAACCGGTATTTGCCCACGCACACCGAGGCCGCTGGTGGCGATGATCGACGACCCTGGCACCTCTTTTGCTTTGCATGGGATTATGGAATGCTCAATTTAGGGCGTCAGTCCGAGGACGAGGCCGCTCCACAGTCAGCAAGTTTCCCCGGAATGTGCCGTTCACGAAAGGCACTACTACGTCCGCGGCATCATTTGGAGGAAAAGCCATGATGACCTATCGCCACTTTTGGGTGTTGGCGCTAGCGGGATCGTTGCTAACACTATCGCCGGCGCGAGGCGAGCAGGTGTTGCGGATCGCTATGACCGCCTCCGACATTCCGACGACCACCGGGATGCCGAACAACGGTTTCGAGGGCATGCGCTTCCTCGGTTATCCGATCTTCGAGGGATTGGTTTCATGGGATCTGAGCCGTTCGGATCGGCTGGCAACATTGCGCGCGGGTCTCGCCGAGCGCTGGGAGCAGGCTCCCGACGACAAAAAGACCTGGATCTTCCACTTGCGTCGTGGCGTGAAGTTTCACGACGGCACGGACTTCAATGCCGACGCGGTGATTTGGAATCTGGACCGCTACTTCAAGAACGACAGTCCGCAATTCGAGATTCCTGCCGCGGCCATGACCCGCGCTCGCATTCCGATCATGGCCGACTACCGCAAGATCGACGACTTCACCGTTGCGCTAAGCACCAAGCAGCCTGCCTCCTACTTCCCCTATATGGCGGTCTACATCTTGTTCACGTCGCCGGCGTCCTTCGAAAGGGCGGGACACGATTGGGCGCGCGTCGCGCTGTTGCCGGCGGCCGGCACCGGACCCTTCCGCCTCGTCAAGGTCGTGCCGCGCGAGGTGGCGGAGCTCGCCCGCTGGGATGGCTACTGGGACGCCTCGCGCAAGGCGAAGCTTGACACGATCCGGCTGCTGCCAATTCCCGAAGCGACGAGCCGAGTTGCGGCGCTGAGATCAGGACAGGTGGACTGGATCGAGGTGCCTCCGCCCGACGGGATTCCATCGCTGAAGGCGGCAGGCTTCACCATCGTCACCAATTCCTACCCGCACGTTTGGCCGTGGATGTACAACATCGGTGCGACCAGCAGTCCGTTCAAGGACGTGCGCGTCCGCCAGGGGCTCAACTACTGCTTCGACCGTGAAGGGTTGATCACGCTGCTCAACGGAACCGCGGAGCCGTCGGTCGGCTGGCTCAAGCCGAACGATTCGTATTTCGGCAACCCGGTGAACCGCTATGGCTTTGATCCCGCGAAGGGGAAGGCGCTTCTTGCCGAAGCCGGATACACACCGCAGAAGCCGCTGTCCTTTAAGGTGATGATCTCCACCTCCGGATCGGGTCAGATGTTGCCGCTGCCGATGAACGAGTATTTGCAGGAAAATCTCCGTCAGGCTTGCGGCGTGAACGTCGAGTTCGACGCCGTCGAATGGCAGGTATTGCTCAACGCGGTTCGCCAGGTCCCGGACAGCCCAGCCTTGCACGGCGCAATGGCGCTCAATGTCAGCTCGCCATCCTCGGACGTCGGCATCATGGCGCGATACTTTTCATCGGCCAACTTCGCGCCAAACGGATTTAATTTCGAGCAGTGGAAGGACGACGCATTCGATGCCGCGTTAGCCAAGCTGTCGGAGGCCACGGACCCGGCGACGATCGATGCTGCCATGCGAACCGCGCACGAGCGCCTGGTCGACAATCCGCCGTGGCTGTTCATTGTCCACGATCTCAATCCACGGGCGATGAGCAAGAACGTGCAGGGATTCGTCTCCGCGCAGTCCTGGTTCGCCGACCTGACTTTGGTCGGCATGCGTTAGAGGAGTCGCGCTGTCATTCGCAGCCGCACCATGCGCCCGGAAGCGGCGACGTGCGATCCCGCGCTGTTGGGAGCTGCTCTCTCCTCGTAGCATGCTCATCTGCCGATAAAGTAAGCAATCCGCCGCAAGCTGCACAATTGGACGGCGGCCCGGCCCGCCGCTGGCCAGCGCCGGCGAGCCGTCCGCTGGCACCGACTTTGCACCCCCATTCCTGGCTTTGATGAATGGGAGCACGGTTGATGCGATTTCCAATCCTTGTGTTGTCCGCGGCGATATCTGTGTGGTCGGTCTCCGCCGGCGCCGAATCGGTCGTCCGATACGGGATTTCAATGGCAGACATTCCAATGACCACCGGCCAGCCCGATCGCGGCGCCGGCGCCTACCAATTTACCGGCTACACGATCTACGATCCGCTCGTTGCCTGGGAGATGAATGTGGCGGAGCGGCCTGGCAAGCTCGTTCCCGGTCTCGCCACGGAATGGAACGTCGATCCATCCGACGCGAAGAAATGGCGCTTCACATTACGCCGTGATGTCAAGTTCCACGACGGCAGCACTTTCAACGCTGACGCCGTCATCTGGAATCTCGATAAGGTGCTCGACGAAAAAGCGCCGCAGTTCGACAAGCGCCAAAGCGCGCAGGTGAAGCCGCGTCTGCCTTCGGTTGCAAGCTATCGCAAGCTCGACGACTACACGATCGAGATCACCACGAAGGACACCGACTCGATTTTCCCATATCAGATGCTCTGGTTCTTGATTTCAAGCCCAGCACAATACGAGAAAGTCGGCCGGGACTGGGAGAAATTTGCAAGCTCCCCGTCGGGCACGGGTCCGTTCAAGCTGGCGCGGCTCGTTCCGCGCGAACGCGCCGAGCTCGTGAAAAACGCCGAGTATTGGGACAAGGCCCGCATTCCCAGGGCCGACAAGATGATTCTCATTCCGATCCCGGAGGCGCTGTCGCGAGTGGCAGCCTTGCTATCGGGCCAGGTCGATCTCATCGAAACTCCGGCGCCCGATGCCGTGCCCCAGCTCAAGCAGGCCGGCATGAAGGTCGTCGCAAACATCACACCGCATGTCTGGAACTACCATCTGAGCATGCTGCCGGACTCGCCCTGGACCGATATCCGGCTGCGCAAGGCGCTCAATCTCGCGATCGATCGCGACGCCGTGGTCACCCTCCTCAACGGCCTTGCCAAGCCCGCTGTCGGCCAGGTCGATCCTTCGAGCCCGTGGTTCGGTCATCCGAAATTTCAGATCAAGTACGATCTCGCCGAGGCGAGGAGATTGGTGAAAGAGGCAGGCTACTCGCCGGAAAAACCCTTGAAGACTACCTTCGTCATCGCGCAAGGCGGCACCGGTCAGATGCTCTCGCTGCCCATGAACGAGTTCCTGCAGCAGAGCTTCAAGGAAATCGGCATCGAAATCGATTTCAAGGTCGTGGAACTGGAGCAGCTCTACACCTATTGGCGCAAGGGCGCGAAGGACGAGATGGCGGCGGGAATCACTGCCAACAACATCGCCTATGTCACGTCCGACCCTCTGTACGCCATCGTGCGCTTCTTCCATTCGAGCCAGGTTGCGCCAGTCGGCGTCGATTGGGGCTGGTATTCGAATCCGAAGGTTGACGCCATCATCGACGAAGCCAAGCGCACTTTCGATCCCGCAAAGCAAGACGAGCTGATGGCCGCAGCGCACGAATTGGTGGTTGACGACGCCGTGCTCGTGTGGGTCGTGCACGACACCAATCCGCATGCCCTCTCGCCGAAAATCAAAAGCTTCGTGCAGGCGCAGCACTGGTTCCAAGATCTCACTACCATCGGGCTCGAGTGAGCAGCTGGTGAAGCCCGCAATACGTAAGGTTTTGACCATGACATCGATCAAATGGGTAGTAACTCTGGCCGCATTTGCCATCGCAAGCGCCAGCGCCGCATCGGCGCAAGGCACGTTGCGCATCGGCATGACCGCATCCGATATCCCGCTCACCACCGGGCAGACCGACCAAGGCGGCGAGGGTATGCGGTTCATGGGCTATACCGTCTATGATGGGCTCATTAACTGGGACCTCTCGAGCTTCGACAAACCGTCCGAGATCGTGCCGGGACTCGCGACGAGCTACGGCGCCGATCCCACAGATCCCGCCAGGACGAGGTGGGTCTTTAAGATCCGCGAGGGTGTGAAATTTCACGACGGTTCCGAGTTCAACGCGGAGGCAGCGGTCTGGAATTTCGACAAGCTGCTCAAGACCGACAGCCCGCAATACGACCAGCGTCAGTCGGCCCAGGGCCGCTCGCGGATTCCGTCCGTCGCCTCTTACAAAGCAGTTGACAAATACACGCTCGAGATCATCACCAAATCACCGGATGCCACCCTCCCCTATCAGCTGGCCTGGATCATGATGTCGTCGCCGGCGCAATGGGAGAAGCTCGGAAAGAGCTGGGATGCCTTCGCCAAGACGCCGTCGGGCACCGGCCCGTGGAAGCTGACCTTGTTCGCTCCGCGCGAACGTGCGGAGATGGTTCCCAACAAGGATTACTGGGATAAGACGCGCGTCCCTAAACTCGCCAAGCTCGTCCTACTGCCGCTGCCGGAGGCGAACGCGCGCGTTGCCGCGCTACGCGCGGGTCAGGTCGATTGGATAGAGGCACCGGCGCCCGATGCCGTCGCGTCGCTGAAATCGGCCGGCTTCAAAATCGTGATCAATGCTTATCCGCACAATTGGACCTGGCATCTCTCGCGCGCTGAGGGCTCGCCCTGGAACGACATCAGGGTACGCAAGGCCGCCAATCTCGCCGTGGACCGCGAGGGCATGAAGGAGTTGTTGTCGGGTCTGATGATTCCGGCGGAAGGCTTCATGCCACCAGGCCACCAATGGTTCGGCAAGCCCACCTTCATGCTCAAATACGATCCGACGGAGGCCAAGAGGCTGTTGCACGAGGCGGGCTATGGACCGGACAAGCCGCTCACGCTCAAGGCTTTGATCTCGCCATCCGGCTCTGGGCAAATGCAGCCGCTACCGATGAACGAATTCATCCAGCAAAACTTGGCGGAAGTTGGCATCAAGGTGGACTTTGAGGTCGTCGAGTGGAACCAACTCATCAACATCTGGCGCGCCGGCGCCACCGATCCCAGCGCGAAGGGCGGGCAGAGCCTCAACTTCACCTATTTCATCCAAGACCCGTTCACGGCCTTCGTCCGGCACATGCAATGTAACTTGAAGGCGCCGACAGGAACCAATTGGGGACATTACTGCGACCCGGACATGGACCGTTTGCTCGACCAGGTCCGCAACGCCTTCGATCCGGAGCAACAGACTGCCGTGCTGCAGAAGGTTCACGAGAAATTCGTCAATGACGCGCTGTTCCTGATGGTGACGCATGATGTTAATGCCCGCGCGCTGAGCCCAAAGGTGAAGAATTTCGTGCAGGCCAAGAACTGGTTCCAGGATTTCTCTCCCATCACTATGGGCGAATGACGCAGCATGGCCGCGTAGCGTCCGCGTGCCGGCGCAGGTCCAATGACGCGAGGATTTGCCAACAGCAAAACCCTCCGTACGTGGGCACGATAACGAGATAAAGTGATCTACCCAAGTGCGGTGAGTTAGGCACGCCATCATGCCGCTCTACATCTTGCGACGCGTCCTTTACGTCCTGCCGGTCGCTATCGGCGTGAGCATCATCTGCTTCCTGCTGGTCCATCTCGCGCCCGGCGATCCGCTCACCGCCGTCATGCCGATCGATGCCACGGCCGAGCAGCAGGCCGAGATGCGCCGCGCCTACGGCTTCGATCAGCCCTTGCCGATCCAGTACGGCATTTGGCTCTGGAAGGTGCTGCACGGCGATCTGGGCAACTCCATTGCAACCGGCCGCCCGGTGTTGGCGGAGGTACGGCGTGCCGTCGGCAACACGCTGATCCTTGCGTCCGTGGCGACCGTGATCGGCTTCACCTTCGGCACATTTTTCGGCTTCGTGGCCGGATATTTCCGGAATTCTCCGCTCGACAAAGCCGCATCCGCGCTATCGGTGTTCGGCGTCAGCGTGCCGCACTACTGGCTCGGCATCGTGCTGGTGATTATCTTTTCGGCTCAGCTCGGCTGGCTGCCGCCGACTGGCGCTGGACCGGACGGCTCGGGAAATTGGCGACCGGATCTCGAGCACCTGCGCTACATCATTCTGCCCGCCATCACCATGTCGGTGATCCCGATGGGCATTATCGCCCGCACGGTGCGCGCCCTCGTCGCGGAGATCCTGGCGCAGGAATTCGTGCAGGCGCTGCGTGCCAAGGGCCTGAGCGAATGGGGCGTATTCAAGCACGTGGTGACCAACGCGGCACCGACGGCGCTCGCCGTGATGGGCCTGCAGCTCGGCTATTTGCTCGGCGGCTCGATCCTGATCGAGACGGTGTTCGCTTGGCCCGGGACCGGTTTTCTCCTGAATGCAGCGATCTTCCAGCGCGACCTACCGCTGCTGCAAGGCACGATCCTCGTGCTGGCGATGTTCTTCGTCATGCTCAACCTCGTGGTGGACGTGTTCCAGACCGCGCTCGATCCGCGCATCCAACGGAGTTGACGCATGGCGGCGATCGCAGACGCGTTAACTAGGGTCCCGGTCAAAGCCAGCCGCGGCTATTGGACCGGCGTCGTGGCGCGCTTGGCGCGGGACCCTACCGCGATGGTGGCACTTACAATCATCCTGGTGATTGTTGCCGCGGCGATCCTGGCGCCGCTCATCGCGCCCGCCGACCCTTACAAGGGATCAATGATCCGCCGGCTGCGCCCGATCGGTTTTCCCGGCTACCCGCTCGGCTCCGACGAGCTCGGTCGTGACATGCTCACGCGACTGATCTACGGCGGCCGGCTTTCGCTTTTTATCGGCGTGGCGCCGGTCATCTGCGCGTTCGTGATCGGATCCAGCGTCGGCATATTCGCAGGCTACCTGGGCGGCCGGATTAATACACTGCTCATGCGCATCATTGATGTATTCTTCGCATTCCCGTCTGTACTGCTTGCGATCGCTCTATCCGGCGCGCTCGGGGCAGGTATTTTCAACTCGATCGTCTCGCTCACCATCGTATTCGTGCCGCAGATCGCCCGCGTGGCAGAAAGCGTCACCACGCAGATTCGATCTCGGGATTACGTCGAAGCCGCGCGGATTTCCGGCGCCGGCCCCGTCACGATTGTGCGCGTGCACGTACTCGGCAACGTCTTAGGCCCGATCTTCGTCTATGCGACCGGCCTCATCAGCGTGTCCATGATTCTCGCCTCCGGCCTGTCGTTCCTAGGCCTTGGCGTCAAGCCGCCCGATCCGGAATGGGGGCTGATGCTCAATACGCTGCGCACGGCCATTTATACGCAGCCATTGGTCGCGGCGCTGCCGGGTGTGATGATCTTTCTCACTTCGATTTCCTTCAACCTGTTCTCCGACGGGCTGCGCTCGGCGATGGAAGTCAAGCAATGAGCATGATTCGCGAGAGCGACAGATCGCGGATACCCAAGCTTGCGGCCGATCCCCAAGATCGAGGCGGTCCGGGCACCCCACTCTTGAGCGTGGGTGGCTTGATCAAGCACTTCGGTCGCACGACTGGGCTTCTCTCGCAGGGGCGTAGCGTGGTGCGCGCCGTCGACGGCATCGATTTCGAGGTGGCGAAGGGAGAGACGCTCGGCATCGTCGGCGAATCCGGCTGCGGCAAATCGACGACCGCGCGTCTCATCATGCAGATCATCGTGCCTGACGCCGGCGACATTCTGTTCGATGGCGAAGAGGTGGGCTCACACGCACTCAGTCTCGGAGAGTTCCGCCAGCAAGCGCAGATGGTGTTCCAAGACAGCTACTCCTCGCTCAATCCCCGGCTGACGGTGGAGGACACCATCGCCTTTGGACCTCGCGTTCACGGCTTGTCGCGGCGCACGGCGATTGCGCGCGCCCACGATCTCCTCCATCGCGTCGGGCTCGAGCCGTCACGTTTCGCCGGATGCTACCCGCACGAGATTTCCGGCGGTCAGCGCCAGCGCGTCAACATCGCACGCAGCCTCGCGCTCGAGCCGCGGCTCCTGATCCTAGACGAGGCGGTCTCCGCACTCGACAAGTCGGTCGAGGCGCAGGTGCTTAATCTCCTGCTCGACCTAAAGGAGGAGTTCGGGTTGACTTTCATCTTCATTTCGCACGACCTCAATGTCGTGCGTTTCATGTCGGACCGGGTGATGGTGATGTATCTCGGCAAGGTCGCCGAGGTCGGGCCCGCGGAGTCGATACTCGCTCTGCCGCGGCACCCCTACACCCAGGCGTTGCTCGCCTCCATGCCGTCGATGGACCCCGACAATCGCACCCAGGAAGCGCCGGTCTCGGGCGACCCGCCCAATCCGATCAATCCTCCGAGCGGCTGCCGTTTCCACCCTCGCTGCAAGGTGGTCGCTACGCTGTGTGCTCATTCCGAACCCGCGCCGCACGATGTGGGCGCCGGACATTTGGCGGCGTGCCACCTTGCTAATCCGGAGTCCGGCCATCCGCGTTTGGCCGCGGCGTGAGGACAGGCGATGAGCGCGCCGATGGTCGATGTGCAGCGGCTCACGGTCGACTTCGCGGTCGGCGCGAAGACCATCCGCGCTGCGGCAGGCGTCGATATCGAGGTCGAGAAAGGCGAGACCTTGGCGCTGCTCGGCGAATCCGGCTCGGGCAAGAGCGTCACCTTGCGCGCGCTGATGCGGTTGCATCCGAAATCGGCGCGCATTGGCGGCGCGATCAGGATCGATGGCCGCGATGTGCTGAAGATGACCGCCGCCGAGCTTTCCCGCTACCGCGGCGGCATCGTATCCATGGTTTTCCAGGATCCCGGCCTCGCCTTCGATCCCGTTTATCGCGTCGGCGACCAGATCGCCGAGGCCGTAGTGCGCCACACTGGTGTCTCCTTCCGCGCCGCACGCGCGCGGGCGCTCGAGCTGTTCGAGCGGGTGCGCATTCCTTCGCCCGAGCGCCGCCTCGACAATTATCCGCACGAAATGTCGGGGGGCATGCGCCAGCGTGCGATGATTGCGCTCGCGCTCGCCTGCCGGCCCAAGGTCTTGCTCGCCGACGAGCCTACGACGGCGCTCGATGCAACGGTGCAAATCCAGGTGCTGCTGCTGCTGCGCGAGTTGCAGCGTGAACTCGGACTTGCGGTTATCTTCGTCACTCACGACATCGGCGTCGCCGTCGAAGTGGCGGACCGTATCGCCGTGATGTATGGCGGCCGAATCGTCGAACTAGGGCCATGCGCAAAGATCATTCGTGCCCCGGCGCATCCGTACACGCAGGGCCTACTGATGTCGCGCGCCGGGGATGGCACAGCGAAAGGAGGGCGCCTCGTCGCCATTCCCGGCTCGCCGCCGGACCTCGCCAACCTGCCGCCGGGCTGCGCCTTCGCGCCGCGCTGCAGTCAGGTGATCGAGGCGTGTCGAAAAGCAACGCCCACCGCCGCGGCCATTGAAGCCGGTCATATCGCCTGCTGCCTGCGTGCACACAACCAGCGGCGGTATTCTTAGCGCCGCGCGCAAGCGTTGAACGTTAGTCAGTTAATGTCCGGGGGCGAGTAGAACTACTTCAGGGCTTGAAGTGTGGCGAGGCGGCCCATTCCTCAAATAGCCTATTAGCTTCCTCCGCGCAGATACGTTCCGCCGGCAATTTCCGGGATGCAAGAGGACGGGTCACCTCATCGACCAGACCTTTAGTGGAAAATCCAATGCGCTCACATTCCTCCTGAGTATGGGCGTAATACATCTTGCTGATTTTTGCCCACCAGATCGCTGAAACGCAAAGAAGGCACGGTTCACAAGTAGTGTAGATCTCACATCCGCTCAGATCAGTCGTGCCAAGCCGCTTGCAAGCATCGCGAATGGCGACGATTTCGCCATGTGCGGTTGGATCATTCAGAGCTCTTTGCAGACTGCGGCCTGCGCCGACGATCTGGCCTTGCTTAACAATGAGCGCCGCGAATGGACGAGCATGCTTCTCATGCAAACCCTCACGGCCAATCTCAATCGCGCGCGCCATAAATTTCTCAGGGGTCATCGGAAACCACCAGTTCCAGCCGGGCTAGGGACCGTCAATATAGCGGTAAACTTCCCAGACATTTTTCACGATGGTGCCCCCAAGTTGTTTGTTTCCCTGGTGGTCCGTAGAGCGAATGATTCCCAGAACGTAAGGTCAAGGCCGCCCATCCATCGCAAGCGTTTCACTTTCGCCCACGTCGGCGCCCCATGACAAAGCGTTCAGTGCGCCTGTTTAGTTGGGCGGAGCGGTCGTCCGCCAAACACGATTGATTGTCGTGGACTTTTCAAGGCTGCGCTTCTTTGCCCCACGAAATAACCCACAAGCCCCCTGATCCACTATGTCATACCTTTCAGATGATGCCATATTTTCCAGGCGCGATGACACTGTTGGGATCCAGGGCGCGCTTGATACTGGAACAGGCCCGAAGAAAAGAGGGCATTGCTTGGCCCATGTGGAGGTCGTGGTAGTCAAGCGGGGCCCGTCCGACGAAAACTCCTCGTCTTGAAATGGCATCGGCCATACTGCGATAGCAAGCGTCGGCGCGGCGGCGTTCTTCATCTTCTTCGCGGTTGAAGATTATAAGGTGAAGGCTGCGCGCGAAACGCGCGCCGCATACATTCATCACCGTATAATCGAGTCCATACTCCTCGTAGATCCCGCGGCAAACGCGCTGAAATTCGTTTGCCAGCTTGCCGTCCATCGGTGTGCCTGGAAGAAACCAAAGGCATCCCCCACCAGGACGCCACTTGAGCAGCCCAAGTTCGCCGACGGTCGGGATACCGGAGAAAGCGTCAATGGCGACCCGCAACGAGGGGATTTTCATCGCCTCTTCATGGTCAATATAGCGGGCCCTACCAGACCGGCAGAAGTGCTCGCGCACACGCGCAAGCTGCGGCTCCAGGGCGGCGGCGCTAGCACCATAGAATGCACCGGAAACGGTCCATGATCCGACGCCATGCTTGATTCGCAGTGCGCGGCGGCCCTCGTCAGAAATCGAACGCTTGCCAGCGTTCAGGCGATATTCGGGACTTTCACCGCCAAAACCGTGGTAGAATTGTTCATCCGAACCGCAGAGATAGATGTCATTGGAAAGCCGAAACAAAGTAGGCACGAAGTTTGAGAGCTTCATCGGCCGGCACAGCTCGATAGCTTCTTCCAGATCGTCGTCTTCCGGAAATGCGAAATGAAACGAGCGGATTGCCGGAGGCCGAGGCTGCAGCCATACCCCCATTCGCGTGACAATGCCGTAATTCGATTGAGTGAAGATACCGTCGAGGATGGGCCCAAAGCTATATTTCGAGGTATGCCAGTTCACAAGCTGTTCGTGGTCGAGGGCGCCGTCGCCGGTGCGCAGGACATCACCGTTTCCAAGTACTACTTCAAGACCGCAAGAGAATCCGAAGTGATCGAAGTAGGGTGTATAACCAGCGCCTTTATCGAGGGCGTTGCCAAGCATTCCACCCTGCGGAGGTCCCGAAGTGGTGTCGAGCATCAGTTTGTTGCCGAGGCGTACCAGCTCGTCATACATCGATTGATAGCTCACCCCAGGCTCGACGACTGCATAACCGAGACGCTCCTCGACCTGGAGAATACGGTTCATTCTGAATCCAAGATCCAGCACCACTTGACCGGCGCGCGATGGGCAGCGGCTCCCAAGCCCGATATTGTTGCCGGTGCTTAGCGGATAAAGCGCAACAGCGTGCCTGTTTGCAGCCTTCACGATTGTCTGGACATCGGGGGTGGACCCCGGGTAGACCACACCGGCCGGTTCGCGATCCTCTCCGGCCATGGTGTTCTCTGCATATCGTCGCAGCGTTTCCGGGCTGCGGTTGACGGCCTCGACTCCCAGAACTTTCTCAACTTCCGAGAAGAATTTCTCGCATTGGGCGTTTGGCTGCATTTGTTCCTCTCTGCCGTCACCAGATCCCGATATTTTGATTATTTTCCGGAGCTGCAGCACCAGCACTCGACCCGCGTTCTCGCGTCAACGTTCGACTAAGTGCGACAGGAAAGGGTCCGCCGCTCGCCCAGTCCAGGAGCTCCGCTATGTGGATGACTGGCACGGGAAGATACCGCTCGAGTTGCATAATGCAGCCAATGTTGGCAGTCGCCACGATGTCAGGGCGAGTGCTCACAATGTGTTCCGCCTTACGCCGTCCCAACGTACCTGCCATTTTCGGTTGCAAAAGATTGTAGGTTCCGGCTGAGCCGCAGCAGAAATGTTTTTCGGGGACATCAATTACGCTAAAACCCGCGCGCCGAAGCAATTCACGTGGCTCGTTAGTCAGCCGCTGACCGTGCTGGATTGAGCACGGATCATGGTAAGCCGTGCGATATGGACCAGGAGCATTTGTCGGGCGAAACCCGATTGAATGCAAAAACTCGCTGAAATCGCGCGCGAGCATCGCGATGCGTCGCGCTGGTTCTGCCCAATCCGGATCATACGCGAGGAGGTGCCCGTAGTCCTTAACGGTAGTGCCGCAGCCGGACGCGTTAATTACGATTGCATCGAGGCGCGCGCCGTCGAGTTCGCGGCACCACGCTTGCAAATTCGTTCGCGCCCAGGCGCGTGCATTTCTCTCGCGACCCATATGTAGGTCGAGCGATCCGCAGCAGCTGGAGCCCTCGGCGATGACCACGTCGCAACCGTGCCGCTGGAGTACCCGAATGGTTGCAGCATTGATATTAGAATCGAGAACTTGCTGCGCGCATCCCGCAAGCAGCGCCACACGCCGCCGGGCAGTGTTTTCGGCCCTGTGGATCGCCGGCGAGCATATGCCCGGTCGCACGCGCTCCCTTTTCGGGATCATGTCGACGACACCGCGCAACTGGTCGGGCAAAATCGCTTGAATCCCTTTGAGGGCGCCTCCCGCGCGCAATGCGAACAGGAATAGTCTCGGCCGGGGCAGCACCAGGGCTAAAAATGATCGTAAAAGGCGCTCGACCCAAGGTCTGCGATAATGTCGCTCGATGTGGGCTCGCGCGCGGTCGATGAGGTGAGCGTAGTCCACCTTGACCGCGCAAGTGGTCATGCACGACAAGCAGGAGAGACAGCGATCGAGGTGATGTACCGTCTTGGCATCAGGCGCGCCCCCCTTCTCCAGCATGGCACGGATGAGTTCAATTCGACCGCGCGGGGAATCGTTCTCGTTGCGGGTGAGAACATATGTCGGACAGGTATTGGTGCAGAAGCCGAGATGCACACACGTCTCGAGGATCACGCGGGTTTGCGCGGTCTCCGGATCCGACAACTGCGCGGAAGAGAAATTAGTGCGCATTCTCGCTCATGTGCTTTAGCAGTTCGTGCCAGAGTAGGCTAGAGGTCCGGTCAGCAATCTTTTGGTTGTGCGCGCAACAAGATTGGTGGAGAGCGCAAAAATTCAAACGCATTTGACGAGAGCGCAAATCGGGATATCCTCACGCTAGAGCAAGCTCGCAGGGCGTTCACATGCTGGGCGGACAGCTCCAGAGGAGTTGGTCGACGGATTCTGTCAAATCCGGCAAAGCTTTTTCTTACTGGCGCGAGGTCGTGCGGGAGGCCGTCCTCAACGTCTCCACTGAAGCATCTTGCGACGGTTTTCGCGCCCGAATCTCCTGGCGCGGCTTCGACAGCTTGCGCTTCGTGGGCTTTGACTCTACGAGCCATTCGCTCGTGCGCACCTCGGAGCATTTGTCCCGCGCACCAGCCGACAATTACCTGGTCAGCCTGCAGCGCCGCGGGCAGAGTTGCATCACACAAGGCAATGCTTCCCTCGTGCTTGAGCCTGGCGAAATCGCGATCGTTGACGGACAACGACCATTCAGGATCGACTTTCCGCAACCGGTCAGCAGGACCATCGCGGTGGTGCCGAGAAATATGCTCGACAGTCGCGCCTCCTGGCTACGCAAAATTTCAGGCGCGCGAAAGATCACTGCCGAAACACCGTTTTCGGACCTAATCCGTCGGCACCTCATACAACTTGCAGATAATGCGGAGAATCTCAGAGGAAACGAGGTGAGCGCGCTGACTGACAACCTATGCAACCTTCTCGCCATTGGCAGCGCGCGTGATGTGCCACCCGGCAGGTGGCGCACAGAACTTCAACTGGACGCCATTCTTGCATTCTGTCGCCAGAATCTGAGCGATCGGAAACTTTCGCCTCAACTGCTGGCCAGCCGGTTCGATATCTCGGTTCGGATGGTGCATCTGCGGTTCCGCGACGTTGGCCAGACCTTCGGACGATGGCTTTTGGAAAACCGACTGCACGCCTGTAGCCAGGCGTTGCGGGATTCACGCTGTCGCGCCATGAGAATTTGCGACATCGCGTACCAGTGGGGCTTCGGCGATATGTCCCACTTTAACAAGTCATTTCGCGCGCAGTTCGGCATGGCACCAGGCGAATGGCGCGCGACTCATGAGATCAGCGCCTCAACGGCGCTAGGATGCAAGGAGAGCCTGTAATCAAGATTAGCGGAGCAGCTTTTGCTCGAGCAGCTTCCACGTTCAGCCAGAATTTAATTTCAGGCGCCACGGGTGAGCCGGGATCCGTCGCCTTTTCCCGCAGGAGGGTTCAATGAAACGTCGCAGGTTTCTGCAGCAGCTCACCACCGGTCTTGTCGCAGGCGCCGTCGCCAGTCCTGCCATCGCCCAGAGCCAGCCCACCATCAGGTGGCGACTCGCCTGCAGTTGGCCCAAGAGCCTTGATCTGCTGTACGGGACCGGCGAGGCCTTTTGCAAGCGCGTCAGCCAAATCACTGACGGCAAGTTCGAGATCCAGTTGTTCGCTGCCGGCGAACTCGTGCCGGCGCTGCAGGTTATGGATGCTGTGCAAAGCGGGACGATCGAGTGCGGCCACACGCTGGCAGCCTTCTTTTTCGGCAAGAATCCGGCCTATGCGTTCGACTCCGGCGTCGCCTTCGGACTCAATGCCCGTCAGCAGAATGCCTGGCAATATGCTGGCGGCGGCATGGAGATCCTGCGCGAGATCTATAAGAAAGTCGGCATCGTGCAGTTTCCCTGCGGCAATGTCGGCGCGCAAATGGGCGGCTTCTATCGCAAGGAAATCAACTCGGTCGAGGACCTTAAGGGCCTCAAATTTCGCATCGGCGGGCTTGGTGGTGTGATCCTAAGCAAGCTCGGCGTGGTGCCGCAGCAGATTGCGCCAGGCGAGATCTATCCCGCACTCGAGCGCGGGGCCCTCGATGCGGCGGAGTGGATCGGCCCCTACGATGATGAAAGGCTCGGGCTGCACAAGGTCGCCAAGTTCTACTACTACCCGGGTTGGTGGGAAGGCTCGGCCCAGGAGACCCTCATGGTCAACCAGAGGGCCTACGATCCGCTGCCGCAGCTCTACAAGGATGCGATCGAGGGCGCTGCGGCCGAACAGAATGTGATGATGATCGCCAAATACGATGCCAAAAATCCTGAGGCCTTGCGCCGCCTCGTTGCCGCCGGCGTGCAGGTTCGCCAATTCCCGCGGGCGATACTGGATGCTTGCTACAAGGCGACGTTCGAGACCTATGATGAGCTCGCCGCCAAGAACGAGGATTTCAAAAAGGTCTACGAACACTGGCAGAAATTCCTAGCCGATTCCAATCTCTGGTTCCGCGTGGTGGAGGCTAATCTCGACAATTATCGCTTCCTCATGTCGGCGCAACGCTGAGTTGTCAGCGAGTGCTGCGACGGTGGTATAGAGGGCTGTTCCGGAGCTCTGCGGGTTTGGTCAGTCGTGAACGCAGCTTCGGCAGCATCGGACGTGGTGGCGCGCTTGAGAACGAGCCTGTCGTTGGCGGCGCGCGCGGCACCGCGTTCTCTGCGACGTGCAGCACAATGAAACCGCCGGGTCCTGTGATGAACTCTCAGCGTTTTCACTCGATCACCGGTGTGCAGGACGAGTCTCGTGCGCGCTCAAGTCGCGTCACGTATCCTTCACGATGCCAATGCGACCACGTGCGGGGCCCTTTCGACGTGCGCCAGGCTTTATGTTGTCAGCCGCCCTCCTGGGCGGCGAGAGTCCACGCCCTGGGAGAGCGCAGACATACCTAAATGACAAACGCAGGCGTAGGTGCGCGAGTCCCGCGCAAGGAAGATGACCGGTTCCTCCACGGCCGCGGCAATTACGTGTCTGGCATGATCCTGCCTGGCCAGCAGGAGGTTGCCTTTCTACGTAGCCCGGTTGCGCATGCGCGCATCGTTAGTATCGATAAGCCAGCGGGAAAACATGGCGCTAACGTATTCGTCTGCGCTGATCTCAAGGAAGCTGCTCCCATCATCGCCACGTCCGGCATCGGCAATTTCAAAGTCGTTCCACAATACGCGCTTGCCCTCGACCGAGTACGCCACGTGGGCGAGATGATCGCCATGGCCGTCGCGCCGACCCGAGCTGAGGCTGAGGATCTTATCGAGGAGATCCAGGTCGAGTACGACGAATTGCCGGTCGTCGTGGATGCTCGTTCCGCCAAGCGCGAATCGAAAATAGCACTCCATGACGAAATGCCGGACAATGTGTTCGTCACGCTGACATACGAGAACGGCTTTCACGAAAAATCTCGTGGTGCACCGATCATCGTGAAGCGCGAGATTGCACTGGCGCGGCAGGCGATGGTGCCGCTGGAAGGCAAGGCGATCGTAGCCCATTGGGACGAGCGAGCGGACCAACTCGTCGTCTATTGCTCCAACCAGGCACCGCATCTTCTTCGCATTGGGCTCGCCAAATTTCTTGGTCTCGATCAGAACCAAGTACGCGTGATCTCGCCCGATGTTGGCGGTGGATTTGGCTACAAGCTCGATTTGAAGCCCGAAGACCTCTGCCTTGCCTGGCTGGCGATGAAGTTTCGTCGTCCTTTCCGTTATATCGAAGATCGGCGCGAGCACCTCATCACTGGCGCCAACGCACGTCAGCACCATTATGACATTACTGCCTATGCTGATGAACGCGGACGGCTGCTGGCCATTGACGCGGAAGTAACGGTGGATGGCGGCGCATACTCCAATTGGCACCAGACCGTTGCACTTGAGCCATCACAGATTCTCGGCAATCTGCCCGGCCCATACGAGTTCCGCGGATACCGGGTGAAGACGCATTGCGTCGCAACGAACAAGCCCGGCTTCCTGCCTTATCGGGGCGTCGCGCGCACCGGTGTCTGCTTCGCCATGGAGCTGATGATGGACGCCATAGCCCGCGAGGTTGGTCGCGAGCCATGGGAGGTGCGGCTGGAGAACCTCGTCCCCCCCTCGGCCATGCCGTACAACAACGTCACAGGGAAACATTTTGATAGCGGTGACTATCCAAAAGGCCTGTTGCTCGCGCGCGAGAAGATCGATCTCGACAGATGGCGTGAGCGACAACGCCGTGGCGAGCCGGACGGCCGACTAATCGGAGTGGGTTTTGCCAGCTATTGCGAGCAATCGGCGCACGGCATCAGCGTGTTCACTTCCTGGGGCATGTCGATCATTCCGGGCTACGACCACGGGACTGCTCGCATCACTCCCGACGGCGGCCTGGAACTCAGGGCAGGCGTGCATTCGCACGGTCAAGGAATGGAGACGACCTTCGCGCAGATCGGCCACGAGATTCTGGGAGTCGACTTCAAAAACATCCGCGTGATGCTTGGCGACACCAACAACACTCCTTTTTCGACCGGCACCTACGCCTCTCGCAGCATCGTTATGGCGGGTGGGGCTCTGAGCCAAGCGTGCCGAACATTGATCCCACGACTGTTAAAGATCGGCGCGCACCTGATGCAATGCGCGAGCAGCACTGTGCGGTTTGAAAACGGCTGGGTCATTGGGCCGCAGTCGCGCATATCCATCGCCGACATCTGCGCTGCTTTGTACTATCGACCGGATCGGTTGCCGCCGGATGTAGACCTCACCGGGCTGGAGGCTACGGTTATCCACAAACCCAAGGTCGATACAGGAGCCTTTTGCTATGCCTCCCACGCTGCCGCTGTTGCTGTCGATCCAGGGTTGGGGCATGTCGAAATCCTCGACTACGTAATGGTTGAGGATTGCGGCACTCGCATCAACCCGATGATCGTAGACGGTCAGAGCTGGGGCGGTGCAGCGCAGGGGATCGGCACGGCCTTATACGAAGAGAGTTCCTATGACGCAAACGGTCAGCCGCTCGCCTCAACCTTTGCGGATTACCTCATGCCAGGTGCTACTGAAGTACCGCACTTCCGGAGCTTCCATCTTATCACGCCGTCGCCGTACACCGAGTTTGGAATGAAGGGCATGGGGGAAGGCGGCGCAATTGCACCGCCGGCGACGATTTGCAACGCAGTGAACGATGCGCTGCGCGGGCTGGGCGTCGAGATCCGCGAAACGCCACTGTCCCCGCGACGCATTCTTGCCGCCATCGAGCGCGGCAGGCCTGCCGGAGGGGGGGACGGTGAAGCCGGTCGCATTTGACTATCTGCATGCGCGTGATCTCCATCAAGCTGCCGAAGCGTTGGCCCGCTCGGCGGGCGCAAAAATCATAGCCGGCGCCCAGTCGCTGGGTCCGCTCCTCAATTTGCGACTTGCCCGTCCTGAGTTGCTCGTTGACATCTCGCGAATTGGCGACGTTCAGCGAATTGAGGAGACGGACACGCTCTGGCGCATCGGCGCGGGAGTAACGCATGCGCAGCTTGAGGACCTCGGCGCCCGCCTTGTCGGGGCGGAAATGGTGTCTGATGTTGCGGCTCAAATCGCGTACCGGTCAGTCCGCAACCGGGGGACCATCGGCGGATCACTCGCCCATGCCGATCCCGCTGCTGATTGGCCGCTCGCGTTGGCGGCAATGGATGCAATTGTGGTGCTCCAGGGAAGCAGTGGGTCGGAGCAACGGGTTGCGGCAGATTCCTTCATGCTCGCGGCATTCATCACCGTGCTTGCGCAGGACGAGATCGTCACTGCCATCGAGGTCCCAAAGCAGCGACGCGAGACGCGCTGCGGGTATTTCAAGTTCTGCCGAAAAACAGGGGACTTTCCGGAATCGAGCGCAGCCGTGGTGGTCGATCCGGGACGCAGTGGCCGCATCTTCATCGGCGCGCTTAGCGGCGCACCGCAACCGTTGCCCGGGCTTGCGGAGGCCGTATCGCGCGAGGGCGTGCGAGCCGCAACCGCGGAGGCGACAATCGCAGCGGTAGAGGCAGCCGCCCCGGAAATGGACGTACCCGGGCTCCGCATGCATGCGGCGAGCGTGCGGCATGCCATCGAACAAGCGTTGCGCTAATGACTTCACTGAGTCTTACTGCGAACGGTCAAGAGGTGCAGGTGGACGTGCCGCCGCGCACGAGCCTCGCGGATCTCTTGCGGGAAAAGCTCCGCTTCACCAGCGTTAATCTTGGCTGCGAGCAAGGTGTCTGCGGTTCGTGCACCGTGCTCCTCGAGGGTGCGCCCGTGCGCTCGTGTCTGCTCCCGGCCGTAAGCTGCGAGGGGCAAGACGTACGCAGCATTGAAGGTTTGCAGGACGACGAAGTCATCAACCTTCTCCGAGACGCATTCAAGCGTGAGCATGGCCTACAATGCGGTTTTTGCACTCCCGGCATGCTCATTGCCGCGCGTGATATCGTCCTGCGCGTTCCGAACGCAGATGAAAGGCGTATCCGCCATGAGCTTGCAGGAAACCTTTGCCGCTGCACCGGCTACATGGGCATAGTGAACGCCGTTAAAAGTGTTGTGCAGGGTCGACTCGCCGCCGGTGTAAAGGTCGCCCCTGCTGAGACAATCAAGATCACGAAGAGCGCTGATCGGACTCGCTCTTCCCAACCCATTCCGCCGGCATCGCGTAAAGTCCAATCGATCTCAGTTGTTGCTAACCCCGTAGTGACTCGCGACGGGTGGACCCATTTCGAGGACAGTTTCGTCATCTTCCGGCCGCCACCCGAAGTCTGGAAGATTCTCTCTGACTTCAATCTTGTCGCGTCGTGCCTCCCTGGAGCTGAGCTGACGGAAAAAGGCGAGCGCCATGTGAAGGGGTACATGCGTGTAAGACTCGGCCCGATTCGAGCTACATTCACAGGATCAGCGAGCGTTGAACTTGACGAGGCCACGTCAAGCGGCCGCATCCGCGGCGGAGGTGCAGAAAGCGGCTCCGGCTCGCGAACGCGCGCCGAGGCGAGCTTCCGTATTCAGCCGGACGTTGCAGGCTCCCAAGTTTCGCTCGTCGTCGACTACAACCTGCAGGGCCCCCTAGCCCAATTCTCGCGGTCCGGATTGGCACAGGATCTCGGTCGTAGATTGGTCGCCGAGTTCGCTTCCAATTTGAACGCGAGCGCTTCAGGTCAACGAGGCGCGGACAAAACCCCGGCGTCAGACCGCTCGCTCGATGCTTTTCGTCTTCTGACCGATAGCCTGAAAAGTTGGTTCTCCAAGCTGCTGCAGAAACTCAGTCGCTTACGGTAGGGGAGCTCTGAATAGCAACTTTGCCGTTCGGGCGCGGAGGGTCTGATGGATATTTCGGATGCTGAGACTGTCGAGAACCTGTGCTGGGGGCTCGCATTCTTTGGCACAGGTGGTGGCGGACGCATCGAAGCTGGTTTGGACATGCTGTTGCCTGCCGTGAAGGCCGGCCGGCGTCTCAGGCTGATGAATGCCCAGCAACTTCCCGATGAAGCTTGGACCTGCTGGGCAATCATCGTCGGCGGGCGGGACCCGGACGAGCCTCCTCCAGCCGACGAGCTCGCGCGCTTTGCACTTACTGAAGAGGTATTCCCAACCATTGTGCCACGCCTTGTGGAAGCCGTACGCGAGCTTAGTGCCCACGCCGGTGTAAGCGTCGACGCGCTCGTCTCCTTGGAATTGTCTAGCGCGGCTACCGCCGCGACAATCCTGACCGGACTGGAGCTCGGAATTCCAACCCTTGATGGGGACTATGTGGGCCGTGCTATCCCGGAGCTCGAGCTGACGAAGCTGCAGCTTCTGGGGAAGGCCCCGACGCCGGTCGTAATGGTCGACCGCTGGGGTAATAAGGTTCGCATCACCGACGCAGTTGGTGCCGCGATGGTCGATCGGCTCGGCCGTATGATCAGCCGTGCCGCCTATGGACGCGGCATCGCCACCGTCGGTCACCTGTTGCAGGTTCGCGACGCGCGACCTGCTCTGGTGAGCGGCAGTGTGCTCAAAGCAATCGAGGTGGGTGCTGCCTTGCGCGCCGGTGTTGCGGCAGATAACACTTTAGGCCCATTGAACAAGGTGACCGGAGGTCACGTGCTGTTCGCTGGAGAGACCATCGGCGTCGAATGGCGCAGTATGGAGCCCTACGCGTTCCGGGAGCTGGATTATGTCATGCGCGGGACAGGCGAATGGGCCGGCTCCGAGTTTCGCATCTGGATCAAGAATGAGCATCA
>Ga0070712_100000467_pt1 | contig 23272 bp, 24 predicted proteins | sample LARL81metaG_FD_71396 | JGI IMG/M metagenome (GOLD analysis project Ga0070712, IMG submission 71396) | Corn, switchgrass and miscanthus rhizosphere microbial communities from Kellogg Biological Station, Michigan, USA - LAR L8-1 metaG | ecosystem: Host-associated > Plants > Roots > Rhizosphere ...
GGTTGCCAGGCTGGGCGCGGCTGTTCTAGTCGTGTTGGCGCTCGGGTTCCCAAGGCTCTCCAGCGCGGAGGCAAATGCTGCTGAGAGCGGCGCGGCGGCGGTCCAAGTCTCGGTCATTCGGGCAACCCAGGAATGGTTCGCAGCAGAGATCCGGGTGACGGGTTTTCTGGTGCCGCGCGAGGAAGCAATTGTGACTTTGGATCCGGGCTACAGGGTAAGCGAGGTGGTCGCAGGCGAGGGGGATCGGGTCAGTGCCGGACAGACGCTCGCCCGGCTGACGCGCCAAGCGGCCCCAGGTCTGGATCCCAGCGCGGATCCGCGCCCCGGCACGCTGATCTTGAAGGCACCGGCCGCCGGCGTCATCACCCGCACTACGGCCATGGTGGGAGCCACTGCGTCACCGATGCAGCCAGAGCCGCTTTTTCGCATCGCTGTCGATGACGAGATCGAGCTCGAAGCCGATGTGCCGAGCATTCATATCCCGATGTTGGCGGCCGGACAAACCGGTCGAGTCGAGATCGAAAACAGCCGGGAGCTGTCGGGGAGGGTTCGGCTCGTGCCCGGCTCAGTCGATCTGAGGACGCAACTTGGCCGCGCCCGCATATCCATAGAGCGTGACCCCCGGCTTCGGGTGGGGATGTTTGCGCGCGCGACCATCGAGGCAAATCGCAGCCGTGGAATATCCGTTCCGCGCTCGGCGGTCCTGTACCGGACGGAGGGTCCGAGCGTGCAAGTGGTGCGTGGGGACGTGATCGAAACGAGGCTGGTTCACGTCGGCTATCACTCCGATACCGACACGGAGATACGTGACGGTCTGCGCGAGGGGGATCTGGTGGTCGCGAATGCGGGCAGCTCGTTGCGGGACGGCGACAAAGTGAAGCCCGTCGAGGTCGACTTGTCGCTCATGGGGCTGCGTTGAGCGGAGAATCCCGCACGGCCTGGTTCCGCCCGCGTGGACTTTTCGGCAAGTATGTCGTTGCTTTCGTTGGCTTGGTCGTGTTCGTGCTGGCCGTGAATGGCGCGCTCGAAACATGGTTCACGTACAACGGCACGATCGATCTGTTGGCAAAGGCTCAATCGGAGAAGGCCGATGCGGTGGCCAGGCGAATTCAACAATTCATCGAGGAGATCGAACGACAGATCAGTTTTGCAACGCGCGCAAGCGCAACTACCGTCGAGCAGCGCCGGTCGGACTATCAACTGCTGCTGCTCGAGGTGCCCGCGATCGAGAGACTGATTCAGCTCGACAGCACGGGCCGAGAACAGCTGCGAGTGCTGCGCAACCAAGAGCCTGTAGTGGGGAGCGGGATCGATTATTCCGGCAATCCCAGATTCACCGCTGCGCGAGGTCGGCCGATTTGGCTCTCGCCGGCCTATTTCGACGGTCTCGACCCGTTCATTTCCATAGCGATGCCGCATTCCGGACGAGATGCTGGTTCGACCGTGGCGGAGATAAGCCTCAAATTCGTATCCAGCTTCATCGATTCTACTCAGATCGGAAAAGACTTGGATGCGTATGTTGTCGGGCCGGATGGGCGCTTGCTCGCCCACTCCAACCCGGACGTGCGCCTCGGTACCAGCTTTGGGGATTTGCCGCAGGTCCGCGCGGTGACAAAGGACAAGGGGGCGCCCCTGACCTTCGGAAACGACCCGGACGGCCGTTCGGTCTTGACTGCCTCGGCCGTTGTTCCTCTTCTCGATTGGCATGTGTTTTTCGAGCAACCCCGCAGTACCGCGCTGCAGCCGGTCTACCGAGTTCTTGACCGCACTGCGCTGCTTCTCGCGGTTGGTATCGCTTTGGCCGTCGTCGCGGGCATCCTGTTCGCGCGCCATATGGTGATCCCCATCAGGGCGCTGCAGTTCGGGGCGCAGCAGCTCGAAGCGAGCGACTTCGATCACCGCATTGAAGTACGAACCGGGGATGAGATCGCGGATGTCGCCGACCATTTCAATCGCATGGCCGCCAAGCTGCGGGAATCGTACACCCGGCTGGAGCAAAAGGTCGAGGAACGCACGCGTGAGCTTGCCCAATCCGTAAGCGAGCTCAAGGCGCTGGAGGAGATCGGCCGTGCGGTTGCGTCATCGCTCGATACGAAGTCCGTGCTCGCTGCTATTGTCACCCGCGCGGTGCAACTCGCGAAGGCCGATGCGGGAGCGATCTATCGCTATGACGCGCCACACAAGGTATTCGAGCTGGCGGAAGCGCATGCTCTCGACCGGAATTTTCAGGATATCATCCGCTCTTCCCGTATCACGCTCGATGGGAGCATCCTGGGAATGGCATCAAAGGCGGGTCACGCAATTGCCATTCCGGATTTGCGGCAGACAGCCGATTTCCCGCTCAGGGAGCGCACCATTGCCGCCGGTTTTCATTCGGTTTTGGTGGTCCCGCTGCTAGCGCAGGACGAGATTTTAGGAGCGCTGATGGTGCAAGGCCGACGCGTCGGCGATTTTCCCGCGAGCACGATTGGCCTGATGCAAACCTTTGCACATCAATCGGTGCTCGCGATGAATAACGCGCGGCTGTTTCGGGAAGTCGAGCAGAAGGGCCGCGAGCTGGCCATTGCAAATGCTCACAAGGCGCAATTCTTTGCGAACATGAGCCACGAGCTGCGGACGCCGCTCAATGGCATCCTCGGCTTCTCCGAGCTGCTTGCGGACGGACTCTACGGCACCCTCCCGGATGAAGCGATGGAAGTGCTCGGCCGTATACAGAAGGATGGAAGGCATCTTCTGGGTTTGATAAACGACGTCCTTGATATCTCCAAAATCGATGCGGGCCAGCTGACCTTATCGCTCAGCGACTACTCGATACAGTCGATCGTGGACAGTGTGATTGCCTCGACCAGCTCACTCGCCCATGCCAAGGGCATAGAGGTCAGATCGGCGGTCCTCCCCGATCTCCCGATAGGCTATGGCGATGAACGGCGCCTCACTCAGGTCCTGCTCAACATTGTTGGTAATGCCATCAAGTTCACCGATGCCGGCTTTGTCGAGCTTCGCGCGGATGCGGTCGGCGATCATTTCAAGATAGAAATCGAGGACACTGGACCCGGAATTCCGCCGGAACATCAGAGACGGATCTTCGATGAATTTCAGCAGGTCGACAACAGCATTACCCGCCAGAAGGGAGGAACCGGACTGGGTCTGTCGATCTCGCGCCGGCTTGTGCAGGCGCACGGCGGCCAGATCGACGTACATTCCACGGTCGGGGTAGGATCTATCTTCAATATTGTGCTGCCGATCCGTGCAAGCGAACAAAGGCAGGCCGCATGAGCAAACGCATTCTCGTCATCGAGGACACCGAGAACAACAGGCGAATTCTGAACGACCTGCTGACTCGTGCGGGATTCGAAGTTATGGAGGCAAATGATGGGGAAAAAGGCGTGGCCATGGCGGCGGAACGCAAACCCGACCTCATTCTCATGGATATTCAGCTTCCCATCGTGGATGGATATGAGGCTACTCGGCGAATCAAATCAGATCCGGCGCTACGCGAGATTCCGATAATTGCCGTCACCTCCTACGCCCTGTCCGGCGACGAGGCCAAGGCGCGTGCCGCGGGATGCGACGGATATGTCGCCAAACCCTTCAGTCCCCGCGTGATCCTTGCCACAGTTCGTGAATTCCTGAAGTAGTGCCAGAAAGGTTCGTAGATTGCGAACACCGCCTCGAATCCTGATTGTGGACGACAATCCTACGAACCTGGAAGTACTGCGTGTACGGCTCGGCGCGCAGGGGTATGAGCTGGTTACCGCAGTCGATGGCGAGGACGCACTGGCCAAGGTGCGTGAATTCGAGCCCGATCTCGTATTACTCGATGTGATGATGCCGAAGCTGGACGGCATTTCCGTAGTCAAACAGCTGAAGCAGGACAATCAGCTTCGTTTTATTCCAGTGATACTGGTCACGGCGAAGGCGGACATCCGGGACGTCGTAGCCGGTCTGGAGGCGGGTGGTGACGACTATCTGACAAAACCCGTCGAGCAGTCCGCCTTGGTCGCTCGTGTCAAGTCGTTGCTGCGCATCAAGGAGCTGCACGACAAAGTACAAGCCCAGACTGCTCAGCTGCAGGAGCAAACGGAGCAGCTCTCGAGCTGGAATCGGTTATTGGAAAAGCGCGTCACAGATCAGCTGCAAGAGATCGAGCGAATGAGCCGCCTGCAGCGGTTCTTGGCACCGCAAGTCGCCAAGATGATCGCGTCCTCGGATGCGCCCGAAGCGCAGTTGAGCAGCCATCGGCGCGACATTACCGTGGTGTTCTGCGATCTGCGTGGGTTCACCGCCTTCACCGAAAGCACCGAGCCCGAAGAAGTGATGGGCGTGTTGCGCGAGTACCATGAGAGCCTGGGCGAGCTAATCTTTCGCTACGAAGGCACGCTGGAGCGGTTCCTTGGAGACGGGATCATGATCATCTTCAATGACCCCATCCCCTGTGCCGATCATACCGAGCGCGCTGTGGGTCTGGCCCTAGACATGCGGACAGCTGTCGAAGGGCTGGCCAAGGAGTGGCGCCGCAAAGGCCATGCCCTTGGGTTCGGGATCGGCATTGCCTCAGGTTACGCGACCCTCGGACAGATCGGTTTCGAGCATCGGCGCGAATACACGGCCATCGGTAGCGTCACCAATCTGGCTTCCCGGTTGTGCGGCGAGGCGCAGCCGGGACAGATCGTGATCAGTCAACGCGCGTTCAGCTCGGTTGAAGGCTCGGTGGAAGCCGTTCCGATAGGCGATCTTACTCTCAAGGGCTTCAACCGTCCAATGCCTGCCTACGATGTCGTGCGCTGGCGCGGTCAGGCACCCCATTTTCCGACATCCACGCTGGCCTTGTCTGGGGGCCTTCCTCTCGGGCAGCAGAATGATAAACATCGGTCTTTGGTGAATCTGCGCGAGGCTGGCCCTCCGACGCGAGGAGGATGAAGCGACATTGATCACGATGAACGCAAAAGGACGAAGCGCAAAGATATGGACCACCGCGGCGCTGGCCGCACATGCGGCGATCGCACTGATCTTGCCGCTGCGAATGGCCATGGCCGATTCCGGCGATTCATCTGAACGGGCGGTAACCGTTACCGCGGCCAAGAACGTCTGCTTCGAGAACACGATCTCGGTAACTGGCGTGGTCGCACCCAAGAAAGAGGTATTGGTGCGGCCGGATCGCGAGGGGTTACAGATTTCGCAAATCAACGTTCAGCCCGGAGACACCGTGCGCTCCGGGCAGGTGTTGACCCGACTCACTCCACCCGAAGGACAGCCCGCTGGCAATGTGGAGGTGCAGTCTCCGGTGGCGGGACTTGTAACCACAAGTTCGGCGGTGGTGGGCGCCATCGTCTCCCCGCAGGGAATGCCGCTGTTCCAAATCGCAGAGGGCGGTGAGATGGAACTCGTGGCCGAGACGCCGGTCAAGACCCTGCAAACCCTGGCGCTCAACCAGCCCGCGAAGATAGAAGTGATCGGGATCGCGCAATTGTCCGGCAAAGTCCGGCTGCTTTCAGCGGCAATCAATCCGACCACACAACTGGGTCAGGTTCGGCTCTCCATCGGTAACGACACACGCCTGCGCGTCGGCGCCTTCGGCCGCGCGATCATAGACCTGGGGCAGCGTTGTGGCCCGGCGGTTCCGCTATCGGCCGTGTTGTATGGGGCCGGCGGGACAGTGGTGCAGGTCGTCCGCGATAATCGTGTGGAGACGCGGCGCGTGAACGTCGGACTCGTTACCGGAGGACGGGCCGAGATACGCGACGGTGTGTCTGAAGGGGAAACAGTCATTGCGCGTGCCGGAGCATTCTTTCGCGACGGCGATCGTGTTCGCGCAATAGCCTCTGGTCCCACTTCATCCAGGCAGTGAACATCATGGCTCGGCTTGGCGCTGGATCGCCTCCTTCTTCTCGAGGCAATAATAGCCTGCGAGCCGGCTCACCATTCCATGGTCGCTCCAGTCCTTGAGCACGCGGCTCACATTTTCGCGAGCGATGCCGGCCATTGCCGCCAGATCGCTCTGGTTGACCTTTTGCCGAATGAGAATGCGCCCGCTGCCAACGTCCTTGCCGAACGCCTCGGCCAGGTTCAGCAGTGCCCGCGCCACGCGCCCCTTCACTGAGAGGAAACTCGAGGCCGCGAGCGCATCATTGGTATCCCGCAGCCGCCGCGCCAGCATTCTCATCACATGGCGATAGATTTCCGGGCTGGATTTCCCGATGGCCTCGAAATCAGCTTTGCTCACGTAACACAATTTGGCGTCGCGTAGCGCTATAACGGAAGCGGAACGTGGCCCACCGTCGATCATGGATAATTCGCCTACCATGGATCCAGGTCCGAGAATGGCAAGAATCCTTTCACCGCCGTTCGGCGCGGCGACGCTCGCTTTGAGCAGACCCTCCTCGACCCGGTAGCATCCGTCCCCCTCATCCCCGGCCAGAAACAAGGTCTGATCGGCATCAAGGGACAAGGACCGCCCTTGCGCGAACAGTCCGCGCGACAGCTCGCTCGGGAGTGCGTCCAAGATGTTGCTGGCGAGAATCTCGGGCTTGGCCATTAACACCGTCGTTTCAAATCACGGTCGCGCCGCAACCGCCATCCTGCCGGCTGGCGCGCATTCATGTCGCCGGCTCCAATCTTGTGCAATCATATCTCAAATGAAGTGGCCGCGGAATGAGTAAAGTGATGCGATCAGCGGTCATTCGACGGTAAGCGTCGGGTAGACAGCCCGCGGGCCTGCGTGAGCGGACCTGCTGTCACGGTATCACACGCTATAAGTATACTATCGCATCGGCTTTTGCACGCGCCAAGCGTGCTGCTTCCGTCGACGGATTGGTTGCAGCTGACATTGCAACTCCGGTAGCGTTGACCGCAATTGTCCATTTCTGCTGCGGCAGACGTGACGCTGCACGCAATAACCAGACTTGCGCCTGCGAGCGCAAGGAGAGTGTGGATGCCCAGGCGTGACATGATCATCCTCCTTGGCTATGAGCCGTTATCTCCTCAGAAGGGAGTCCTGTAAGTACGCAAGGCTAGAGGGTTTGCCGCTGTTGCTGTGTGATGGACATCACAGTCGCGGAAGTTCCATGCTGATTACTGCCGCCCGGCGGCTGGCCTAAATTGGGTTCTCGGCAATCACGACAAGCTGCGATTGGCAAGCCCGATCGGGTGCCCAGGCGTGGGTCGCGGCTATGATGCTCCTGACCCTGCGCGGTACCCCGACCATCTATCAGGGCAAGGAGATTGGAATGACCGACGTCGTGATTCCGAACGAACCCGTCCGCGATCCGTGGAAGAAAAATGTCCCGGGACTCGGGCTAGGCCGAGATCCGGAGCGCACGCCGATGGAGCGGGGCGGGGGGGCCGAATGTGGGGTTTAGCTTGGTCGAGCCGTGCCTGCCTGTCGCCAACGATTACCGCACCGTAAATGTCGCAAACCAGGCCACCGATCCGGCATCTGCGCTTTCGCACTACCGCTCGTCGCCGTCGTCGGTCGGCTGAATGCGCTGAAGTCGGGTGCCGCTCACTGCCCAATCGGGCCGTGCCGCTCGATCCATTTTGGACCGGGGCCGCGCATATAGTGCAGCTCCGGCCGATAACGCGTGATCAGACCACGCATGAATCCCCGAACGAACGACAAGATGTGCATCCCCCAGCTCCCCCCGAACGACGGCCCGGCGTCTTAGTGGCGATGACTTGGGACGAATGCAAGGAGTGAGTAAGGCCACAATATGAAATAGCCTCGCCCGAATTGGACATGGGCCGAGCTTAGCCCGCACTCGGACAATGCCGCTGGCCAGATCTCGCTCCAGGCCGACGGATACCCGATCCTCGCTCTCTACCGCACGTCTCCAATGTTGGTCACCGGACCAGTATAACTTTCGAAGCGTCTGCGCAGCTCAGTCAAGTTTTCATTCGTGAGGAACTCCAGGTAGCGGTCCTCAAGCCGATAGTCCGACAGCCGCGGCAATCCTTCAGGTGCGGGTATGTCGAGCCGGGACGAATAGACCCCCGTCTGGATTTGCCACTCCTTGGACAGAAACCAGGCGACATAGAGCTTCGCTGCATTGGGGTGCGGCGCGTTCTTGAGAATCGCTTCCGCCGAGAAGAACACCGGCAGGAAATCGTCTTTCGGCCCCGAGAGTGCGACCTTTCCACCTTCGCGCTGAACGCTCACCGTGCTGCTTACGGTACTGTCGAAGGTCGCCCAGCTTTCGCCTGACGCGAGACTGCGCGCCACCCCAAGATGACCCTGGACGAATTTGGGCATCTGCGCACGGTATTGGTCCATGTACCCCCAGCCGTACTTCTTCACGATCGTGTGGAGGGCGTAGAGAGTGGCGTCATCGTCCGCAGGATAAGCGCTGATGAGCTTGCCCTTGAAGTAAACCTTCAAGAATTCGATGGCGGATGTCGGGACATCTTCCATCCGCACGCTATCCGTGTTGTACGCATAGAACACCGGGTTTGTATTCAGCGCGATCCACGCGCCGTCCCGGTCCCTCATGGTCACGCGCACCCTGTCAAACTCATCAGGCTTGAAATGCAGCAACAATCCACGCGTATTCCAACCGACAAGGTCTTGAATGGTTTGAAGCACCACCAGATCGGTTTCGATTTTCTCGGCGTTCACCTGCTGTTCGATCTGGGTATTGAGAACATTGCTGAAACCGCCCTTCAGCGACACTGTAATTCCCGGGAATCGTTGCTCAAACGCCCGAGCGGCGCGCTCATAGCCAGCGCTCGGCCCCGCTGCCCACATGACCAGAGTCTTTTCTTGCTTTGCAAGCTGGTAGAGCTCATCGAGGCCATCCGCGTAGCCCGGCGTGCCATGGAGGCCCGCGACGAGAAGGAGGCCAGTCCGGCAAGCAGCGAGTCGCGTTGCTAACCTGACGTTGCGGCTCATCATCACCTCCACTTCTCTCGGTTAGAGATATAGGAGGGGATCGCGCTCCGGCCTACGGGCGCGGGCGAATGTCTGGGAGTGAACCGACTGGACTGTCCTCGGTTCTCGCCGCGGCAGCGGGCCAGAGGATGTCCCGCTCGACCTGGGGAAGTCTTTACTCCTGCACGGAGGCGCTGGCCTTCGCCTTCTCCGGGTGTCGGGCAGCGGCAGGCGAAAGCTGCGCTGGCAGGTATTTGGCGACGACGGACCGATCGAGCTGAGCGATCGTACTGTCGGGAAGGCGACGCCAGATCTCGTCCATCCCAAGGAGCGGAATGCCGAGGTAGCCGCGCAAGGTCAGCGTTTGACCGTCCGGGCTCAACGTCACCATGGCGTTGTACACCTTCCCGTCGCGGGGATCGATGATGTTGCCGCCCTCGTAGCGCAATCCCTGCCGTTTCATGCCCCGCACCAGAGACAAGCCAAGCAGCGGAGCATTCCTGCGATCGTCCGTGCATCTGGAGCACACCGGATTGGGCTGATCTCCTGGACGCGGAAACATTTTGGCAATGGCACCCTCGTAAGTGCCGTTATGCTCCACGAACAAAAACCATCCCACCGGGCGCTTGGCTTCATCCTGCTTCTGCCACAGTCCGGAAACCGACGGTTCCGCGGCGCGGCCAGGCAAGCTGGAGACCACAAACATTGCCAAACTGGTCAGGAGGAGGGCTTTCGACGATGATTTCAAGGCGGCACCCCGGTTGAAATAACGAGGGACAATGGACGGAGATAGGGCATTCGCCCATAAATATGTTCATTTCGGGGAACGCGGAGCTTTTGCCATCCGCGGGGGCCATCAGCGGCACCGCAAGAGGGGGGTGACTCAACAGGTGTGCGACACAGAGAATATACGGTCTCGAGAGGTCGGGTTGTGACTGCCCTTTGGGCAAACCATGGTAGCGACGATTGCGTCGCATTCGCCGAAGCCGACAGGTTGCGGGCACATGTCCAAGTCCAGCCTAGCACTGAGTAATCTTCGGGCGTTCGTCATCCTCTTGGTAGTGGCGTTCCATTCCGTTCTCGCCTACCTCGGGTCGCAACCTGCCTCGCCCGCGCCCTTCGATAGCCCTCCGTATCACTGGAGAGCGATCCCCATCCTGGACAGCGAGCGATGGTTTGGCTTCGACCTGTTCTGCGCGTCCCAATATGTCTATCTGATGCATCTCATGTTTTTTCTCTCCGGCGTGTTTGTCTGGTCGAGTCTGCGGCGCAAAGGAGCAAAGGCATTTCTGTCCAACCGATTTTTGCGCCTTGGCGTGCCCTTCGTGGTAGGAGTTTTTCTGCTGATGCCGGTGGCTCATTACCCGGTTTACCGCATGACCGCCGTTGATCCGAGTTGGTCCGCGTTCTGGGCGCATTGGAAGGCGCTTCCATTTTGGGCGACTGGCCAGTTATGGTTCTTGTGGCATTTGTTGCTGCTTAATATCATCGCAGCCGCGCTTTTTCGATTTGCCCCTGGTTTCGGCGAGCTTCTGGGCCGCCTTTCCAAGGGGGCTGGTGATCAGCCCGGCCGGTACTTTGCCGCACTGGTAGGCATGTCGGCGCTAGTCTATATGCCGCTGGCTTCCCTTTTCAGGCCTTGGCAATGGATTCAATACGGACCTTTCGCGCTGCAGCCGAGCTTCACGCTACATTACATGGTCTATTTTTTTGCAGGCCTGGGAATTGGAGCATATGGAGTCGAGCGGGGATTGCTCGGATCGGGAGGAATGCTCCTGCGGCACTGGCCGATTTGGGCTGCGGGCGCTTCTGGTGCATTCGTGCTTTGGATCGTTCCCACCGCTTTGATAACGCAGGGATGGGACACGGCACTGCCGGGACTGGAAACCGTGGCCGATTTCGGTCTGGTGCTGTCGTGCGGAGCAATCTCATTTGCTCTTGCCGCAGCGTTCATTCGCTTTGCAATGCGGCGGGTGCAGGCATTCGACAGCCTCGCGGAGAATGCCTACGGCATATATCTCGTCCACTACGTGTTCGTCACTGGCTGCAATACATGATGCTCTCGTTTGCACTCCCTGCCATCATCAAGGGCGCCAGCGTATTTGCCGGTACTCTTGCCCTGAGCTGGATTTCGACCGCGGCCATGTGTCGCCTCCGAATGGCCGCGCGCGTCCTTGGGAAGGAGCGCGTCCTGGTCAGAGCGCGGTAGTGTACAGGAATAGCCTTCGGTTACGTCCGATTGAGCCAACCGTCCCGACCAGCTTCAGGTCAGCCTAGAAATTTTTCATCATGCCGTTGGTCTTCACGCTTGCAGCTCGCAACCTGTTTCACGATCGGCTTCGATTTGTGGCCACTCTCGTCGGAATCGTCTTTTCCATGATCCTGGTCACCGTCCAGATGGGTCTCTATTTGAGCTTCGCTCACATGGTGACGACGATGATCGATCATGCGGGCGCCGACTTGTGGATCATGCCTTCCGGCACGAAATGCTTCGAGGATCCATCACTGTTGGACGAGCAACAACGGTTTCGTGCACTTTCCGTCGATGGAGTTGCAAAAGCTGTACCCGTCGTAATCGGGTTCGCCCAGTGGCGAATGCCGAGTGGCAGGACGACACCAGCATTTATTGTCGGATCGGATTTCAGATCGGGGGGGTTATCCCCGTGGAATCTGGTCGCCGGGAGTCTTGATGACCTTGAGATACCGGGCGCGGTTGCCGTCGACCGCTCCTACATGGAGCGACTTGGGGTGGCCGGATTGGACGCGAGAGTCGAGATTCGTGACCAGAAGGCGCAAGTTATGGGGCTCACCAGCGGGATCCGGTCCTTTACGACCACGCCCTATGTATTTGCGCCGCTCGAGCGCGCACGCGCCTATACTGGGACGCCTACGAATAAGGCGACTTACTTGCTTGTGCACCTTTCCCCAGCCGCGGACCTCGAGCATGTGCGCAGCCGGTTGCTAGCCGACAGTTCCGACATTGAGGTCCTCAAACCTGCCGAGTTTAGCGATCGCAGCCGTTCCTTCTGGCTGTTCGGCACAGGCGCGGGCGCCGCGCTGATGGCGGGCGCCTTGCTCGGAGTCATCGTGGGCACCGTGATTGTCGCGCAAACCCTGTATTCCAGCACCAAGGACCACATCAATGAGTTCGCAACGCTGCGGGCCATTGGATCGTCCGGCAGATACATTCACAAGGTCATCATCTGGCAGGCGCTGCTCAGTGCAGTGATAGGATTCTGCATCGCCAGCGGAGTGGGCTTCCTGATCGTGAAGGAAACGGCTGACACCGCCTTGCCGATCACGATGACTCCGGGCTTGACGCTCGCCCTGTTCGCGTTGACCGTGGTGATGTGCGTCTTGTCGGCAATCGCGGCAATAGTCCAGGTCATCCGCATTGATCCGGCCATGGTATTTACGCGATGACGGGGCTGCTCGCAGAGGCTGCGGACATCGTCAAGTTTTTGGGCAGCGGCGCGGGGCAGGTGCAGGCGCTCAAGGGCATAAGCTTGGCGCTCTCAGGGGGTGAATTGACCCTGCTCATGGGACCCTCGGGGAGCGGGAAAACCACTCTCCTGTCCATAATCGGCTGCATGCTGCGCCCAACGCGCGGCGCGGTCAGGGTTTGCGGAAAATCAACCGTCGACCTCGGCCCCGAGGAGGCGGCCAAGCTGCGGCGCGACCGTATTGGATTTGTGTTCCAGTCCTACCATCTCTTTCCCACGCTCACCGCTGCGGAAAATGTGCAGTTGGTGTTTGACGTTCGCGGCGAGAGCTCTGCTCGTGCTTTGGTCAAGGCAAGGGAGGCATTGGCCACCGTAGGACTTTCTCACAAGCTCAAGTCCTTTCCCCTGGAGCTCAGCGGCGGCGAACAGCAGCGCGTCGCCATCGCGCGTGCCATCGCCGGGGATGCAGCGGTCATTCTGGCGGATGAACCGACGGCTTCTTTGGATAGTGAGAATGGTCAGGCCATCATGCGTATTCTGGCCGACATTGCGAAAGAGCCGGGTCGCACGGTGCTGGTCGTCTCGCATGATCCGCGTATATTGCCCTTCGCCGATCGGGTCGTTTACATGGAGGATGGCCATATTGTTCGCGAAGAGCGAACGGGTGCGGGGCTCTCTGAGAAAAGCGAGGTCGAACGTGCTGTTATTGGCCGGCGTAAAAGATAGGCAGCTCGCGATTGCTCTGAGTCTGCTGATTGCTTGCTCCATTGCTGGTTCCGGTCTCCCGCTCCATGCCGAAGACACTTCGCCTGCATCGCGCGCCAAACCGGCAGACGAAAAGCGATGGCAGGCGGTCGCTCCTGGCCGGGTTGAGCCCGTATCCGGAGAAATCAAAGTTGTGGCTCCTATCGCGGCCCCCATCGGGGAAGTTCTCGTCAAGGCAGGCGACAAGGTTTCAGCGGGTGAGCCGCTCGTGCGCCTGCGGGACCCGGAGCCCTATGCGCGCTTGGCAAGTGCCCAAGCACAGATTGCCATGCGCAAGCGGGCACGAGACGATCAGGCGCCGTCGAGCCGGGCAGCGGATCGACGCAAAGCCGAAGATGCCGTTGCCGATGCCGAGCAGGCAGTCCTGGATGCGAGGGCCGTTTTCGACCGGACATCGCTCCATAAGCGTGCCGGCCATGCGTCCGAATCCGACCTCGATTCGGCACGCTCGGCGCTCTCGCGAGCCGAGGACGAATTGAATCAGCAAAAGGCCGATCTCCGCGGGCTCGAGGCCGCCCCGACCACGCCCCTGCCCACCCAGGTCGAAGGTCAGCTCAACGTCGCGCGCGCGGAGCTCTTGGCGGCGCAAGCGACAATCCAGAAACTGACGATCCGAGCGCCAATCACTGGAACTGTGCTGCAGGTCAACGGCAAGCCGGGGGAGATGACCGCGCCGTCGTCGCCACAGCCCTTGATATTATTAGGCGACCTTTCGGCCCTGCGTGTGCGCGCGGAACTCGACGAGCGAGATTTCGGGGAAATCAAGATCGGTCAGGTGGTCTCTGTGCGCCCTGAGGCTTTTCGAGGACGCGAGCTTCCTGGCACCGTGTCGTTCATAGCCCCGATAGTGCAGCCTTCCCGGACTGGTTCCCGCGGCCAGCGCAATCAAACCGATATCGATGTGGTGGAGGTCCTGATCGACATGGCCGACCCTGGTCCGCTTGCGGTGGGAATGAAGGTGGACGCCTATTTCAGGTACGACAGCACCAGCGCCCAGCATTAGGGTAAATATTCCCTGGTGAAACTTGGTTAACCGAATCAGCTGTAAATGGCTCCCTATGTCGTTGGAGTCGCAGCACCTCGGCGACAGTCGCGCTAAGAGCGCAGTGCTGGCCCATTTTGGATGCGGAGTGTGGCTTTTCAGCACTAGTTCGAGGCCCGAGTTTCGTGTTGCTAATGTAGTTCACCACAGGGGTAGCAGCTGATGAAAAAGATTCTGATCGCACTCGTTGCGACTCTCGTGGCAGTGAGCGTATCCGCTTGCGCCGGAATCGGTAAAGGTAAGGGCAAGGCTCCGCCTCCGATCGTCACGAAGGGCTAATCAAGGTTCCAGCAACATTCACGGAAGAGCCGGCTCTCGCCAGCTCTTCCGACGCTGCTCCTTCTCCGTATCTGAAGCGCGCCATTGCTGGCGGTCGCGCCCGGCATGAAGTCGCGCTGCCGCTGCGTGGCACGCCGCTTGGCGCCGGCCGCGGCAGCGTTCTGGATTACTCCACTCTCGGCTCGGGCAGTGCTCGTCGGGCCGCGCTTTGGTGATTTGGAACCGGGGTCTTCGCAATTGTCCAAAGGGCACGCGGCATTTCCGCAACAGCGCTCGGCAATTATGCAGCAAATCCCGGCCTTTCCATCGACAAACGGAACGCGCCGAGTATGTTTCGCATGAGCTCGTAGTTCGTATCGATCCAACCATCAAATACGAGGGCTTCGCCATGGTCTCGCGCTTACTCGCAGGAGCGGTCTGCGCCGCCGGTCTTTTAATTGCGACTTGCGCCAATGCCGACCCCGGATATTATCCCATGTCGAATTTCCTGGCGATGTTCTCGGCCGTGCCGAGAAGCGTTGTCAGCTTTCCAAGCAAGTACGAGCCGGGCACCATCATAGTGTCAACGCGCGAGCGGCGGCTCTATCTCGTTCTCGGCAAAGGTCAGGCTCTGCGATACGGCATCGGCGTCGGTCGCGACGGCTTCACGTGGAGCGGGACCTCGACGATTACTGACAAGCGGGAGTGGCCGGATTGGACGCCGCCCGCCGAGATGCTGCGACGGCGGCCCGATCTGCCCCATCATATGCGCGGCGGCCCGGCCAATCCGCTTGGCGCACGCGCAATGTACCTGGGCGATACCATGTATCGCATCCATGGCTCGAACGAGCCGCACACCATCGGCACCGCCGCGACTTCGGGATGCATTAGATTGACCAACGACGATGTCATCGACCTCTATAATCGGGTCAAAATCGGCGCGACCGTAATAGTGATTAAATGACATCCGCCCGACCGCCGGGGTCGGCACCTGCTCGTTCTTGCAGAGCTCCCGATACGCGCTCAGCCGATCGGCAAAATCGATGCCGCGGAACGCCGTGCTCTCGCCCATCGCCTGTGGGTCGTCCATGGCGGTCGTACATCACTTGATGAACTCGTTGCTGTATAGCTCCTCCACCGGTGAGCTGCGTTGAATGATTCCCTTGGCCAGATAGAAGTCCTGCAATTTGGCCAGACGCTCCGCATCGATCTCGCCGAGTCGGCGCTGACCGGGATAAACAAGTGTCGCGTAATATGCGAGCGTGGCCTTCACTGCACCTTCCTTGCCCTTCCATTCCGGAACGTAATTGACGAAATCGTCGGCAGCCTTGCTCGGATCATCCAGGATGTCCTTCATCCCGTGCAGCGCCGCTCTCACGAATCGACGCACCAGCTCGGGCTTTTCCTTGATGACTTGATCCGAAACCGCGATGCCTTGCGCCATGTGCGGGAAAAATTGGTCGCTCGGAATTACCCTGACCTTTACGCCAGCGGCCTGCACCAGCGGTATCCAATCCGGCACTCCCGCCATTCCGGCCGACTTGCCGGTCGCAACGAATTCCCAGACCCCGGAGGGTCCTGCGGACTGGATGTTCAAATCGTCCTGGGTGAGCCCGACGCTCGCCAATAGTCCGAGTAGCGCATAATACGTCGTGTCCTGAAAGGACATCACAGAGATGGTCTTGCCCTTCAGGTCGGCAGGTTTTTCGATGCCGGAATCCTCGCGGACGACGAGTTGCATGAATCCTCGCCCGCCGAATATCGCGACGATCTTGATGGGCACCCCGTTCTGCCGGACCATGATGGGCCCATCCGCGACAATGCCGCCCAGGGGGGCATTGCCCGCTCCCACTTGCTTTGCGACATCTACCCCGCCTCTGCCCATAGCGAAGTTCACGTCGATCCCCGCTTTTGCGAAATATCCTTTCCCCTTCGCCAGCCGAATCGGAGCGAATGCGGGCAAGCTGGGAGGTGCCGGGAAAAGGTAGGTGACGCTTTCCGCTGCTGAAGCGTGTCGCATCATCGCGAGTTGTGCGCCAGCAAAGGCCAGAGCACAGCCGGCCAAAGCAATCGACTTGAGAAGCTTTGTCGGTGGGTTGCGTCCCATACCAAGCGTTCCTTCAGTGCGGAGTTATTGCTGTCGCGTGCTCGGTTACGGCGCGATAGCCGATGTATACTTCAAAACGGGACGACCAAGCCTTCATGGGGAGCATCGCAGTTGACCAAGTTCACCCGCTTCCAGGCAATTTGCATGCCGCGGTCGCCCTGAACAAGCCGATGAAAACAGGTGCCGCCGAACATCCTTTGATGTTCTCTGCGATACTCCAACAGCTGGAACTTGGAGCGCACAGTAGCGGCGGAGCCATCCGCCGTGATGTCTTCCACCGTAACATTTGCGACAATCCGGCTGGTCCGCGATCGCGGCTCCTGGGAGTAGATCCGCGGACTCGCGAGCCGACGCACGCGCGTTTCGAGCAGGCGGCGATCGTCGTAAATCAACGAAACCGTGTCGCGCGGACTGGCCTGATTGGGTTCCGAGGGCACCCAGTACCACGCATCAGGCGTGAACAGGTTCAACCACTCGTCAAATCGCGCTTCGTCCAGCAGTCGCGCCTCGTAAACGAGGAACTGTTCGCATGTAAAAGCATCGAGCGGCCGTGGTCGCGTTCCGGTATGGGATGCTTGGTCAGAATGCGATGTCCGTTGCGTGACACTCATCGATTCATCTCGGCGACAATTTTTGGGCCACGGGGGCGAGCGGACGGCAATTCCCTTTCCCCCACCATGTAGCCGAGCCAGGCGTCGAACATGTTGCGAATGTAGACTTCGCTGGTCGAGTTTTTGCCGCGACGACCGCCGTGCTCAGCGGTCGCGTCACTCTGATATCCTCGACCGATCTCGATCCACTCGGGCCCTCCGCTCGACAGGCCGAGCCCGATCCGATTGTAGATTTCCAGGTCATCGGTGAGGACGAGCGAGCCGGTACCATTCACGGTATTGGCGAAGCTGATGGTATTTTCGAACATGCGCGCCGGCGCACCCTGCAGGCGGTAACAGTACGTGTGAACAACAGTTTCGTTCACGGAAAGCGGATGTACCACGCGCAGTTGCTGAAATTGGCTCATGAAAGACAGGTTCGGATACACGTTGCTGTTCCACCGCCGCACCTCGAGTATTTTCTTTGTTCCTTCCTTGCCCTTCTTCGCTTCCATTGCGGCGACATATTCTCGGAAGGCCGGATCATTCAATGCGGCCACGAGCTTCGCATCATCGTGATAATCGCCGAGAAAGCTGTGGCCGTTCGGGTAGGTCCAGATTCCCACATTCGCTTCCCAGAAGCTGTACGGGGCGCCGTTCTGACGCATCTGCCGGATCGCTATCTCGCCTGATCCGTCCGAGTACACCGCGTCGGACTGCTGCTGAGCGGCATCAATCGAGGACTGATGGGTAAATAAGGGGTGAGCCGCGTCACAGAGGTTCTCAAGGTAAAGTTTCCAATTTCCCCTGTAGGTGTGCTTGAAAACACCGCCGGCGACCTCGAGCGCGCCGTCGGGCGCGCGATCGACCATGTCGTCGAACGAGGTCCTCATGTAGCCGAGGTAGTCCTCCAGGCTCGGACCGTCAGAGGTCAGGCTGCCGAACACAAAACCCCGATAGCTGGCCACCCGCGGCACGCGAGCCATGCCAAGCGCGGGGCTTTTCGGATCGAAATCCGGGGGATATCCGTGCAGCAGGGGTGCCGCCTTGAGCCGGCCATCGAGGTGATACGTCCAGCCGTGATAGCAGCAACGAAGCTCCGACGAGTGGCCCTGCTCGGATGCAACGACCATCGCGCCGCGATGGGCGCATTGGTTATAGAGCAACCGGAGCTTGCCCTCGCCGTCGCGTACCAAGAGCAGCGGCTTTCGCCCAATCCTGGTGGCTAGAAAGTCGCCTGGGCTCTTCACTTGGCTTTCATGGCCGACGTATATCCATGCCGAGCCGAAAATTCGTTCGAGTTCGAGCTCGAAAATATCGGGATCGGTGTAAAGTCGCTTGTGCACCCGGCCGGGCTGAACCAGAGCCCGCATACCTTCTGGGGGAATCGGATTCATGCTTGCGATCCTGCGCCGCCCGTGAGAGCGCGTAATGATGGCCTTGGCAATGAGACGATACCGACTACTATCGCCTTGGTCCAGCGACACTGCTCCCAGCAAATAGCGCAAGGCGCCATTCCGAGTGATCCCGATTGCCGCTCAGATGCGAATACGGTGAAAGCGCCACGATGCCGCTGCTGGAGGTGAAACACCTCGACAAGACTTTCACGGGAGACAACCACACCATCACAGCGATAGACGATTTATCGCTGTCGATCGATGAATACGAGTTCGTGTCCATTGTCGGACCTTCGGGCTGCGGCAAAAGCACATTCCTGCACATCCTCGGGGGCTTTGAGCCCATCACCAGCGGCGAGGTTCGCCTCCAGGGTCGTCCTATTGCAGGTCCCGGACCCGATCGCGGCATGATGTTTCAGGAGCTTTCGCTTTTTCCCTGGCTCACAGCCATCGAGAACGTGGCCTGGCCGCTCGAAATGAAGGGGTTACCGAAACGCGAGCGCTTCGTCAGAGCGAGCGAATATCTCCACCTGGTGCACCTCCCTCGGTTTGTCGATTTTTATCCTGGGCAGCTGAGCGGTGGGATGAAACAGCGGGTCGCGCTTGCACGGCTGTTTGCGCTCGATCCCGCCGTCATGCTGATGGATGAGCCTTTTGGGGCGCTCGACTCCCAGACTCGCGAGCTATTGCAGGAAGAGCTGCAATCGATCTGGCGTCGCTCCCGCAAGACGGCGCTCTTCGTAACTCATGACATCGATGAAGCCATTTATCATGCCACTCGCGTGATCGTGTTCACCGCGAGACCAGGCCGGATCAAGGCCGATATCGCAATCCCGGACGTCAACCGTTCCGGTGATTACCGCAAGTCACAGGAATATCTCTTCCTTCGCGTGCAGATCTGGGATCTCCTGCGCGAGGAGGTGTTGAAAGCCCGGGCTATGGAAGAGGCATGAGGATCAACTGGCGCGTCGTACAGAATTGGATCGTGCCGGTTGTCGCCCTTGTGGCCTGGCAGCTCTTCGGCGCCGCCGGGATGCTGCCGCGCTATCTCTCGACCCCTGACGCAATAGTCGAGGGCTTGTGGGAAATGGCGGCCACGGGGGAGCTCTTGGCAGCCCTGGCGGCGAGTCTTTATCGGGTAACGGCCGGATTTGTCCTCGGCACTGGTGGTGGTGTCCTGATCGGCCTTGCCGCAGGTGTTGTCCCCGCTGTCCGCCATTTCTTTGATCCGTTGGTGTCGTTTCTCTATTCCATACCGAAGATCGCGTTCTTGCCGATCTTTCTGCTGCTGTTCGGGCTTGGCCACGGATCAAAGATCGCGATCATTGCCGTATCCTGCTTCTTTCCCGTGTTTATCGCCTCGCGCCACGCGGTGCTGGCGGTGAACAGGCTTTTGATCTGGGCCGCTCAGAACATGGGAGCGCCACCCAGAACAGTCTTCTTCCGCGTCATCATCCCGGCAGCGGCACCGCAGCTCTTCACCGGTATTCGCATCGGCTTGGCGCATGCGTTTGTCGTGTTGTTCGCGGCTGAGCTCATCGGATCCAAGGCGGGTCTCGGCACTCTCATATCGTACGGCGAGGAGTGGGTACGCTTCGATTTGATGTTCGGCGGGATCGTATGCTTCGCTGCGCTCGGATTTTTTGCGGACCGGCTTTTGCTGGTCATTCGGCAGCGGGTGTTGAAGGGTCAAATCATCGGAACCGAGGAGCAAGTGGTGCGATGACGGCGGAGGCGCGGGCCATTGTCGGCCGCTGGTATTCCATCCCGCTCCTTCTGGTCGTCTGGGGGGCAGCCGTTGCGAGCGGGTTGGTGCAATCCCGTCTGCTGCCCGGCCCAGGCGCGGTCTGGGATGCGCTGACGGGCGAAACTGCCAACGGCGCACTCGTCTATCACGCCGGGGTGACTGTTTCCCGCGCGCTGACAGGATTTTTGCTCGCCGCGCTCATCGGCATTCCATTCGCTGCGGCCATGGCGCGCTCGTCTCTGGTCGGAAACCTGTTCGAGCCGATTTTCTTCCTCGGCTATCCCGTTCCGAAGATCGCGTTGTTTCCGGTCTTCACCTACATCTTCGGAATCGGGACGCCATCGAAGGTTGCGTTTACATTCCTTGAATGCCTCTATCCGATCGTGGTGACCTGCTATTTCGGGTTCAGCGGGGTTCAGACGCGGCTGATTTGGACGGCACAGAATTGCGGCGCAAGCCGGATGACGATTCTGCGGCGAGTGATTCTGCCCGCCGCGATGCCGAGCATTTTTTCCGCCCTGCGTATCGCGCTCCCCGTCGCCATCGTTGTTGTCGTCATCACCGAAATGATCGGCGATTCCATCGGCCTCGGTTACTACATTACCATCTGGAGCACGCGCTTTCGGTTCGCGAATGTGTATGCCGCGATCATCGTGATCGGGGTGTGTGGCCTTGTGCTTGATCAGGCGGTGCTGCTCCTGCGCCACCGCATCGTTCATTGGGAGCGGGAACGGGCTTGAGCATCCCGACGACAAACGAGACCCGCGCGGAGCGTGACGATTGGTGCACCTGCCGCAATGGGCAATGCCGTGATCGATGCGCTGTGGCACCTGGGCGTGCGAGACATTACACTGCCAATCAGACCTGAGAAGGTTTGGCGTGCTTTGCGCGCCGCGAAGAGCGCGCGTTCTTTACAGTAAAGGCATTGCCGATGAGCGCTGGCGCGACGGAAGTGGCAAAGCAGATTGCGGATGAGCTCGCGGACTGCGGCGTGAAGCTCGTTGCATCCCTGCCGGACAATTGGCTGATGGGCTTGATCGGCGCGCTTGATGGCGATCAGCGGTTTGTCCATGTCCGGGTCAATCGGGAAGAATCGGCGATCGGACTTTGCTCCGGCGCCTACATGGGTGCCCTCGGATCGGCCGCAGTCATGGGCGCATCGGGCTTCATGACGGTGGTCTATGCGATCACCAAGATAAACTACACTTACGAGATCCCGCTGTTTTTGCTGCTCACGCTCCGCGGCGAAGTCGGGGATCATCACAAGCATCATGTCTCCAACGGCCTTTACCTGCGCTCCGTGCTTGATGCCATCAAGATGCCCTATCAGGTCATCGCCGCTCCCGAGGACATTGGCTCGATCTCGCGCTGCTTTCATCACACCCGCATTTTTTCCCGGCCGATGGCCGTCCTGTTCACACGGGATCTTCTGACGGGACGCAAGGCATGAACTACGTGGATTGCTTCCGCGCGCTCGCGCGCCAGCGCACGGATCAGGTCGTGATTACGTCGGCGGGGAACTCCAGCCAGGCCTGGTGGGAGGTCACGCGCGACACCGAGGCGAGCTTCTATCTCGATGCTTCCATGGGCCTCTCGACCATGTTCGCGTCCGGGCTCGCGCTCGCGCAGCCGACCCTGCGCATCTGGGCCTTCATGGGGGACGGGGCCTTTTGCATGAATCCGGGAATGCTGATGGTGGAGCGGCAGATGAATTTGCCCAACCTCATTCACTTCGTGGTCTCAAATCGGGTCTACGGCGCAACGTCGAATGCGGTTCTCCCAAACTTTGCTGACAATGACTATGCAGGGATGGCGCGATCGATGGGGCTCGATCGTGTATTTGAATTCCGCAGCATCGAATCGATCGAACGCGAGGTCGCCCCGATCTCGGCCGCGAACGCGCCGGGTCACACCTTTGTCGTGCTCGAGGTCGAGCCCTTCTCGGACACGGAACAGAAGCTCGAGCAGCCGCCATTCGACGGGCCGGAGCTGAAATTCCGGTTCGGCCGTTACATCGAGGGACGGACGGATTGCAGCGTCTTCGGCTACCGGCTGTAGATATTTCACAGGCGGTCTTAGTGGAACGCGCCGGTAAAGTTGATGCACAAACCGTGCAACAGACACCGCGCGGCTCCCTCGCCCCGCTCTTGGCGCGGGGAGAGGGATGGGGTGAGGGGCTCAAATGTCTCGTGAACTCGGCCCTCACCCTAACCCTCATAGGCGGTAACTTAACGTCGTCATTGCCGGGCTTGACCCGGCAATCCATCGATCTTCGTAAGAACTTTCTTGCGAAGAAGATGGATGCGCGGGTCAAGCCCGCGCATGACGAGCTCGCCAAGGAGCTTAAGTTAGCGCCCATGACCCTAACCCTCTTCCCGTAAGAACGGGGGAGAGGGAAAAGAGCGGCCGTACGGGTTCGTTTGGCCAAAGTGTTGCGCAATATCGCAGAGTTCGTTCGGCCAAGCAGGCAAGCATCGCCTTGTTCATGTTCAATCATTGTTTTCATTGGATTTTCCGGATTGGCTTCGTTTGCGCAAAACATCATTGTCCGTTGGTCCGTTGGGTTCGTTTGGCGCTGATGCGTAACCGAGTCGCCCGTTGGGTCGGTCTGCCAACTGGCGATGGACCTATCCGTCGGGTTCGTTTGGCCAAACGCCCTGCGCAGTATCGCGGGCTCTTCGGCCAAACAGCCCAGCGTCGTGTTGTTCATGTTCAAACATTGTTTTCACTATGATTTCACCATTGGCTTCGTTTGCGGAAGTTGGCTTCGTTTGCGGAAAGCATCATTGTCCGTCGGGTTCGTTTGGCTGATGCGTAACCGAGCCGCCGCGTCGGGTTCGTTTGGCCAAAACAGGAGGGTAGCTGCCCGACCGTCGCCTCTTTGCCCACATGGAAGATTGCGCGGGTTCTCTCTTGGCAAAAAGGTCCTTCGCTTGCCCGCCGCGTCGACTCGGCAAGAGTGATGCGAGCGCCTGGGAAGCCGCCGAAGCGGAGCGAGATGAGGCAAAGCCAATCACCTTCTGAGCTTCCGTGTTCTTGGTTTGTTCTAGAAATAAGCTG
>Ga0070712_100000469_pt1 | contig 23227 bp, 23 predicted proteins | sample LARL81metaG_FD_71396 | JGI IMG/M metagenome (GOLD analysis project Ga0070712, IMG submission 71396) | Corn, switchgrass and miscanthus rhizosphere microbial communities from Kellogg Biological Station, Michigan, USA - LAR L8-1 metaG | ecosystem: Host-associated > Plants > Roots > Rhizosphere ...
GAATTGCTGTTTCATGGGGCCTCACACACGGCGCACTCGCCGAAGTTGTTGATCACCAGCTCATCGGTCAGCGTGGACATCCACCGCTTGGCCTTGGCCTCGCCATAGAGGGCCGCGAGCTGGGCGTGCTGGATTGCAGCAGCCTTGCATTCGCCCTCCAGGGTGAACGGGCAGTTGCCGAGCAGGTGCGTCCAGTCATGCCATGCACGGAATGCCCGATACGTGTAGGCGTCGGTGAAAGCCGGGTGGTCCTCGGGCACCCAGGCGTCAGTGACAACCATGCGACCCGTGGTGTGGAACGTCTTGGCCAGATCGGCGAACGAGTTGGGAGCATCGCTCGCCCAATCGAAGCCACGCGGGAACGTGGTCGCGCAGATGTCCCGCACAGCGGTGTTGAACTCCAGGTCAGCGGTCATTGGCATTGCTCCTGAAAGGGCAGGTTGAGCAGTAGGAAGCCCACATCGCGTTGGCGCTCAGCCCGTGGCATGGGCCAGTGCAAGGCGTGCAGACCGGCGCGGGCTCGGGCTTGGCTGGTGCGCCAACCGAGGCACGGACCATGTCGTGATCGCAGTCGATGACGTTGATGAAGCGGACCATGTCAGTCTCCCTTGAGTGTGTTGCGAATGACGGCAGCCAGGACTCCGATGAGTGCCCTTACCAGCGGTCCAAGTGCCCATATGAGGGCCAGACCCGTGAGGAGCATTCCTACGTTGTCCACCATCAGTCGGCGTCCTTGTGGTTGGGGGTGAACGTCACGACGCTGCCGACAACGTGCGGCTTGTCATCCGACAGCACTTGCATCGGTGGCAGCTTGCCCGTCCTCATGACCTCGTCGGTGAAGCGTTTGAGCACGGCGATGATTGCCTTCGGATCGCGATGCTCGATGGTGATGCGGTGGATCATGCCGAAGCGCCTTGCAGGAAGGATGTGATCTCGCGCGGCAGCGTCTCGATGGGCACTTCCAAGCCCTTGACGTAGGTCATGATGGCCATGCGGTTGTCGCGCACCATCTTGGGCGTGACCTTGCCGCCATTGCGCTTGATCGCGTCGAAGCCCCATTTCGTGGCGTAGTATTCCCACTCGACCACTTCGGCCGGTGACAGCAAGTCCTTCGACGGCGGCTGCGTGGCGACGTGGCCAGCTTCATGCGCAAGGGTGGCGAGGCCGCGCTGCGTCCTGCCCTTCGGTGCCCAGATCAGGCGCTCCTCCGGCGCGCTGGTCGACGCAGTAGAAGCGAGCGTTTCCGATATGCCTGGGATCGGTGTGAAGTGTTTCCGCACCCCTGCGTCCCGCTTGACTGCCGCAGCGACGCGCAGCCGCTCCAGCTCCTCCGACATGACGATGGCTCGTTCCTTACGCATTACGCCCTCCATTGGTTGACCGCTTCGTGTAGCGAATGATCGCAAGTAAGTTCATCAGTGCCTCCAGGTTGTCCAACGCTCGCGGACGTATGGCTCGCCGTGCTCCAGCATGTCTGCCAGGACGTGTGCCTCGCCCCAGAATAGGTCGGTGCGTGTGACCCTCATGTGCCCATCAGGATCAATCCAGCGCACGCGGTAGGTGGGGGAACCACCAAAGCCGAAGTCGCGGCCCCCCTCGATCTGCACCGTCTCAGGGCGCGCATAGATGCCATCCATGTCACGCCTCCTCGGCCACAAACAGCAGGCCCAGCACGAGGATGGCAGCGCCACCAATCAGCAGCCCTTGGGCCAGCAGTTCCAGCTTGAGGAGCGACATTGCGCCCCCGGCCATCTCCATCAGGTGTGCCACAATGACGTGCTTGTGCGCGCGCTTGTGCTGAAGGTGCAGACGGCGGACTGCGGTGGTGGCGATGCGCTTCATGGTGCTTTCCTCCAAGACATGATGCAGGCGCCCAGCAGATACGTGCTGCTGGCCACGAGGATGACGAATGTTGCGATGTTCATGTGTCCCTCTGCTGGTCGGTCATATACTAGTTGTCTGGTTCGTGGACAAGTCACAAGCCAGTGATCAGGCGTTGCGGATCGACGCTGCGATACGCGCCAGCGCATCGGCAAGCGGGTTCAGATCAACCTTGCTGGGACGCGGCGGATTAAGCTGGGAGATGCCGGTATACTCGCCCAGCACTTCAGCCAGATCGGCCGTGTCGACGCTGTCGAGAAAAATGGAGCGCGTCTCGCCTGTGAGATTGTCCAGCCAGCGTAGGCGCACGCCATGCCCCCACTGGTCGACCTCGATTGACTTGTGGCTGCGCTCGTTATTCTGGAAGCGATCGGTGCGTGTAAACATTGGTTGTCCTTCCACTGGTTAGTCTGTTCGTGTATCAGCCACGCGCAATAGTCGCGGCTGCCTTGCGTGCAAAGCCATGCGCGGGAAAGCCAACGATAACCTTGCGGTCACGACGCTGGCACAGTTGGCACGACGCACAGGTTACATCATCGCGATACGTTGCCGGGCATGTGGCCACCTTGCGCCCTGCCGGTGTCACAACGTCATGTCGCTTGCCGTGTTCCGCGTCGAGTATCGTCACGACTGGCGCAATCTCCAGGTCTGCCAATTCGTCAGCTTCCGCGAGATTGTCAGCCGATAGGTTGACTGTGAACCCGCGATCGTTGGCATACTTGACCAGCTCGCGATTGCCCGCGTCGCTCATGGGCTTGTGCGTGTATGTGAAGCCACGCTTGCCAGTGTTCGCATTGACCAGCGCGAGCATGTCCGCCCGATCAATCTCGTTGTTTGCACCGGGCAAATCGCCCGCTTGATTGTGGCGCCATAGTTGACCGTCAGGCAGTGCCGCAACCTTGCCAGTGAAGGTTGACCAATCGTCGCCCGCCTTGCCTTCCGTCACCTTCCGCCAGTGAATGTTCAATGGTCCGCCCGCAGCGTAGCAGCCGCGCGCTTTAAGCGGGCACGCATCAGGACACGTTGCCGCGGTAGTCGTGGAAACGGGAATAGGGCCAACCTTGCGATTGCTACTCTTGACCGTTAGGTGTGTGTTCATCTGGTTGTCGCTCCTGTAGTCGGTCAACTCGTGGAGCGACATATCGGCGCAATCCACCGATCAGTCAAATCACGAATGCGTGTTCACTAGTCGGCAGACTCGTGGAGTCAGATTTTTTCCTTTCATCAAACCAGAACAGCCCGTCTCAAAAACTCGACTCGATCACGCAACGGCCTTCACGCCCCTCGTGCGCCCCTCGTGCGCCCTAGCGCGTGCGTCACGTTGCACCGATAGGCTACTCAAGCCGGCCGGCATAGCACCTAACGCATTGATCTAGCTGCCTATTGCTGCCTTGCGTTTGCCGATTGTGTCGCGATTGCGCCGCGAGCCGTGGCGATAGGTTCCATCTGGCGACGCGAGGGGGAGGGGGATCGACCAATCTCGTTTCAAAATCCCGGTAAAGCCCGCTTATTCTTCTTCTTGGCTTTCGACGGTGGTGAAGGGACTCCGAAATGGGACCCAGGCCGGCGCCCCCGATAGGGGGTATGTGGTAACCGGGTAAGGGGACCTCCTAATGCCGCCTCATGACAGGAGGCAGGCCCCACGCAGGGTTCCCTCCAACCCCCTTTCAGTCCCCTTCAGGAACCCTTCCAATGCCGGTCGAAGCGGCCACCTACATTCACGACCTGAACCCGGCCGACCCGACGCACACGGACGGCCTGAACCAGAGCGACGCCCACGCCCGCCTGATCAAGACGGTCCTCCAGAGCACCTTCCCGAACCTTACTGCCGCCGTCACGGGCACCCCCGACCAGCTCAACCGATCGGCCACCGGCCGCGCGAACGCGGGCACCGTCGAGGTCGAGCCGAATGGGACCCTCTCGGGCGGTCAAGTGAAGCTGGACCCGGTTTCCGGCTCGGGCGCGGTGCAGCTCCAGAACACCGGCACGGCCGGCAACGACGGCGCCCTGGCGGTGGTCATCAACGACCGCACGAACGCCAACCCCGTCACGGCGATGACCGTCTCCAAAGCCGGCGCGGTGAACGCGACAGCCTCGGTCAATGCCCCCGTGATCCTCCAGGCAGGGAACGCTCTGATCCCCCGAGGGGTCATCGTGGAGTGGTCGGGCGCGGCTAATGCCATTCCAGGCGGCTGGGCGCTCTGCGACGGCACCCAAGGCACCCCCGACCTCCGCAACGTCTTCATCATCGGCGCCGGCAGCACCTACGCGGTGGGCCAGACGGGTGGGGCGACCGCTGTGGCCACGATCACCGACGCTCAGGGCAATCACGCCCACACGACGGTGACCGCAGCCTCTCCACCCCTAGCGATGTCGGGCTCCTCGGACGCCCAGGGCTACCACGCACATACTGGGGCAACCGCAGGCGCCGCACTCGATATTTCGATGATGCCACCCCACGACCACGGCATTGCTTCGGGTTCGGGCGTGGTGGTCTACAACGGTGGCACCAGGAACATCGGCGTCACCGCTGGCTCTACTGAGGGCACGGTTGCATTCGCAGCCCAGGGCAGCGGCGCGGCACACGCGCACGGTATCTACGCCGATGGTCTCCACGCCCACAACATCGCCGTCAGCAACGTCCCGGCGCATCAGCATGGCATCGTCTACGACGGCAACCACGCGCACAACGTCTCGGTGGCCACGATGCCGCCGTATTACGCCCTGTGCAAAATCATGAAGTTGTAACACGGAGCCACACATGCCCATAGTGCCGATCCGTGGACTCGCTGCGAAGGGCATTCTGCGCGACCCATCACCCTACGAACTGGACCTCGATGCGTGGTCGAACGGCGCCAACGTGCGCTTCCACACCAACGTGGCCGAGCGTGCCCCAGCGTTCCGCACCGTGCAGGACAACCTCACCGAGGAACCCACGTTTTGTGTCGGCCTGGAGCCGACCGGCGAGGGCTACGACAGCGTGATGATCCACGGTGCGGATGGCCGCATCTGGCAATACGGCGCCGGCAGCCTCCTCGAAGTCACCGAGCCAGGGCACTCGAACGTCACGGACCCCCGAGCGGTCACCGCGACGTTTCTCGCAGACGTGCTCTACATCAACCGTCCAGATGGACCCCCACGCTACTTCGGGCCGTCGTCTACTGCGTTCGCCCCTTTGCCGAACATGGAGACGACCTGGACGGCTCGCTCACTGCGGGCATTCGGCGACTATCTGATCGCCCTGAATGTCGTCAAACCGAGCACCTTCACGGACCCCTACAGTGGCCAAATTCAGACCGGAGGCAACTTCCCGACCCTTGTGAAGTGGTCGAACCTCACCCTCGCGGGCCAAGTGCCCGACAGTTGGGACCCCGACGACCCCACAAAGTCGACCGGAGAGAACCCCCTGGAGGAGCTGACCACGCCGATCGTGGACGGCCTCCCGATGCGGTCGTTGTTCGTCATCTATTCCGAAGACCAAATCTGGGGAATGGAGCAGATCAACGACACGGAAATCTTCGCGTTCCAGAAGCTGTTCTCCGAAGGCGGCATGATCGCCCCTAACTGCGTCGTTGAGGTCGACGGCGTCCACTACGTGTTCGGCCCGAAGGACATCTACCGCCACGACGGCGTGTCCAAGCAGTCGATCATCGACAAGCGCAATAAACAGACGTTCTACCGCTATCTCAGCCGGCAGAAGTCTGAAGTGTGTTTCGTCGCCTACATGCCGCAATACACGAGCATCGTCTTCGCGTGCAACTCGAACGATCCCAACGCGCACTTCAGCGGCAGCTCGTGCGATCGGTGTAATTGGGCGGCGGTCTATGACCTCGCGGCGGACACATGGTCGTTCATTGACCTCCCGAACGTCTCTGCGATCACCCAGGCGAACATCGACACCATCTTCACCTACGCTTCGCTCCCCGACACTGTCACCTATGCGAACGTCGGCGGGTCCTACTACGACCAGGACAACACGTTCGTGAAGAATGTGGTCGCCTGCTCCGGTGCGGTCGGCACAACGATCACCGCGTCGCGACTGCTCGCCTACGACTTCATCGACAAAGGCACGCTCACGCTACCGATCGCCACCGATTGCACAGCCCCGGCGTTCGTTGAGCGAACTGGTGTTGCCCTCGACCAACTCGGGAGCGACTTGCAGACCTACAAGAAGGTCCGCCGAATGTTCCCGCTGATCAACACGTTCCATAACGTGCCCGTCAGCATCCAAATCGGTGGCTCGGAGACGCCTTCAGGCACCCCAACCTACCTTCAAGCGGTCATGTTCGACCCCATCACGCAATACAAGATCGACGGCGTGAAAGGTGGTCGGTATCTGGCCGTCCGCTTCACCGTATCCACAACCGACGACTTTGAGGTCGCCGGATATGACCTCGACGTGACCAACGCTGGCCGTCGGTAACACGAACCTGCATCCCATGAGAACACATACATGGCTTTTCAATTCGGCGCCACGCTCCGCAACGACATCGTGAGCCAAATCCAGACGGCAGTGGGCTCCACCGGCACCCTCAAGATTTTCTCAGGCTCGGAGCCCGCGAACTGCGCGGCAGCCGATCCCGCGGGGCTGCTCTGCACGATCACCCTTCCTGCCACCTTCCTGACCAGTTCGGGCGGCGTGACGACCCTTTCGGGCACCTGGAGTGCCTCTGCGTCGGCCACAGGCACCGCAGCCACATTCCGTATCTACAACGGCGCTACCTGCCATGTGCAGGGCAACTGCACGACTGACCTCGTGCTGAACAACACCAGCATCACGTCGGGTCAGACCGTCTCGGTCACGTCGTTCAGCGTCACGGCCGGCAACGCATAACCAGCGCCGATAAGGGAGAGTTCCTGTGGCGACAGTCACGATCTACCTTGTCGGCAACGGCACAAGCCTCACTTGGACCGCACCCAGCACCGTCACCGCGAAGGTGGAGGTGTGGGGCGGCGGCGCAGCAGGCGACGAGAGCAGCGGCAACGCCGGAAACGGCGCCTACTACGCGGCCAAGAACTCGCTGTCGCTGACGGCGAATACTGGCTACAGCTTCCAGCTTGGCGCCCCTGGCGACCGCGCCGGCACACTCGCTGGTGGCGACACATGGTTCTCCTCCACGGGCACTGTGCTCGCGCCGGGCGGCGGATCGGGCACCACGGCGGTTGGCGACACAACCAATGCCGGTGGCGCTGGTGATCCCAACTCCTCCAACACGGGTGGCGGCATCGGTGGTGGTGGCGGCGCGGGCGGCCCACATGGCGTCGGCAACGCTGGTGGCAGTGCTCAAACCGGAAACGGCGGTGGCGGTGGTGGTGGAAACGGCGGCGGCACAGCCGGCAGCGACAACTCCACCGACAATGGTGGCGCAGGCGGTAATGGTTTTGCAGGCACTGGTGGCTCCGGTGGAGTCAGCGGTGGTGCGAACGCCACAAACGGCGGCGCAGGCGCTGGCGGTGGTGGTGGTGATGGCTTCGACGCCTCGGCAGCACCAGCCGGAAATGGCGGCGACGACTTCGACAATGGCGGCGGCGGTGGTGGTGGTGGTGGTCTTGACTCAGCCGGCACCGCGCTTGGCATAGGCGGCAATGGTGGAACGCCCGGAGGTGGCGGCGGCGCCGGCTTCAGCGGCTTCGGCAACGCCGGCAGTGGCGGCTGGTCGGTCATCAAGATCACCTGGACCGCGACGGTCGGCTACACCCAGCACCTATACTTCGGCAGTTTCCCAGCGCCGAACCCGGTCGGCACCCTTTCGGCTACTCTAGCCAACGCAACGCTATCCTCGGCTGGCTCTGTGCTGGTCGAAGGCACCCTTTCGGCTACCCTGGCTGACGCCACGCTCTCCGCAGCCGGTGGCGATCTCGTTGTTGGCACCCTTTCAGCGACCCTGGCCGACGCGACGCTCTCTGCGTCGGGTGGCGATATTGTTGTTGGCACGCTCTCGCAGACCACGACCGCGACGCTATCTGCGGCGGGCTGGAGCACGGCGGTCGGTGATCTAAGCCTCCTTTTGGAGGACGCAAGCCTTTCGGCGGACGGCAACGTGCCATCTTCAGGCACCGTCGATGTCTATCTTGTTGGCGACGGCAACAGCCTTTCATGGACCCCAAGCGAGACCGCTACAGCGACAATCGAGTGTTGGGGTGGAGGTCAGGCTGGCAACGGCTTTCCGGGCAATCCTGACGGAGGCAGTGGCTCTACCTACGCGAAGAAGAACAGCTACTCCCTGGTCTCGGGCACGCCGATCACCTTCCAGCTCGGCGCTCCTGGCCTAAGTGCCGGCGCAGCCGGTGGTGACACATGGTTCGATTCCTCCTCGACGGTTCTGGCACCGGGCGGTGGGTCCACTACGACGGCGATCGGCGACATCATCAACGCTGGCGGCGCTGGCGCACTGAACTCCGCGAGCACGGGCGGCGGCACGGTCGCTGGTGGTGGCGCGGGCGGCCCCCACGGCGTGGGTCATGCCGGTGCAGTCTCAGGTGGCGAGGGCGGCGGTGGTGGCGGTGGCAACGGCGGCGGAACTGATGGGTTCCCCTCTACCAACACTGCCCCTGACGACACTGGTGGCACTGGCGGCGGCGGCTATGGTGGCATTGCGGGCGGCGCAGGCGGCTCTGGACAGGCCACACCCCCAACGGACGCCCAAGCGGGTGGCCCCGGTGCGGGTGGTGGTGGTGGTCAAGGCAACATTGCCGGTAAGCCAACCCCAGGCGGCAACGGTGGCGACGACTTCGACAACGGTGGTGGCGGTGGTGGTGGTGGTGGCCTCAACTCGACCGGTGACCAGCTAGGCAACGGCGGAAACGGCGGAACTCCTGGCGGCGGTGGTGGCGCCGGCTACACGAACTACGCCACTGAAGGCGCTGGTGGTTGGTCGGTCATCAAGATCACCTACACCGGCATCGGTAGCAATCAGCACCACTATTATGGCAGCTTCCCACTCACCGAGAACCAAGCGAACCTCTCGGTTGTTGCACATGATGCAACCCTTTCGGCTGCTGGGTCTGTTGCTGTTGTTGGCACCCTGAGTGCCACAACTTCGAGCACACTCAATGCGGCCGGGTGGTCGGCGGCTGTAGGCACACTGAGCCTTACGGTGGCAGACGTTTCGCCATCAAACGCCGCCATCACTGGCACGCTGGCTCTCACGACGACCGCGGCACTGTCCTCGGCCGGCACCGTCCTCGTTGAGGGCACCCTCGGTCTAACGATGGCGTCCGCTACGGCGTCGCCCGGCGCGCTCATCACGGTCAACGACATTCTGAACCAAGTCTCCAATCAATCCTTCCCGGTTCGAGGGACCTTCTTCATTGCACCCGGCTTCACCTATCAGGATGACAGCGGTGCGGTGGTTCCGTTCCCACCAGGGTCTTTGACCCCGACAACGCCGGAAGAAGATTGGGGCTTCACGCATCCTGGCTTAGCGGCCGGAACCTACGTGATCCATGTCACTGATCCGGCGACTGGCGCGGAGGGACACACCACGGTCGTCGTGCGCAACGCCGCGAACGTTGCTGGCACGCTCTCGGCGACCCTTGCGCCGGCTACGTTGTCGGCGGCGGCGGTCACCGGGGCATCCGGGGCACTGAACCTGACGGCAGCCGATGCGACCCTATCGGCGATCGGCAAAGTTCGTGTCGCTGGCACACTCGCTCAGACGATCGACAACTTCACGCTCGATGCGCAGGGCTCGACTGGCAGCGGCTATCTGGCCCTCACGCTGCAAGACTGCACGCTCTCGGCGACCGCTGATGTTCCCGTCATCGGAACGCTGTCATTGACGATGCAGTCGGCTGCGTATGTGCCCCCGATCATTCCTACCGTGCAGCGTGGTTCGACTACAACGTATCGAAAGGGCGTCCTTCCGATTCTCAAGGGTGGGACTGAGACGTTCGCACAGAAGCAATTCGATGCGTTGCACGCGACGATCATCAACCTGCAACTGATGACCCCACAAGCGGCCACGAAGCCACCTACCAAACTGCTCGACGGCATGAAGCGGCTCTCGCGCGCTCCGTGGCGGCCGGTGCTTGGTCAGGACCAAGATGCGTGGGTCTATTGGGATGCGGCTGCGCAGCAGTGGCGCTTCCTATCGGATACCCCAACCAACACTTAGGACCGAATGGCGTCGTTCATCGTCTACGCCTTGCCGCGCTCTCGCACGGCTTGGTTGGCTCGCTTTTTGACTTACGGTGAGTGGGCGTGCGGGCATGATGAAGCCCGCCACCTACGCAGCGTAGAAGACGTCAAGTCGTGGTTCGCACAGCCAAACACAGGGACCGCCGAAACCGCGGCGGCTCCCTTCTGGCGCACGGTGCAGGACATCAGCCCCGACACGAAGGTGGTGGTGGTGCGTCGGCCCGTGGAAGACGTGCTTGAGAGCCTGATGCGTCTCGCACCGTTCGACCGAGTGCAGCTCGAAGCGCATCTCCGTCGTCTGGATCACAAGCTCGACCAGATCGAGAAGCGTGTTCCCGGTGCGCTGTCGGTGTCGTTCTACGACCTTGCCGATGAAGAAGTCTGTGCGCGCGTCTTCGAGCACTGCTTACCCTACAAGCACGATCCCAACTGGTGGGCCGCCATCTCGCCCATCAACGTGCAGATCAATCTTGCCGCGTCGATCCGCTATTTCCAAGCGCACCGGCCGCAGCTTGAGAAGCTGGCCGCACAGGTCAAGTGCCTAACGCTGGCGGAGTTCGCTCGGAAGCCGCTCCGCGAACCGGATGAACTGACGATCCGGCAAGAGCCATTGGAGACCTTCTTTCGTGATGGCCAGCACCTGTTTGCAGAGCATTGCGTGAAAGTTGGTGAAGCACCCGACGCCTACAACATGAAGAATTACCCCCTTCATCAGGCGATCGAAGCGAACGGCAATCTTCAGATCATCACGGCTCGCTGTAACGGGCGCATGTTTGGCTACTTGATGACCGTCATCGCCCCTTCCTTCGAGAAGGTGGGCGAGCAAACAGCAGTTCACACCACGTTTTACGCCTCACCGGAGTTTCCCGGCCTCGGGCGACATCTTCAATCAGCGGCACACGCGGCCCTCCGCGAACGCGGCGTGCAGGAAGTGATCCTTCGCGCGGGTCCACGCGGCGACGGCCCTCGAATGGGTCCGATCTTCAAGCGGATGGGTGCCGAGGATCACGGACAACTTTTCCGCCTTCAACTATAGGACATTTTAACGATGGGACTTGGAGCAGCCGGCACCGCTGCCGCAATCGGTGCGGCTGGGGCCGTTGGTTCCGCTGCGCTCGGCAACAGGAAAGGCAGTGGGGGAAGCGGGTCGTCAAGCTCGATGACCTCGCCGTGGTGGAACCAGCAACCCTACGACATCACCGGACTTGCCGAGGCCCAGCGTGTTTACGCCCAGCGTCAAGCAGAGGGACCATACACCGGCGAACAGGTTGCCGGTGGCAATCCTGTCCAGCAGAACGCGATCAACAACGCCGCCGCGTGGAATACCGGAACTGGCGCAGCACTGCCGGGTCAAACGGCGGGCTTGTCGTCCGAGCTTATGGGTGCGGCGCCCGGCTATCTAGCGAATGCCGGCAACATCGCGGCGGGAGGCATTGCTGGCCCGAACGCCGGCCTATTCGACACTTTGCGTGCCTACGGCACGGGTCAGTCGACTACGCCAGGGGCTTCTCCAACTCTGTCGAATGCGCTTGAGAGTGCAGCCGTCAACGGCGCCAACTCGCTCGGTGGGTTCACTTCGGGGCTTCAGGGCGCAGCCGGTCAGGCCGCTTCTGACCCAACTTCACGCATCACCGCAGATGCTTCGCAGTATGCGAACAATCCTGGTGTGAAAGCATCCCTCAAGTCGGTCAATGATCAGATCGACAAGACGCTCAACGAGCAGACGGTTCCGCAGTTGAACCGCGAAGCGGCGATGGGCGGCGCATTGAACAGTTCACGCGCGGGCGCGGCCGAAGCGATGGCGAACGAGAACGCCGCTATCGCGAAGGGTAACGCCGACGCAAGCATCCTGAACAACGCCTATAACACCGGCACGAACACCGCAGCAGGGCTCTATTCGAGCGGCCTGAACACGTCGGTCAACGCCAACCTCGGCGGCATCGCGGGCCTCGGAAATCTTGCGAGCGGCACCGCGGGCCAGCAGATCGGCCTCAACGAGTTCAACACCAACTCCCGTCTCGGTGCATCGAACGCGGGCTTGTCGCAGGGCCTCGGTTACGAGCTTGGCGATGTCAACGCGCGCCTATCGGGCAACAACCAGCTCGGCAATGCGCTCGGCCTCGGCATCAACGCGGGCACAGCAGCCGGCGCGCAGGCGACGAACAATTTCAACCTCGGTGCGAACGCGGGCACCTTGCAGCAGCAGATGCAGCAAGCGGCCGATACCGATGCACTCCAGCGGTGGGAGCTCGCCAACCAATACCCCCAGACCAACCTCAACAACTTCTGGGGTATCATCAGCACGCCTCTGGGAACCGCATCGAACAGCAGTTTCCAACAGCAGCTCCCGACACCGAACTACCTCCAGCAGGGCATCGGCGGCGCACTCGCAGGCGCAGGGCTCTACCAGACCTTTGGCGGTGGCGGCAGCGGCGGATATGGGACCTCGAACGCAACCGATCCCTACAGCCCAAATGGCCTGACAGCCAACACGTTGAACAACATCGCGTCGTCCGCGTCGCTGTATGGGAACTACAGCCCCCAGATGCCGGGCCTTTACTGAGGGATACTACATGCCTTTCGACATCAACGGGGGCTACGTCCCTGATGACAGCCCGTCGCCGGCTATGGACTGGCTGCACTGGCTGACCAGCGGCAACACCACGCCGCCTCAGCAGGGCAGCCCCGAGGCACCCGATCCGGGCGTCACGATCCCCTGGTGGTCACCCCTACCGGCGATCGGTCGGGTCCACCGGGCATCCGGCCCGTTCTCACAGCCCGACCAGCCCCCAGCGGCTCCTGCGCCGGCCCCAGCGCCGGCCCCACAGGCGCCTCCAGCGGCTCCTATGCCGGCCCCTAAGCCAGTCGCGCCGGCCGCACCGGCACCGGCTCCAGCGGCCCCACAGGCGCCCCCAGCGGTCCCCCAGGCGCCTTCCGCGCCCCCACCGCTCCAGCAGGACGCCTATGCGCAGCTCAACCTCCCTTCGCAGGGCTCGAAGGAAGGCAACTACTACGCCTCCGCGATCCCACCGCCGAGTGTGGCGATGCAGGGTGTGCTCGGTGCCGCAGTCCAGAAATACGCGCAGCAATACAACCTCGACCCCGCGCAGCTCCTCAAGGCGAGCGTATGGACCGGCTATCACGAGAGCGGCTGGAACCCCAACGCGCTTGGCCCACAGACCAAATCGGGACGTGGACAAGGCATATGGCAGTTCATGCCCGGCACGGCTCAGCAGTTCAACCTGACGAACCCGAACGACGTAGCCACGTCCACGGATGCCGGCGTCCACTACATCGCCCAGCTCGCCGCCAAGCACGGCGGGGACTTGGAACAGGCGATCGGTGACTACGGCACCTTCTCGACCGGCCAGGGCGCCCAGGCTGATATGGCGGCTCGCAATGGCTTCCGTGAGTTCATGGGCCAGGGACCGATCCAAGGCCCGACGATTGCCACGAACTCAGAGGTTCCCAGCGGCGCCCCTCCCGGCATGAGCGGACCACCCGACCTATCGAACATCAAGCTGCCGTATCCCGGCGATGAGACACAGCTTCCGCGGGGCAACAAGCTGCTCGCCCTCGCGGCTGGCATCTTGTCGGGCCGAACGATGGGCGAGGGGCTCGGCAAGGGGCTTCAGAACCTCAACGCCCTCTCGATGGCTGACATCACCAACAAGCGCGCAGCCAACTCGCAGGCAATCCAGCTCGCGCAGATCGGCGCACTGAACAACTACCGAGCGCAGATGGCGAAGTTCGCTGCTGGTCGGCTCGCGGTGCAGCAAGCGGGTGTCCCCATCCGACAGGAGCAGGCGTCCACGAGCCTCCAGCGGATGCTCAACACCACCACACCGGAAGGCGTGGCGGCGAATGCAACTGCGCGCACGGGCGCCAACCAAACCACCAAAGAGAACGTCGAGGACATCGACCGGCTCTACAACGATGCGGCCGACGCGCAGACACGTGCGCCTCAGATCGAGGCGATGCGACAACTGCTCGGCAGCGGTCAGGTCGCTACAGGACCCGGATTGGCGTCGTTCAAGCGACAGCTCTCGAATTTCTTCAACGTGGACCTCGGTTCCGACCCGACGCAGACGCAGCTCACTGGCGCAGTGGCTTCTCAGCTCCGCGGCACGTCGGCCTTCGCAAAGAACATGCGCAACGTGAAAGAGTTCAACTCGCTCATGGAAGGCTTGACGACCACGGACTTGCAGAACCCGCAAGCGATGGGACGACTGGTGAACGGTATCGACAACCTGAACCAGTTAAAGCTCCAGCTCGGCAGCGATTGGCGCAGCCTGCCACCGCAGCAGCAAGCAGCCATGCGCGGCAACCAGGACACCTACCAGAACTGGTTCCAAACCGAAGTCTCGAACTGGCGCCAGGGTCTCGACAAGAAGGGCGGCTTCTACGGCCTCGGCATGGCCGCCCCCAACGCATCTCAGCCGGCCGCTCCAGGCACCGTCACGGGCGCCTACAACGGCATTCAGTATCAATTCAAGCCAGGACAATAACGCCTCATGGGCACTCTGACACTGACGCTCCCCGATGGGCGGACAGGTAGCCTGCAAGTCGATGACGGGTTCGCGTCATTGTCAGACGCCCAGAAGGCGGACTTCCTCGACCATGTTCGCGGCCAGCTTGAGCCGCACCAGTCCTTTTCAGCAGACATCAAGGGCGGTCTCCACGACCTCGGCACCGCGGCGTCAACCGGCGCACAAGCGGTCGGAGTGGGGCTCAACAGTCTCGGCCTGCCGGGTCAGGAGACCGCCAATAACGTCGCCAGCTCGCTCCAGGGCATCACGCCCAACGAGCCGGCGTCGCCCCAGCCGAGCCCGATCGCGGACCTTCGGGCTGGGCAATACGGACAAGCACTCACTGACACCGCGCACCGCGCGCTGCGGGGAGTTGTAGGGTCCGCCCCTATCTTTGCCGGCGAAGCCCTCGGTGGCCCTGTTGGGGCAGCCGCAGGCGCCGGATTGGAAGCCCTCGGCCCCACGGCAGCAGCCCGCGCGCAGGCCAACAACCGCCCCATGACGGGCGCCGACGTTGCGGCCGCAATTCCCGGTGCCGCCGCTCAGGGCCTCGCTGGCGCGATGCTCCCAGGCGCCGGCCTCCCCGCCAAGCTCGCCAACCCGCTGCTCCGCGCAGGCGCACGCGCCGGTATGGGCGCAGCCGGTATGGGCGGCATGGCTCTCACTGGCCAAGTCGCTAACACGCTCGGCACCGACAAGGGCCTCCAGGTCAACCCTGAGGAGATCGGTAACGCGGCCCTGACGGGCGCCGCAATGGGCGGCACCGCGGGCGGCGCGGAGCTGGCCCGAGAGGGCGTCAAGAACGTCGCTGACAAGGCGATGGCCCGCTCGATGCCGATGCCAGACACGGAGACTGCCAAGAGCGTCTACCGCGTCACCAACGATATGCAGGCGGTTCAGCAGCAGCGAGCCGCAGCCGGCCAGCCGATCGCGCCCACCGTCGCCGCGAACGCGGTGAAGGACATGCGCCTGGACGCCCTGAAGCAGTTCACGGCGGGGCTCCTGGCGGGGCAGCTCATTGACAAGCCCGACTACCTCCAGCTCGGCAACACCATCGACGCTGCGCTGCGCGCCAACAACACGATCAGCAAGAGCCAGCTCGACCACATTGACAGCCTCGGCCTTGAGCCGGCGCAGTCGGCGTTCCTGAAGGACAACCTCACGGACCTGAACACGGCCTCGTCGCAGTCGTTCAAGAACCGCGAGGTCGGCCCGTTCCAGAAGGTCGGCAACGTGGTCGGTCAGGTGGGCTCGATCGGCGCGGCCCTCGCGTCCCACAACCCGGCTCTGATCATCGGCGCCGCGCTGGGCCATAGGGCTGAGGGTGCGATCGGTGGTCGCGTCGGTATGATGGCTGACCGGCTGATGGGCACGAACACGCCGCCCATCCTCCTCCAGCGGATCAACGCACTGAAGGCCCTCCAGGCGGCCGGGATAGACCCCCACGGCCTCGGCATGGGCGCAATGCCCGAGCTGCCACAGGCGCCCGGTAGGGTCGGCCCCACGCCCGGCTTCATCCGGCCGATGGGTGGCCCCCAGGTGATGAACCCACCGGCTCCCGAGCCCCCGTCAGGCGGTCCCGTGCCGCCGTTCATCCGGCCCCGGCCACAGATGCCCACTCCGCAGCCCGGCCAACCGGACCCTGTGACCGGCCTCCCGCCCAGCCCTGTGCCACCGAACACGCCTCTGCCGGCGAACTATCCGGTGCCCCCGAAGGCCCCTTCTCTGCCCGCCTTCCAGCCCGATACGGCCCAGACGGTGGCGTCGACCATTGCGGCCGATAAGATGGCCCAGCCGCCGTCTACGGTGCCTCTGAGCGGCGCGATGGCGTATCTGAAGAACGGCCTGCCGGGCATGACTCCCGAGCAGATCACCGCCGCCCTCCAGGCCCATGAGACGGCCGGCCGGCTCCCCCAAGGAACCGTCGCGGACCTCCAGACGGCCCCGAAGGTGCCCCCGGCAATGGGCGCCAAGCTCCAGCAGCTCGCGGCCGGTCTCGCGGCGCAACGCCAATACGCGGTGGATGTGTCGGAGCAGGCGCGTGTCAACGCTCGCGAGTATCAGAACAACGCGCGGGCCTATGCGGCGATGCACCCTGAGATCGCTGATGCGGTCCTCCAGATCGCCCAGGCGGCCAAGACGCCGGAAGCGAAGCGCGCACTGGCGCAAGCCTACGTCGCGACCCACCCAGAGGCCCTCGGCAAGTTCCCCGAGTGGCTCCTCAACCACGGACAGCGAAGCTGACATGGCTTTTCCGAAACTGAACCAGGGGGGCGCCTTCAAGGCCCCCTCGACCGCCCAGGGCTACAATCACGGCCACGCCTCGGCGATGGCGCACGCGGCGAACCGCAAGGTCGCGGTGGCTAAGGCGCTCTCGTCCCTGAAGGCGCCTGCCGCACCCCCTGCTGGTGCGGTTCCGCCACCTCCGATGGATGCGCCGACTATCGCACACGTTGCCCACCACGCGGCGACCAAGCACGGCGTCCATGCCACGGCGCAGGGCGTCCACAAGGCGATCGACAGCCTGATGGCGAAGGGCCGCTTCACGCCACTGCAAGGTGCGGCGCTGAAGCAAGGCAATGGCCCCCTCATGGGGCCTCCTGGCCAGACTGCGATGAACGACATCGCCAACGCGATGAAGGGTCCTATGTGATGCTGAAGACTGCTGAGTTCCTCACGTTCATGGACCTCTACAACACCGTGATGGACTGCGCGGCACTGAAGTTCCCCGAGAAGACCGCGGCAATCGAAGCGGCCGCCGACGAATACCTGCCGCGCTCACAGCCAGCGGCTTACCGCGCAATCGTTCAGCGCCTCGCAGCGCGACCCCCAAAGGAACCCGATGTCCACATCCAAGACTCCCCGCCCCCGGCGAAGGAGCCCGCTGCTGCCGACGCGCAGGCCGGGCGTGCCCGCCGTGTGGCATCCCGAGCTGGTCGGTAAAATCCGGGGCTACCCCAAGACGCAAGAGACGTTCGATCGCAAGCAAGCGATCATGCGTCAGCAAATCCTCCTCTACAACGCCGAAGGCATCACGGGACGCAATGGTGTCCCCGACGGCTGGGCCGGAAAGAAAGCATTGATCAACGAGATTAACGCGGCCAGCGAGGCCGACGCGAAGGCGGCTGTGGACGAACTTGAGGAGTTGGGCAGGTTCGAGCCTGACAACGTCGAGAGCCGAGCGATCTTGGAGGAAGCCTTCAAGGTCGTATATGCAGAGAAGCATACGCCCGAGGAGGCGCCTGTCCCGCTCTACGCGGTGAAGGACCGCCTCGCGGCCATGAAGATGATTTGGGAAGTAGTCCAGAAGAAGCCGCTGTCTCGCCAGGAAGTTGGCGTGACGAAGGCTGAGGACTTCCTCGCCGCCCTTGCAGCTAAGCCAGCGGAATGAAGCCTCTCGCTGTCCCCACTTTGAAAGTTTGCAGGGACAGCGAGGGGATAACTATCTTCGCCAGCGGATGTGCTCCAAGATCAACAAGAACAACAAGAACAACGCGAACATAAGTACGCTGGTAAGTAAACCGATCTGAATCGTCACGAGCGCCTCCTGAACAGGGTGTTGTCGAAGTAGATGTTTCGATCACTAACTGTCCGGAGCTGCGCCCTCAGGCAACAAACCCAGACAAGGCAAAGATGTTCCACGGAACATCTTCTCTCCATTTGTCGGGGTTTCCCACTCGGTCTCGGTTCCAGGGCAGACGAGGCCCTTAGCAGAGTGGTGACTACCTCAGTTTGATCCGATCCGCAAGCCCCATTGTGCGTCACCTTCATCATAGGCACTGACATGACCCCCGCGATGTTGGAAGTCCGGCGTCGCTTATACGAGGACTTCCCCTACTACGCCGAGAACGCCCTGAAGATCAGGACGAAGCCTGATCCCGTGACGGGCAAGAGTGACATCGCTCCGCTGGTCCTAAACGAGGCCCAGCGCCGGCTGCAAGAAGTCATCAACCGGCAGCTCGCGGCCCGTGGATACGTCCGTATAGCCATCCTGAAAGGCCGCCAGATGGGCCTCAGCACCCACGTCGGTGGCTGGGGCTACTGGTGGTGCTCACAGCGGAAGGCACAGAAGGCGCTCGTAATTGCCCACAAGGGCGACAGCACGAGCACGCTGTTCGATATGACACGGCGTTTCCACGACGAGATGCCCGACATCCTCAAGCCCTCCACGCGCTACTCCAACCGCAAGGAGCTGGTGTTCGACAAGCTCGCCAGTTCCTACCTCGTGGTGACGGCGGGCGGTGACAGCGTCGGCCGATCGGAGACGATCACTTTCGCGCACCTGTCCGAGCTCGCGTTCTGGCCCAAGACGACCGCGCAGGAAACCTTCAGCGGACTCATGGATGCCATCCCGGCCGGCCCCGGCACGGCGGTGTTCATCGAGAGCACCGCGAACGGCGTCTCGGGCTTGTTCTATGAGCAGTGCCAGAAGGCCCGCAAAGGCGAAGGCGACTTCGAGTTCATCTTCCTGCCGTGGTTCATCGACCCGACATACCGCAAGCCAGCACCGAAGAACTTCTCGCGCACACCCACCGAGCAGAAGCTCGTGGATCTCTATGGGCTCGACAACGAGCAGCTCATGTTCCGTCGTGGGCGTGTCGCGGAGAAGGGCGTCGAGCTGTTCAAGCAGGAGTATCCCTGCAACGCCGACGAAGCGTTCCTCACTTCTGGTCGCCCGGTGTTCAACCCCGAGCGCATCGCAGAGATGCGGGAGAAGGTGCGGCCGCCGGTCGCTCGCATGGCCTTCACAGCCGGCGAGTGGGAGGAGCATCCGCTCGGCGAGCTCCGACAGTTCATCGAGATCGACCCGAAGGAGAGCTACTATCTCGGGTGCGACGTGGGCTTCGGTGTGCAGAAGGACCCCAGCGTCATTCAGGTGCAGGACGGCAAGCGTCGACAGGCCGCCGTGTGGCGATCCGATCGCGTGGACCCCGACTACCTCGGCGTGGTCCTGGCCGCCCTCGGGAACCTCTACAACGAGGCTCAAATCATCTGCGAGAGCAACGGCCCCGGCATCCTCACGAACCGTGTGCTGGAGAAGGACGAAGCGTATCCGTGGGTGTTCCACGAGACGGTCTACGACAAGCAGGCCGACGAGGAGCGCGAGAAGCGTGGCTTCACCACGAACGAGAAGTCCAAGGCGCTGATCATCAACGAGCTTCGCGCACGCCTACGCAATCGCGAGATCGAGATTTACGATTCCACCACGCTGGACGAGATGCAGTCCTTCGTCGTCACCGAGAGCGGCCGCATGGAAGCCGAGAAGGGGACGCACGACGACTGTGTCATCGCCCTCGCCCTCGCCGACCACATCAACGATGGCTCTTTCACCCCGATAGTGAACGACCCGGCATACTACGAGAGCATTGAATGATCCAGGGCAAGCAGCCCAAGATGACCGACGATCAACTCGTCGCGACGATTGATCTTGGCATCGGGCAGAGCGTCGGGTTCAGCGAAAGTAAGCTGGCGAAAGAGAACGAGCGCATCCAGTTCTACTACGACGGCGAACGTCCGAAGAAGACTGGAGGCAGCGACAGCGGCTACAACTCGCTCGACGTTTACGACGGCGTCGAGGACATGAAGGCCCAGCTCCTCGACACCTTCAGCGCCAACAAGCGGCCCGTGCGGTTCGATCCTGCGAATGGCGAAGACCTCGCCGGAGCGAAGATCAGAACCGACTACGTGTCGTGGGTGCTGTTCAACCAGAACAAGGGCTACAAGCTCTTTCAGGATGTCATCGACCAAGCCCTGCTGTCACGCAACGGCGTGGTGAAGGTCTGGTGGGAACCGAAGATCGAGACGGAATACGTCTACCTCTCGAAGCCCAACCTGATGGAGCTGACAGCCTACCTTCAGAAACACGCTGATGAGCAGGCCCAGGTCGTTGACATGGACCTGGAGGAAGACGGCGTCACCATCCAACGCGCCCAGGTCAAGCTGAAGAAGGACAAGGGGTGCGTCCGTTGTGAAGTGCTGGCCCCCGAGGAGTTCGGCATCAGCCCGATGTCGGTGAACATCCCTACGGCGGACCTCGTCTTCCACCGGCACGAGATGACTGTGTCGGACCTGATCAAGGCCGGCTACGACCGCGCCAAGGTCGAGCAGCTTCAATCGAACGATCGCCTATGGATGGCGATGGAGCCGCAGAAGATCGCGCGCTTCCTCCCCACTGATGACTTGATCGGCACCAAGGCCCTGGAGGATGGCTCCGAGGCCAAGCGCGTGATCATGGTCTACGAATGCTACCTGGAGCTGGACCTGGACGACGAGGGTGAGACCCAACTGTTCAAGGTCACCAAGGTCGGCAACACGATCCTCGACAAAGAGCCGGTGTCGCGTAAGCCCTTCGTGGTGTTCACCCCTCTCCCGCGCCCCAAGGCGTTTTGGGGTCAGAACTTCGCCAAGCTGCTGATCGCGACGCAGAACGCGCGCACCTACCTGACGCGGGCGATCATCAATCACGCGATGGTCACCAACAACCCGCGCCTTCAGGTCGTCAAGGGTAGCGTGATGAACCCGAAGGAACTCACAGAGAACCGCTTCGGGGGCATCGTCAACGTCACCCGGCCGAACGGGATCATCCCGCTTGAGCAGGCGCCGCTGAACCCATTCATCTTCCAAGTCATCGGAATGTTGAAGTCCGACAAAGAAGAAAAGATCGGGATCAGCGATCTGTCGCAGGGGCTCAACAAGGACGCAGTCAGCAAGCAGAACAGCGGTGACATGATCCATGAGCTGATCACTGTCTCGCAACTTCGGCAGAAGATCGTCGCGCGGAACTACGCTGACTTCCTGTCGGACCTCTACAACGAAATCTACCGGCTCGTGCTGGAGAACGAGAAGCGCGAGAAGATCGTGCAGATCGCCGGCGATTGGCAGCCCGTCGACTTCAGCCAGTGGCCCGAGGAGACCAACACGTCCATCAGCTTCGCGCTTGGCTACGGCGAGGCTGAGAAGGAAGCGCAGAAGTGGGCGATGATCGGGCAGACACTCGGCGCGGCACAAGTCCTTGCTCCGTGGTTCACGCCCGAGCAGGCTTACTACACCGCCAAGCGTGGCATTGAGGAGTTGGTCGGCCCCGAGGTCAACCAAGTCCTGCGTCCCTTCGGGCAACCCCAACCGCCCCCGCCGAACCCCTTGCAGCAAGCCGAGATCGCCATGAAGCAGGCCGATGCACAGGTGAAGCAGGCGAACGCGCAGGCCGCGGTGCTGGCACAGCAGAACGAGAGCAAGAAGCTCGATCAGCAGTTCCAGCTCGAAATGGCTCGCATGGCCCTCGAAGGCCGCAAGCTCGACATGGAGTTGCAGCTCAAGCAGGACGCGCTGGCCCACAAGGTCGCCGTGGATGCTGCCGAAATCACGCTCCAGCAAGAGGCCCAGCAGAACGACAAGCTGATGGCCGAAGCACAACCGACACACTGAGTAGGGCAGCCTGGGTCGCTCCCAGGAAGCCTGTGTCCCGGCCGGGGGTAACCGGGTGAACAACCCCCCTTACACACAGGAGCCCTGATGGAAAAGAAAGCCACCAAAGAGGAGGCTCGATACACACGAGGCGGAACCGAAGAAAAGCATTGTGGCGTCTGCACCATGTTCCGCGCACCCGACAAATGCACGGCGGTCGAAGGCACCATCAGCCGCGAAGGCTACTGCGACTACTTCAAGAAGCGGCGGCTGCCCCGTGCTTGATCTCGATCAGGTTCGGCTGGTCATCGAGCGCGGACAACGCGCCTCGAACCTGCTGACCAATCCGTCGTTCACATGGATCGTGAACGATCTGACCAACATGCACGTAGCCGGTCTCTGCGCCGCCAAGCCGGGCGAGACCGACGCAATCAACTACCACCACGCCATGCAGCACACTCTCGCCGAGATCGTCTCGGTGCTTGAGGGTTACGCACAAGCAGGCGAGGCACAGCAACACGTCCTCAATGTCATCAATGACGAGGACGAACTAGAGGATACACCGTGAGCGATAGCACCATCCACCAGGACGTGCAGGATACCGACGACACGGGCTTTGAAGCCTTCCTGTCTTCATTCAATGACGACGCCAAGAAGCGTCCATCAGAAGGTGACGAAGGGGCACCAGAACCGCAGGACGAGACCCCTGCGCAGACGGAGAACACCGAGGGTGAGCCTGAAGGCTCCGAGCAAGCCGCTGATCCCGACGACCAAGAGTTCGAGGTCAAGGTTGGTGAGGAGACCAAGAAGGCCACGCTACGCGAGCTGAAGCGCCTGTTTGGGCAGGAAGCCGCGCTCACCCAGAAGTCTCAAAAGGCTTCCGAGCAACAGCGTGTTGCCGAGGCCAACATCGCTCGTGCTGTCGCCCTTCACAAGGGAATGACCGAACGTGCGCAGGCGCGTTATCAGCCCTTCGCAGAGCTGGGTGCGCCCGAATGGGCACAGCTCGCGGCCAACCTCCAACCGGAGCAATACAACGCTCTGCGCGAGGAAGCTGCCAGTGCGAAGGAGCATCTGGATTTCCTGACAAAAGAAGGCACCGCCTTCATGCAGGAACAGCAGAACCAAGCCCTCCAAGCCCACCATGTGGCGGCTCAGGAGTGCGTCAAGGTTCTGTCCGATCCAGCGACCGGCATCGAGGGCTGGGGTGAGCCACTCTACAACGAGATGGTGGCATACGCAGCCGAGATGGGCATCCCGCAGGCACGGCAGT
>Ga0070712_100000471_pt1 | contig 23140 bp, 20 predicted proteins | sample LARL81metaG_FD_71396 | JGI IMG/M metagenome (GOLD analysis project Ga0070712, IMG submission 71396) | Corn, switchgrass and miscanthus rhizosphere microbial communities from Kellogg Biological Station, Michigan, USA - LAR L8-1 metaG | ecosystem: Host-associated > Plants > Roots > Rhizosphere ...
CTGCAGACAAGGTATTCGAGATGCCCTCCATCTTCATCGGGTCGGTGGACCAGATCGTCAACGAGATGCAGGGACGTCGTGAACGCTACGGCATTTCATACTATGTCGTGCCAGATAGCAGCCTGGAGATGGTCGCACCGATCGTCGCACGCCTTGCGGGCGTGTAGAGCCTACCCGGCCACGGGCGGCGGCGGAGCCTGACGCCACAGCGTCGAACAACCGCGTGCAGATGACGGCTTCCAGCGTCCGCTCGTGCCTCGCTTCCGCTTCCAGCCGCACCTGAAGCGCTCCGACGGTCCTGTAGGCGGAAATCGGTGCTCTAAAGCAAATGATTCTGGCCTACGGGCCTCGCCAGTTGACTCGCGTCTACGAATCAGTGAGACCCCAGCGGACCCTGAGATCTCCTGGTAGCATGCGCCAGCGCCCGTCGCATCTGATGCTGGAGGAGGTACCCGACGATTTCCGTCTGATTTTTTCCGTGGGGCCGATCTTCTCTTGTTGACAGTCCTGGCGAACAGTGTTACGGGATCACGTATGAAATGTCGGGCGACCCTCGCGCTGACTCTTTTGGGCACTCTGCTCGTGCTGGTGCCTTTGGCCTACGCGAGTCCACCCGACCCGACCTGGGGGTGGGGAGTCTACGACGACGCCGACTTCGACGGCATCGTCGACTTCATCACCTCCGATGTGGGAGTTGTCGAGCATTTCGACGCGGTGGGAAGCTGCCGTGTTGAGATCGTCGTCATCGCCGTCGTTGGCAGCGATGAGGACCCTGCCCTCAGTCCCCTGTTCTTCTCGGACGCCATTCGCGCTCCCCCCGTCTCCTAGCCCACTCTCTCCACACCGTCGGGTGGTGTAGCCGCGGGCCGGCGGCGGCGCCCCACCCGGACCCTATCCGATCCCGAGAGATCTGTGCCTACTTCGTGGGCTGTGGTGTGGCCGTCCTTCGCCTGCACGGACGGCCGTCACCGGCACCACCGGGGGAACGAGCATGTGTGCGATTCCGCGCATTGAAGAAGGGGCGTGCGTCCCATGATCGAGCGCCTGGTCGCCTTCGCGCTCCACCAGCGCTTCATCACCCTGGCCCTGGCTGTGCTGCTCACCGCGGGCGGCATCGTGTCCTTCTACCGGCTCCCCATCGAAGCCTACCCTGACGTGGTGGACGTGGAAGTGGACGTGATCACGCTCTGGCCCGGTCACGCCGCCGAGGAAGTGGAGCGACTCGTCACCATCGCGCTGGAGAAGGAGCTCAACGGGGTCGCCAACCTCACCTTCCTCCGCTCGATCTCCATCTTCGGCCTCTCCAATATCCGCGTTTTCTTCGCCGACGGCACTGATAGCTACTGGGCTCGGCAGCAGGTGCTGGAGCGCATGGCCCAGGCCGAGATCCCGGCGGACGCCAGGCCCCAGCTCGGCCCCCTGGCCAGCGCGATCGGCGAGGTGTATCGCTACACGCTCGAATCGAAGACGCTGCCGTTGCCCGAGCTGAAGGCCCTTCAGGATTGGACCATCGAGCGTGAATTCAAGAAGGTGCCCGGCGTGGCCGATATCGTGTCGTGGGGCGGCGGCATCAAGCAGTACCAGGTCACGGTGGACCCCGCCCGGCTGCGCGCCTACAACCTGACCCTCAAGCAGGTGTTCGATGGAGTCGCCAGCAACAACGCGAATGCCGGCGGCAGCTACATTCGCCAGGGCGAGTATGCGCTCATGATACGCGGCATCGGCCTGATCCAGTCCACCGCGGACATCGAGAACATCGTCGTGAATGCGCAGAAGGGGACGCCCGTGCGGGTGAGCGACATCGCCACCGTCGCGATCGGGACGGCCATCCGCTTCGGCATCCTCGGCAAGGATCACGAGGACGATCTGGTCCAGGGCATCATCCTGATGCGCAAGGGAGAGAATCCCGGGAAGGTCATCGCGGGCGTGCGGGAGAAGATCGCGGAAGTGCAAAAGCTCCTGCCGCCCGGGGTGGAGCTCAAGCCCTACTATAGCCGCGACCGGCTCGTACAGACCACCGTGACCACAGTCATGCGCAACCTGGTGGAAGGGGCGGCCCTGGTCGTGCTGCTTCTCTCGCTCTTTCTTTATAACTTCCGCGCCGCCTTCATCGTCGCTCTCACCATCCCGCTGTCGCTCCTCTTCGCGTTTATCTTTATGGATCTCCGCGGCATTCCCGCCAACCTGCTGTCACTGGGCGCCATCGACTTTGGGATCATCGTGGACGGGGCCGTGATCATGACCGAGAATATCGTGCGTCGTCTGGGCGAGCACAAGGCCACGGGTAACCGGGTGGTGCGAGAGGTCCAGCACGCCGCCGTCGAGGTGGCGAGACCGCTCACCTTCGCCGTGCTGATCATCATGACCGTCTACGTACCAATTGTCACCTTTCAGCGAATCGAGGGGAAACTCTTCCGTCCGATGGCGGTGACCATCTCGCTCGCTGTCGTTGGCTCGCTGATCCTCACCCTGACGCTGATCCCCGTCCTGGCGAGCTTCCTCTTCAGGCGACCTCCAAGGGAAAGGGAAAGCCCGCCCCTGCGCTGGCTGCGGTGGGTCTATACACCCACCCTCAACTGGTGCGTCCGCCGGCCATCTGCTCCGATCCTCACCGCCGCGGGGCTCTTGGCCCTCTCGCTCTTCGTCTTCACGCTGCTGGGAAAGGAGTTCTTGCCCGAACTGGACGAGGGCGACCTGTGGCTGCGTGTGAAGCTGCCCGTCGGGATCGCCCTCGAGGCCACGCGGCCCTATGTGCACGAGATCCGTGAGCGGATGCTCCGCTTTCCCGAGGTGCGCGTGGTCGTCTCCCAGACCGGCGCCCCAGACGACGGGACCGACCCCAATGGACCGGACAATAACGAGTTCTACATCGGGCTCAAGCCCCGCGAGCAAGGACACTTCAGGGAGAAAGATAAGCTCGTCGAGGCCATGACGGCCTCTCTGTCGGACATCCCCGGAATCTCTACGAACTTTTCCCAGCCCATCAAGGACAACGTCGACGAAGCGCTCGCCGGCGTGAAGGGTGAACTGAGCATCAAGCTCTTCGGGCCCGACCTGAACGTGCTGCAGGAGAAAGCCCAGGAAACGGCAAGGGTCCTCAGTACGATTCGTGGCGTCGCCGATCTGGACTACGATCAATTGGTGGGCCAGCCACAGCTACAGATCGTGGTGGACCGACGGGCGGCCGCCCGCTACGGCATCAACGTGCAGGATATCCAGGACACGATCGAGGCGGCCACTAAGGGACGCTCCGTCACCGAGGTCTTCGAGGGGGAGCGCCGCTTCAACCTTGCCGTCAGGCTGGCCCAGGACGGCGACGTGCTCGTGAATCTTCGCGGTCTGTTGATCAGCGCTCCGGGCGGCGAGCGGATCCCGCTGACGCAGGTGGCCGAGTTCGCCAGGAGGGAAGGCTTCGGCCAAATCTTGCGTGACGGCAACGTACGGCGCGTAGCGATCAAATGGAGCGTGCGCGAGCGCGACATGGGTGGCTTGGTGGCCGAGGCCATGAAGAAGGTGGAGGCCGCGGTCAAGCTCCCTGCAGGCTACCAGATGGTCTGGAGCGGGCGCTTCGAGGACCAGCAACGGGCCTTGGCACGCCTCTACATCATCGTGCCGCTCGTGATCTTCATCATCTTCGTCCTCCTCTTCGGCGCCTTCAACTCGGTGGGGGATGCCCTGCTCATCATGCTGAACCTGCCCTTCGCTCTCATCGGGGGCACGCTCGCTCTGTTCCTGTGGCGGACCAACTTCAACATCTCGGCCGCCGTGGGGTACATCGCCGTGTTCGGGGTGAGCGTGCTCAACGGCGTCGTGCTCGTGTCCTCCATCCGCCAGGCCCACGCGGACGGGCTAACGCTCGGCCAGGCCATTGCTCGGGGGTGCGAGATTCGCTTTCGTCCCATCATCGTATCGGCAATCGTGGCGGTGGTCGGGTTCCTGCCGGCTGCGCTATCCCATGGAATCGGCTCGGAGATCCAGCGGCCTCTCGCCCGGGTCGTGATCGGCGGCCTGATCTCCTCGACGGCCCTAACGCTCTTGGTGCTGCCGGCCATCTACGCGCTCTTCGCGAGACACCGGGACCCGGGAGCGTCCAGCCTTCGCGAGCGTGGGGGCAGTCCGTAGCTCCCGAACGGCAAGACGAGTCGACTTCGAAGGATTGCAGGCCCCTGCAATGCGCCTAGATCAAATCGACCGTGAATCTGAGCGCCTTTGACATCGGTGATTGTTTTGCGGTCGATGACACCTGGCTTACGCCAGTGCTGACGCCGCATTCGATTTCAACGCGTAGTCCCCTGGTCGCCCACCTTGTCGAACATGAACGAGAAGCGATCGAGCACGCGCTACGAGAGGCGGAGGGCGTCATCGGGGGCCCGCCGGTGCTGCGGCCAAGTTGCGCATACCCAGGCAAACACTCGAATCGAAAATCAAAAAGCTGGGAATCAAGCGGCACAGCTTCAAGACGTCCTGATCGGTCCGCTCGGCTAACGGAGATTGGCGCCGGCTCAGCACGGGCAGGGTGCTCAGTTCTCCAAGCTACGTCGGATAGGCAAAATCGCCGAGGCCCGCCCGAGAGCGCCGACGGTCCCACGCCGAGGATTCAGCAAACGCTGAAAGCGCGGCGCGCCACCCTTCCCAAAGGTCCGATAATTAAGCGACCTTCGACTGGCGCCGCCCTTGCACTCAATCGCGGGATGACCCTGAGAATCGAGTCAGTGGCTGACGAGCATGGCACGACGATCCGCCTGATTGGCCGAATGCAAGCGCAGCATGTGGACGAACTGAAGGCTCAGATCGGCGCCAGCGGAGCAAGGGTTGTTCTGGACTTGGAGGAATTGAGTCTGGTGGACATCGACGTCGTGCGTTTTCTCGGCACGTGTCAAGCCGGAGGGATCAGCATCGTTCATTGTCCGCCCTACATAGACGACTGGATTGCCAAAGAGCTGGGCCGAGACACGTAGCGGTTCGGCACCGCTTCAGAACGGCCCGATCGTCTCTCACCGCCTGCTGCTATCTGGAGTTCCCGTCGCCCACCTTGGTTCCCAAGCCGATATTTCAGCAAACGCTGAAGGAACGGCGCGCCCTCGATCTCTAAGATCCCGTGAATCATGACATTGCACTTGGCGCCGCCGTTGCAATCAGTTTACTCAGCTTGACCAGCAAATCCAGTTCGAGGAGGACGCCCATGAAGGAGCCCGTGGTGTTGATTACCGGCGCACTCACCGGTATCGGACGTGCCACAGCACTCGCCTTCGCGAACGAAGGCGGACGCATCGTTGCCTCGGGCCGGCACGACGCTGAGGGCCACGAGCTGGTTGCTGAACTCCGCAAGCTGGGCGCCGAAGCCGAGTTTCTGCGCTCCGATGTACGCCACGAGGACGAGGTGCGCAGCTTGATTGACGAGGCGGTCGCACGGTTCGGTCGCCTGGATGTGGCCGTCAATACTGCCGGCACTGAAGGCAAACCTGGCCCCGTAACGGCGCAGTCCGCCGAGAGTTATGCAGCGACCTTCGACACCAACGTGCTCGGCATGCTGCTGAGCATGAAGCATGAGTTGCGCGTGATGCTCCCACAAGGGAGTGGCAGCATCGTCAATGTGTCGTCTACCTACGGCCGGACCGGAGGGGCCGGTGCGTCCGTCTACGCGGCCAGCAAGCACGCGGTCGAAGGGTTGACCAAATCCGCCGCGCTCGAAGCCGCGGGGTCCGGGGTGCGGGTCAATGTGGTCGCCCCCGGTCCGATCGAGACGGGGATGCTGAACCGCTTTACCGGTACTGACGAAAGGAAGGCCGGCTTGATCACGACGGTGCCGCTCAAGCGCGTCGGGGCGCCCGAAGAGGTTGCCCAGACCATCGTGTTTCTTTCATCTGACAAGGCATCCTTCATCACGGGTGCGTCGATCCTGGTCGACGGTGGCAAAACAGCCTAATAAGACGATGGCGACCGCGAGCGGGTCGAACAGTATGAAGCGCCCAATGGTCCACTAAGGGGAAAGGAGAAAGACAATGTCGAAGCAACTCGAGGGAAAGATTGCACTGATCACAGGCGGCTCGCGCGGTATTGGCGCTGCAATCGCCAAGCGTCTGGCCGCGGACGGAGCGAACGTGGCCATCACATACACGAAAGGTGCCGATGCGGCCGCGTCCGTCGTGAAGGAGATTGAACGCGCTGGCCGAACGGCGATCGCAATTCAGGCGGACGCCACTGACGCCGGCACAGTCGAAGCCGCGATCGGAAAGACCGTCGCGACCTTCGGCGGACTTGATGTGCTTGTGAACAATGCGGGCACCGCCATTCCGAAAACGTTCGAAGAGACCACGCTCGAGGAGATGGACCGCATGATCGACATCAACGTCCGCGGCACACTGGCCGCGACGCAGGCGGCGCTGAAGCACATGAAGAGCGGCGGTCGCATCATCATGATTGGCTCGGCCGTGGGCGAGCGTGTTCTCGTCCCCGGGCTGGTAACCTACTCGGCGACGAAGGGAGCCGTGAAGATGTTGAGTCAGGGGCTGTCCAGAGAGGTCGCGAGCCGGGGTATCACGGTCAACAACGTCCAGCCGGGTCCGATCGACACGGATTTGAACCCGGCGGGGGGCGAGTGGGCGGTGCCTCAGAAGGCCGCCACCGCGCTCGACCGCTATGGGCATGTTGATGAGGTCGCCGCGTTGGTGGCGTTCATCGCCGGTCCGGAGTCCTCGTACATGACCGGGTCGAATCTGACCGTTGATGGCGGAATGAATGCCTGATTGATGCCCACACTGGGTCCACGGGACTAAGGAGGAGGCATCGAGAGATACCATGACCCAATCGACTCAAGAGCAAAACAAGGTCTTGGTGCTGCGGGCGTTTGACCTGCTGTTCAACAAGCGCGACTATGCGGATCGTGGCTGATATTCTTCGCATTCAAGACGGCATTCTCGTGGAGCACTGGGATGTCTGACGTGCTGCCGCCAGAAGCAAGTCAAGCGGCTTCGATGACGAGGTGATGCGATGAAAGAGAATCTGCGGCCTGGGGTGGAGTTCCCGGACATTGAACTTCCCAGCCACGAAGACGAAGTTGTCAAGCTGTCGTCGATCATTCACGGCTTCCCGACGGCGGTCGTGTTCAGCCGTGGGTATTTCTGTCCCAAGGACCGCCGCCAACTGTTGAACTACGTCGCTTACTTGCAGCCTGAGCTCATCGTGAATTACTGCAAGCTGGTCATCGTGTCCGTGGATAATCCGATGGTCTCTAAGGAAGTCCGCGATGGCATCGGAGCCACGTTTCCTTTCTTGTGCGACTCGGATAGAAAGATAATTCGGGAACTGGATATCGTCGACACGACCGACCCGGTTCACGGCCCGGTAGCGATACCGTACACGTTTCTACTCGACGGCGACTCGAGTATCTACAAGATCTATAACGGGTGGTGGTATGTCGGGCGGCCGACCGTGGAAGAGATCCGTATGGATTTTCGCGCACTCCTGTCGCGGCGGGCCGATTGGTGGTACGGGAAGACGACCGATCCGTACGCGGCTCGGGAGTCGCACACCTGAATTCGATCCGTGCTGGCCCGCCCGAGCTGTGGTGGGCGCTTGTGGTTGATCGCCACCGTCGAGGACCTCGACGCAATTCTAGCGATCCTCGCCGCCGCGCGTCCGTGTTGTACGTTTGCACGCCGACGGGCGACCTCCACCGGTTTCTACCGCTGGACTGCCTCCAACGTCCTACAGTAGACGCCAAGGACGATAGTGCCAACCACGCGTGTTTGCTGCACCACGTTGGAAGGCGTGTAGGCCGGCTATCGGCTCATAACCCAAAAGTCGTCGGCTCAGATCCGACCCCCCGATTTGAACCAACGCGGCAGAGCAGGTAAGAATCGCATCTGCCTACTTCCAAGCACAGCAGCGACAGCGAAATGATAAGATTTACCGAGACTTCGGGGTGTGGCGCAGCCCGGTAGCGCACCTGCTTTGGGAGCAGGGAGTCGGAGGTTCAAATCCTCTCACCCCGACCATCCACCACTCGCCGGCGCCGCCGGTTCGCGGTCGCCGGCGAGTCATCCTTGCAGCGCACGACCCAGGACGACCTCTCAAGGAGGAGATGCCGATGGCAAGCGTGAAGCGGGTGGAGTATTTCAAGATGATGGTGCCGAATCGCGCGGGGCAGGGCGCGCGGGCCCTCGACGAGCTCCACAAGGCCGGCATCAATCTGATCGCCTTCTCGGGCTTCCCGCAGGGGAGCGGGGCCCAAATGGACTTCATCCCCGAGAAGCCCGCGGCCTTCCGCAAGGTGGCCAAGAAGGCCAAGTGGAAAGTGGCCAAGTCGAAGCGCGCCTTCCTCATCAGCGGAGAGGACCGGGTGGGAGCAGGGGCAAAGCTCCTCGGCAAGCTGGCGGAGAAACGGATCAACGTGATCGCCATCGACGCCGTGTGTGCGGGGAAGGGTCGTTATGGAGCGCTTCTGTGGGTCTCGCCCGCTCAGTACGCTCGCGCGGCGCGCGCGCTCGGTGCCCGGTAGAGCATGAACAAGCCCGTGGCGATCGTCTCGCGGAGAAGCGTGCTCCGGATGGCCTCGATCGCTACGGCGCTGCTGACGGCGCGCGGCCTGGTGGCGCAGGCCGCGTCGCCGCCAGGTCCCGGCGGCCCTACCGCTGATGAGGTCCTGCAACAGCTCCTCGCCGGGAACCAGCGATTCATGAAGGGAGAGACGACAAGTCCCCGCCGCGCGCCGGCCGACTATCGACCCCTCGCCGGGGGGCAGCGGCCGCTGGCGGTCATCCTCGGATGCGCCGATTCGCGGGTCGCGCCCGAGATCCTCTTCGACCAGGGTATCGGTGATCTGTTCATCGTGCGCGTGGCGGGTAACGTGGTGGGGGGTGGCGGCGCGTTCGTGAAGGGCAGCATCGAATACGGAGTGGCCGAGCTGGGCGCGCCCCTCGTCATGGTCCTCGGCCATAGCGAATGCGGTGCGGTCAAGGCCGCCATCAAGCACCTGGACGACAAGGATCCGCTGCCCGGAGCCATCGGAGAGCTCGTGAATCGGATTCGCCCCGCCGTCATCAAGGCCAGCGGAATGCCGGGTGATCGGCTCAGCAATGCCATCCGTGCCAATGTCACCCTCGGCGTCGCGACCCTGCGGGGTCTCCAGCCAATTCTTTCCCCCGCGGTGAAGCGGGGCCAGGTCAAGGTAGTGGGCGCGCTCTACGATCTCAGCACCGGCGGCGTCACCCTGACCGAGTAACGCGGCCTCGGCGCCGCCCGCCGCCGCACGACACCCACCCTCGACACCTACCATTGAAGCGGTCCCGCTGCTGGGGTATCGTCATGTCGCTCGAACCGCGCCAAGGTGGCGCCCCGACAATCCCTCATAAGGAGCGATGATGGCGAATTCGGCGGGATATCACGAATCAGAAAGCAAGCTCAGGCCAGAGACCCTGGACAATCACCGGGCGCTCACCTCCATGCAGGAAGAGCTGGAGGCGGCCGACTGGTACGATCAGCGTGTCGACGCGGCCACCGACCAGGGTCTGAAGGACATCCTGGCCCACAACCGCGACGAAGAGAAAGAGCATTTCGCCATGCTGCTCGAGTGGTACCGGCGGCGGGATGCGAAGATGGATGCGCATCTCAAGGAATATCTCTTCACGAGCGGCTCGCTCGTTGCCCTGGAGCAGGCCACTGCTGGTGGAGGGGACGGCGCGGAGGACGTGGCAGGAGGCGGCGGTGGCTCGCTCGGCATCGGTAGCCTGAAGGGGGGCCAGGGGATATGAACAACCTGAAGCGGGAGCTCGCTCCCCTCTCGAGCGCGGCGTGGAAGGAGATCGACGCCGAGGCCACCCGTGTCCTGAAGCTCAAGCTCGCCGGCCGGAAGCTCGTGGACTTCGACGGGCCGCTCGGGCCGACGGCGGCCGCCGTGAACACCGGGCGCCGCGAGCCGCTCAGCAGCGCGCCGATCGCCGACATCGAAGCGTCCCGGCGGCAGGTGTTGCCCCTCGTGGAGCTGCGCTCGTACTTCGAGGTGTCACGTGAAGAGATGGACGGAATCGAGCGAGGATCGGAAGACCCGGAACTGCAGCCGGTGATCGACGCCGCGACCCGACTCGCCTACGCCGAGGACACGGCGATTTTCCACGGCTACGCGGCCGGCGGCATCAAGGGTATCGACCAGGCCTCCGCCCATCCCATCCTGCCCATTCCCGACGACTATCAGGCGTATCCGCACAGTATCGCGGAGGCGACTCGGCTCCTGCGCCTGGCCGGGGTCGACGGCCCCTACGCCATCGCCATGGGACCTCGCTACTACACCGGGCTCACCCAGGCGGTGGGCGACGGTGGCTACCCCGTCCTGAACGTCGTGCGCAAGCTGGTGGACGGCCCGCTCGTTTGGGCGCCCGCCATGAACGGCGCGGTGGTGCTGAGCCTACGCGGCGGTGACTTCGAGCTCACGATCGGCCGCGACGCGTCCATCGCCTACCAGAGCCACACGGACCGGGCGGTGCGGCTCTACTTGGTCGAGAGCATGGCCTTCCGCGTGCTCACGCCTGAGGCCGCGGTAGCCCTCGCCCACAGGGACAGCAAGGTCGCGAGGAAGCGCTGATCTTGCCTGACGCCTCTGCATAGTCGAGAGGCCGGGATGACGCCGCTGTCGCCACAGGCTGAGGCTATTCGTTAGCCGCTGCGGCGGCAGTCAGAAAAACCGGTGCCCGGTGTCACGGGGATCGCCCCGTGCACCGGGCAATTGATCGTGCGGTAGCCCTTGGTTGCCAACCATGTGCATTGGGCAGACCTCGTGAGTCACACGCCGTCTCACCGATGAAACCCGGGCAGTTTGACCTTGGTCGGTCCCTCTGGCAGGATCGGCGCGGCGCCACGATTCGTTCGGTGTTGTGAGGCTCACGAGAGGAGACCGACATGTGCTTCGTGGATTCCGACTGGTCCAGGCGGGGCTTTCTGGCAAACGGCATGGTGGCGGGAGTCGCTATGGCCACCGCGAGCCTGGGGCGCTCTCTGTTCGTCCCCGGCGCCGCGGAAGGCGCCGAGACCGCGCCGCGCGGCGGTGGGCCCGGCGCCGCCGGCGTCAACTTCAAGTGGTTTGGAACGAACGGCTGGGAGATCACCTTCGGCAACAAGACCATTCTCATCGACCCGTGGTTCAACCGGTTCGAGTCGGGATTCCTCCAGAACAAGCTGAAGATGGACGCCACGCTGCCCACGGACACCGTGCTCATCGACCAGCACGTGAAGACGGCGGACCAGATCTTGATCGGGCACGGCCACTGGGATCACATGGCGGACGTGCCCTACATCGCCAAGAAAACGGGGGCGATGGTCATCGGGTCGGAGAGCCACGCCAATCTCATGCGTGCGGCCGGCGTCGCGGAAGGCAAGATCGTGCAGGTCAAGGGCGGCGAGTACATGCAGTTCGACGGCTATACCATTGAAGTCTTCCCGAGCGTCCATTCGATGGGGGGCACCAAGAAGTACGCGGTCCCCGGCCACGTCCCCTCCGTCCCGCCCACACCCCCCACCAAGCTCGGTGACCTGCCCGAAGGGGACACGTTGATCTACCTCCTCACGATTGGCGGCAAGTACAGCATCTTCCTCATGAGCTCGGGCAACTACATCGAGCGCGCCATCGCCGGACTCAGGCCGGACGTGGCCCTCATTGCTCCGCTGTTTTCCAACAACACGCACGCCTTCACGCCCCGGCTCGTCAAGGCGCTGAACTATCCCAAGATCGTCCTGCCCACACACTGGGACGACTTCGAGGCTCCGCTGTCCGAGCCCCCGAAGGATCTCCGCGGCATCTACGGCGACGTGGCGAACCTGGACCTCTGGGTGAAGGAAATGAAGAGCGTGTCGCCGAAGAGCAGGATCATCACCACAAAGTACTTCGGGTCTTACGCGCCGTAGCGTGCTTCCCTTCGTCGGGGTGTCATACGTGGCGTCGGTGCGGCTCGAGCACGGTCATCTGCGGTCAAAGATGCGTTCGAGGTAAAGGGGGCGGGCTCATGAGGATGACACGGGTTCTGCACGTGGGAATGGTGGCGGCGAGCATCGCGGGGCTCCTGCTCGTTGGCCAGGCGCGGCTCGGTGCGCAGCAGACCGGAGGGCCGCCGGTCAGGATCGGCGCCGCCGACATCGGCGGCGCGGTCACCAGCGTGAACGGGCCGGAGGCTGGGGTCTGGGTGATCGCGGAGACGGCCGATCTTCCCACCAGATTCATCAAGATTGTGGTCACCGACGATCAAGGGCGCTACGTCATGCCCGATCTGCCGAAGGTCAACTACAACGTCTGGGTCCGTGGTTACGGCCTCGTGGACTCGGCGAAGGTGCAAAGCTCGCCCGGCCAGATCGTCGACCTGCAGGCGGTGGTGGCGCCGAATCCGGCGGCGGCGGCGGAATACTATCCGGCCATCTACTGGTATTCCATGCTCAAGGTCCCGGACAAGAGCGAGTTTCCGGGCACAGGCCCGGGCGGCAACGGCATGCCGGCGACAATCAAGAGCCAGGCGCAGTGGCTGGACACTGTCAAGACCGACGGCTGCTACACGTGTCACCAGCTCGGCAACAAGGCGACGCGCACGATTCCGAAGGAGCTGGGCCAGTTTGCGTCCTCGGAAGAGGCGTGGGCGCGCCGCATCCAGTCGGGGCAGGCCATGATGCAGATGGTCACCGCTATCGGCCGGATCGACGCTACGCGTGCCTACAAGCTCTTCGCCGAGTGGACCGACCGAATCGCGGCCGGCGAGCTGCCTGCCTCGCGGCCCCCGCGGCCGCAGGGCGTGGAGCGCAATGTCGTCATTACGCTCTGGGACTGGGCCAACCCCACCGCTTATCTCCACGACGAGATCGCCACCGACAAGCGGAATCCCACCGTCAACGCCAATGGCCCGCTCTATGGAGCGCCCGAGGAGAGCACGGATCTCGTGCCGATCCTCGATCCGGTGCGCCACGCGAAGGGCGAGATCAAGATGCCCGTTCTCGATCCGAAGACTCCGTCCTCGAAGAACAATGCGATGGCGCCGTCGCCGTACTGGGGCCCCGAGGTCATCTGGGACAGCCAGACCAGCGTACACAATCCCATGTTCGACGAGAAAGGAAGGGTCTGGTTCACTTCGAGGGTCGGCCCGCCGGACAATCCTGATTTCTGCAAGAAGGGTTCTGACCATCCGTCGGCGAAGCTCTTTCCGCTCGAGCAGGCCAACCGGCACCTCTCCCTGTACGACCCGAAGTCCGGCAAGTTCACGCTGATCCGGACATGCTTTCCGACCCATCATCTGCAGTTCGCCGAAGACGCCAACCAGACGCTCTGGACGAGTGCGGGTGGCCCCGGAAGCGGCGTCGTGGGCTGGCTCAATCGGAAAATGTTCGACGAGACCGGCGACGCGATGAGGTCGCAAGGCTGGACAGCACTCATCCTCGATACCAACGGCAATGGCAAGCGCGACGACTATGTCGAGCCGAATCAGCCGGTCGATCCCACCAAGGACAAGCGGATCGCCGCGGCGTTCTATGGAGTCGCGCCGAATCCCGCCGACGGCTCCATCTGGGGGTCGGTGCTCGGCTTCCCCGGCGCCATCGTTCGGTTGAATCCCGGTGCGAACCCTCCGGCCACCGCCCTCGCGGAGATCTACGAGCCGCCCTTGCCCGGCTATTCCCCGCGCGGGATGGACATCGATCGTAACGGCGTGGTCTGGGCGCCCCTGGCGAGCGGCCATTTTGCGAGCTTCGACCGGCGCAAGTGCAAGGGCCCGCTCAACGGACCGGCGGCGACGGGGCAGCACTGTCCCGAGGGCTGGACGCTCTACCCGTTCCCAGGACCGCAGCTCGCGAACGTGACGGACTCGGGCAGCGCCGAGGCCAGCTACTACAGCTGGGTCGACCAGCACGATACGTTCGGTCTGGGCAAGAACGTGCCATTCGCTACCGGCAACGCCAATGAGTCGCTGATCGCCTTCGCCGACGGCGCCTTCGTCAATCTCCGTGTTCCGTATCCCATGGGCTTCTATGCCAAGGGCATGGACGGCCGCATCGACGACCCGAATACCGGCTGGAAGGGCAGGGGACTCTGGTCGACCTACGGCACCCGGGCCCCATTTCACGTCGAAGGCGGCAAGGGGACGACGAGCAAGGTCGTGAAGTTTCAGCTGCGCCCCGATCCTCTCGCGAGGTGAGCGTCTCCTCCGTGATCGCAGTGGCCGAGGATTTGGATGTGGTCGGTCTCGCGATCACAGACGAAGACGCACCGTCGGCCGCCGCGGCGCCGCCGTGCGGTGAGCAGTAGATCCCCGGCCCCCTTGACAAGCCCTCGAGGCCGGGTGTACTCATCGGCCCATCCAACGACGCTCGAGGGGGTCTCTTCCCACGCTCCCCCCTTGGACCAACGGCTGCATGACTCGGTTCCCCGCAGCGCAGCGGTGCACAATTGATTCTCAGACCCAAGGCCCTGACACCATCGACCATCGCTCAGGAGGAGAGATCATGAATCGACGCGTTCTCGTGGCCGGGATAGCCTTCGTCGCCCTCTTGACGATGCTCGCGGGCCTGCCGGGGGGCCTGACCGCCCAGGGCAAGGTCGTGAAGATCGGCCTCTCGCTGCCGCTCACAGGGGCGGACGCCGACGGCGCCGACGCCATCCTCAAGGGCGCCCAGATGGCCATCGCCGAGATCAATGCCAAGGGCGGGGCCGCCGGCTACAAGCTCGAGGCCGTCGTCTTCGACAGCGCCACCCCGGCGGCCGGCCAGTACGATCCGGCGCAGGCGGCGACCAACTACAAGAAGTTCATCGCGGACACCCTGGTGCTGGCCGCGGTCGGACCCAATATGAGCGGCGAGGGCAAGGCGATCTCGCCCATCCTCTCCGAGGCCGACATGGCCACCATCACGCCGAGCTCCACCAACCCCGACATCACCGACCCGAAGTTCCAGTCGCAGTACCGGCCCAAGGGCAAGGCGGTGTACTTCCGCACCGTCACCACCGACGCCTATCAGGGCCCGAACATGGCCAACTACCTCTTCCACGCGCAGAAGGTGAAGAGCGTGTACATCCTGGACGACGGCGGCGCCTTCGGGGTGGGCATTGCCGATAGCTTCCAGAAGCGGGCGGGCGAGCTCGGGGTGAAGATCCTCGGGCGTGACCGGCTCGACCCCAAGGAAGCCGACTACAAGACCATCCTCACCAAGATCAAGGGAGTGAACCCGGACGGGCTCTACTACGGCGGTGTCATGCAGGCCGCGGCCAAGCTTGCCACCCAGGCCTACGAGGTCATGCCCAAGGTGATCAAGGCGGGCTCGGACGGCGTCTACGATCTCTCGTGGCCGAAGCAGTCGGGCAAGGAGTCGGTCGAAGGCTGGTTCTGCTCCCAGGCCTCGCCGGAGCTGGTCACCTCCCAGAAGCTCGAGTCGTGGGTGACCAAGTTCAAGTCGGAGATGAAGCGCGACCCCACGAACTACGCGATCACTTCCTACAACGCCGTTCTCGTGGTCGCCGACGCGATCGGCCGTACCGCCTCCGCCAATAAGCCGCTCACCCGCGGCAACCTGCGGGATGCCATCCAGGCCACCAAGATGAACTCGATCCAGGGACCGATCGCCTTCGACGCCAATGGCGACATCCTGACCCGGACCGTCTCGATCTATCAGTGGCGGGATGGCGAGATCAAGTACGTCAGCGTGGCGCCGGAGAAGTAGGCCAGGATATTCGGAACCCCGGGCCGGTGCGCGTGCGCCGGTCCGGGGCCGTCTCGCATGACGGCACGCCCATGAGCGTGCGGGCATGACCGGGCTGGACGTCGCCCTCCAGCAGGTCGTCAACGGGCTCGCCCTCGGCATGATGTACGCCCTGCTCGCCCTCGGCTTCACCATGGTCTACGGCATCATCGAGCTGATCAATTTCTCCCACTTCAGCGTCTTCATGACCGGGACCTTCGTGGGGCTCTTCGTGCTGGACCTCATGGGGGTGACCGCGGTCTCGCGGTCGCTGACCGGCTTCGCCCTCGTGGGCACGCTCGTGCTGCTTTTCCTCGCCACCATGACTACGACGGGTCTCCTCGGAGTGGCCATCGAGCGGCTCTGCCTCCGGCCGCTCCGCAATATCTCCGGGACCGCGCCGATGATCACCACCATTGGCGTGGCGTTCATCCTCATCAATGTCATGCTGCTCGCCTGGGGCCCGCAGACGCAGCGGTTCCCCTCGCTCCTGCCGAACTGGCGCTGGCCGCTCTTCGGCACCGCCGAGATCACCTTCAAGCAGCTGGTGCTCTTCGTGGTGGGGCTCGTCCTTATGGTGATCCTCTCGCACCTCGTGAAGCGGACCACCCTCGGCAAGACGATGCGCGCGACCGCGCAGGATGCCGACGCGGCGCGCATGATGGGCATCGACGTGGACCGGGTGGTGATGCTCACGTTCTTTCTCGGCTCGGCGCTGGCGGGAGCGGGGAGCCTCTTCTTCTGCCTCTACTACGGCTTCACCGCCTATTACATCGGCTACACCATCGGCCTGCGCGCGTTCACCTCGGCGGTGCTCGGAGGTATCGGGAGCATCCCGGGCGCGGTGCTGGGTGGCCTCTTCATCGGTCTCACCCAGTCGCTGGGCGGCCAGCTCCTCGGCGTGAAGTGGACGGACGTCATCATCTTCTCCATCCTGATCACCGTGATGGTCCTCCGGCCGAGCGGGCTCCTCGGCGTGCGGGCCCCCCAGAAGGCCTGAGCATGAGAGCGCTCGCGGGACGGCTGGGCATACGACTCGGACTCCATCGTTGGCGAGCGTTGCCCGTGTCCCAGCGTCGGCTCATTCTCACCCCCGTGCTCCTCGGGATCGGGCTCGTCTTTCCGTTCTTCAGCGGCAACGCGGGCAACGTGGACGCGGCGGCCAACGCCTTCACCTACGTGCTCCTTGCTCTCGGCCTCAACATCGTGGTGGGCTTCGCGGGCCTGCTCGACCTGGGCTACGCCGCGTTCTTCGCCATCGGCGCCTACGGCTATGGAATCGCCGCCTCCGGGCAGCTCAAGCCCGGATGGTCGAGCCTCTGGATTCCCCTCGAGTGGGCGGGGCAGGTGACTCGCCTCGCCGTTCCCGGCCAGGCCGACACCGTGCAGTTCCACTTCTCCTTCTGGCCCATGCTCGCGGTGAGCGCGATCGTCTGCGCGATCTTCGGCATGCTCTTCGGGGCGCCCACGCTCAGGCTGCGCGGCGACTACCTCGCCATCGTGACTCTGGGTTTCGGAGAGATCGTGCCGGTGGTGGCCCGGAACTGGGAGGGGCTCACCAACGGCGCCCAGGGGCTGGGCGGCATCCGCACCCCGCATTTCTTCGGCTTCGATTTCGGCTTCTCGCCGTATCCGTACTACTTCCTCGGCCTGGGACTCGTGGCGATTGCCGTATGGATCTCCATTCGCCTCCAGGAGTCGCGCGTGGGGCGCGCGTGGATGGCCATCCGGGAAGACGAGCTGGCCGCGGGAGCGATGGGCGTCAACCACGTCCACTACAAGCTGCTCGCCTTCGCGATGGGGGCGGCGGTGGGCGGCCTCGCCGGCACCTTCTACGTGGCCAAGCTAACCACCGCCACGCCCGACATGTTTACGTTCCCTGTGTCGGTGATGGTGCTGGTCATGGTGGTGCTGGGCGGCCTCGGGTCCATTCGCGGCGTGGTCCTGGCCGCGCTCTTCGTGGCCTTTCTCCAGTCGGTGATTCTCCAGGACCTCACCGAGCACGTTCACGCCCTCGGCCGCGCCGTGGGGAGCGCCTTCCTCCAGCGCGTCGAGCTGATCACCTCGCTCGAGCTGATCTTCGGTCTGATCCTCGTCCTGATGATGATCTTCCGCCGGGAAGGGCTGTGGCCGGCGGTGCGGAAAGTCTCGGCGCTCACGCGCGAGCAGCAGACCGCCGCGCCCTCCCGCGGCTCCGCCCTGAATCTTGAGTGGGCGCGCCCGGCGACGGCGGGCGGGCCTGGGCGCCCGCTGCTCGAGATCGAGAGCCTCCGCAAGAGCTTCGGCGGAGTGGCGGCGGCCGACGACATCACCCTGGCCGTTCGCGCCGGCGAGCTGGTCAGCGTGATCGGGCCGAACGGTTCCGGCAAGACCACCTTGTTCAACCTGATCACCGGGCTCATCGCGCCGGACAGGGGGAGCATTCGCCTCGAGGGCCTCGAGATCGGTGGGCGGCCGTCCCACGAGATCGTCACCGCCGGGGTGGCGCGGACCTTCCAGAACATCCGGCTCTTCAATAACCTGAGCGTGATGGAGAACCTCCTCGTCGGCGAGCACGCGCGCCTCGAGGCGGGTGTCCTCGGCGCCGTCTTCCGGCCGTCCCGCGTCCGGCGGGAGGAGGCGCGGGCCGTCAAGAACGCGCTGGAGGCCGTGGAGATGTTCGGCAACCGCCTGCTGCCGCGGATCGACCATCCGGTATACGGGCTCTCCTACGCCAATCGCCGTCGCACCGAGATCGCGCGCGCCATCATGACCCGGCCCAAGCTCCTCCTGCTCGATGAGCCGGCGGCGGGGATGAACCCGGCCGAGACGCTCGAGCTCATGGACTTGATCCGCGCCTTCCGCGATCTCGGCATCACGATCATCCTGATCGAGCACAAGCTGGATGTGGTCATGGACGTCTCGGATCGCGTGGTGGTGCTCGACCACGGCGTGAAGATCGCGGAGGGCGCGCCCGCCCAGGTGCGCGGCGACGACCGGGTGATCGAGGCCTACCTCGGCCGCCGCCGGCGGGCCGCGTGAAGACGCCGGGCGCCGTGCTTCTCGACTTCCGCGACGTGCACACGCACTACGGCGCGCTCCACGTGCTGAAGGGAGTGAGCTACGAGATTCGCGAGGGCGAGATCGTCTCGCTGCTCGGAGGCAATGCCTCCGGCAAGTCCACCACGATGAAGACGGTGCTGGGGCTGGTACGGCCGAGCGAAGGGACGATCAGCTTTCGTGGTGAGGCCATCCACGATCTGCGCACGAGCGAGATCGTCAAGCGCGGCATCGCCCCGGTGCCCGAGGGCCGCCGCGTCTTCCCGCGCATGACCATCCTCGAGAACCTCGAGATGGGGCGTTACACGCGGCGGACGGAGCCGGGCTGGGAGGAGGAGCTCGAGCGGGTCTTCGGCCTCTTTCCCCTGCTCCGTGAGCGGCGGCACCAGCTGGCGGGCACCATGTCGGGGGGCGAGCAGCAGATGCTCGCCATCGGCCGTGCCCTGATGACGCGGCCCACCCTCCTCTGCATGGACGAGCCGTCGATGGGGCTGGCGCCGCGCCTCGTCGAGGAGGTCTTCGACATCATCCGCGCGATCAACGAGCAGGGGACCACCATCTTCGTTATCGAGCAGAACGTGAACATGGCGCTGTCCATCGCCCATCGCGGCTACGTGCTGCAGATGGGGGAGGTGGTCCTCACGGGCTCCGCCAAAGAGCTGCTTGAAAGCCCCCTCATCCAGAAAGCCTATCTCGGCAGCGGCGCGGGATAAGCGCGGCGCAGCCTACGCCATTCGTCGAGTAGCGACTCTCTTGCAGGCAGACGCGACCGTGTATGTGCTCAAGCGCCAAAGTGGTGGAGCTGCAAACTCGACCATCAATCGCGAGCTTGCGGTCCTGACCCGTGCTGCGTCTCGCCTACGAGACAAGCAAACTAGTGCGCATTCCTGTGATTCGGAAAGTGAAGGAGACTGCACCTCGGCAAGGATTCTTTGAACTCGAGCAGTTTGAAACCGTTCGGCGGCGACTGCGCCCCGACCTTCAGACGGCCTTGGCGATAGAGAAGGCCGGGATGCCGGGGAGGTTGAGACGCGACCTGCGGCGTACGGCAGCTCGGAACATGGTGAACTTGGGCGTGCCGGAACGGGTGGCCATGAAGGTGACCGGTCACAAGGCGCGTTCAGTATTCGACCGGTATCACATTGTGAGCCCGGGAGACCTCCAGGACGTCGCGAGGCGGCCGGCGGGCACATTTCAGGGCACACCGAGGCATTCAGAGGTTGCTGCCCGCCCGCTAAATAGCGATAATCCAAGCACGCGCCCGTAGCTCAGTTGGATAGAGCATCGGCCTTCTAAAGCGCCCGACCTGCCGGTGTTCCAGATCACAGGCGTTCACTCGGGATAACGTCTGAGCATATCCGGTAATGGCTTAGACGACACCGCAACGAGGACGTTGGTGGTCCCGTTTGATCGGGCGTGAGCCCAACTGTGCTGCTGCACTGGGAAGAATCTGGAGGCCGCCATGATCGACATGCTCGAAGCTCGGCAAACCGACGAGGGAGCCCCCTGAACCGGCCTTGCGCTTGCTCCAGCCGCTATCGTAGGTACCGCCTTACAACTCCGATTTGGCTTGAAAGGAGGGCGACATCGGCAGAGATAAACACAAGGGCCTTGGCTATTCCTCATGGAGGATCACGACATGCCGAACGTCCAAAGTCTCCGCCGCCTTCTTCTCTCGGCTGTCATCACGACTGCCGTCTTTGGCGCAGGTTCCGCGCCTGCGTGGGCACAGATTGCTCAGATACCTATCGTCGTAGACGAAAACGGGCACGGGACCATCAACGGCTTCCTTGGCTTGCAGTCGTTGCCCTTCTCGATCATTCCAGACCCTGGTCCGGGCGGCAAACCCAACGTCCTCGCCTACGGTTTGCTGAACCCTCCAGGTTTGGTGACCGGCGACGTCGATCTCATCGTCAACGTCCAGGGCGGCGGCTTCGTTTCCGACACCCTGCGTTTCGATGCTGTCACGGGCGGCGGGACGCTGTTCTTTTACTCGGATCAGGACGGCGGCATCGATGCGATTGCCGATATTGTCACGCCTTTCGGCCACTACCCGAACTTCATCGACCTACATCAGGAGACTGTGGGGCCGGGCCTCTTCGGCGCGATCTACACGCCGACCACCGGCCAACCCGGCTTCGTGGCAGGGTCGCCAGTTCCTGTGACCTACACGTTCATCAGCGAAGTCCCGGTACCCACTTCCCTGTTTCTCCTTCTGACGGGCGGAGCCGCTCTGCTGGGGTTGGGTGTCCTGCGCGGACGCACCTGAGACGATTACACCAGTTCGGGTGGTCTTCCATCGTGAGAAAGGGTGGAGATTCTCGGAGTCCGCCTGCTGGCGTGCGATAAGCTGCACGCGTGTAATGCCTATCACGGCCCACGTTCTCAGGACGTATGTGTCGTCCCTGGCAAGAACCCCAGAAGCGGTCGTAGTCGATATGCTAGAGGCTGGGGCGAAGGGATGGCGATGACCGACGCGCAGCTCCGTGCCAGGGAGTCCAGGGCCTCTCGCCGTATGCGGGGGAGCAACGGGTCGCGCTGCTGCCGAGCGTTGTGCGGATGCTGTTGACGACATTCCTTGAGGAAGTGGGTCGCTCGGACGGCACCCCCCGTTAGGTGCTAGTGGATACTCCCCATTGTGGAGACTCCCCAGGCCAGTTATGCTCCCGCCCCAGCCTAGACAGTGCCGTTGCGGTCCAAGCTACGGCACGGCCCATTCAGCATTGGCCTGTAGGAGACACTCGGGAAACGAAGTCCGGGAGAACCCATGCCACGTCGAAAGCTCCTCTCCGTCATTGCCAGACAGTAAGGAGGACGCACCCCCTATGTCGGCCAAATCTGAGCATGAGCATCGCGGCTGGAAGATTCGCATCACTGGCAATACCGCCGGGGCTGGGTGGTCAGCGATGATTGAAGTGTGGGAGCCTGGACAAGACCCCCACAGCGACACAGGAGTCATCGTGCCGTTTCCCAGACGTGTTCCCTCTGAGACGGCGGCGCAAGCCGTTGCTCTCCAAGCGGCCAAGAGATGGGTTGATCGACGAGGCGGCAAATGATTCGACGCAAGCCGTGCATAGTGACCGCTGTGCTGCTCTGCCTGCTCGTCCTCGCCACGTCGGCCTCCGCCGAGTGCGCGTGGGTGGTGTGGAGGGCTCCATTGGATGCCATCGCCGGTCAGTTCATGCTGACGGCGGCAGTTCCAGTAGGTGCCCATGTCACCGAGGCGGCGTGTAAGGAGACGATGGCCACAATGAACCAAGAGCTTCGTCAGAGCGGGAAGCCTAATGCTTTCTTTACGTGCCTCCCCGACACCGTGGACCCGCGCGGGCCGAAGGGGAACTGAGCGACGGATGAACCAGTTGACGATAGGGGAATGCCCGAGATGAGTGGTTGGCCGCTGATCTGGAAATTCCTGTTAGGCGTTGCCGGGCCGGGTCTGGCGCTCACGCTTGCTTGGGTGACGATCAAGAATAACTCGATGCCCTGGTTCTGGGCGGCGTTCATAGTCGCAGCCGTATGGGCTGTGATGCAAGGCGTCGATGCTTGGAAAGCATGGCGCGAGGAGAGGGCGGTTCATGAGGACATCAGCGTCCTGGTCGAGTACCTAGTCAAGGAAATCCAACACGCTGCCACAATCGAACAAGGGATTCGCGGCGACCCAAAGGCCGATAAACATTTTCTGAAGTATCGTGACGAAGTCGAAAGCTGGCGCACAAAAACTGGCGGTGAACTAGAAGCGCGGCTCCCCCGGTCGGGGGCCTCCCAGGTGTTTCTAGCCGCCCTCGGAGATACCGGGCATGGCCCGCTGTATTGGGAGTATACGCAGTTGAGAAGTTGTCAGGCTGCTCTAACCGGCATTTTGGGTGCGTCCGATTCTTTCGTTCGTCGCTCCCGGAGTCTGGCCAAGTAGCGGTCCACCGAGTTAGCCGGTGTCCGTCTTGCGCTCGCCAGTAGCGGGTACCGGCTCTTCGCATAGCGAAATGTCATAACCGCACGCGGTCTCCCGCAGGACGCATACCGGGAAGACAGACCGCGCCGCCAGCTCCGCGTCTTCCCGGAACGCTTCTTGAAAGGCCCCGTCGTAGGAGCGAGCCCCCCCGGGTCATTCGAGTGCTGGCGGACAATAGCGTCGTCGGCCTGGTCGGCCGAGCCCGCTGCCTCGTCAGACATCCGGTCCACGATCTTCTTGGCGGGCATCGTGCTGAGCACGCGTCCGCCTGGGTCCACAATGATCCATTGCGGCTCGGGTTTCGGGTCTGAGCTAAAAAGTGACGCACTGATACGGTGCATGTGGCCGAGCCTGGTGGCCGGTGTCTGCCGCACTATTCGTTTGACGGCGCGCCTAAGACCGTCGGTCCTCACCATGAGCGTTTCCACGCGCTCCCGGAGCGCAATCATCTGCCTTAGG
>Ga0070712_100000476_pt1 | contig 23050 bp, 20 predicted proteins | sample LARL81metaG_FD_71396 | JGI IMG/M metagenome (GOLD analysis project Ga0070712, IMG submission 71396) | Corn, switchgrass and miscanthus rhizosphere microbial communities from Kellogg Biological Station, Michigan, USA - LAR L8-1 metaG | ecosystem: Host-associated > Plants > Roots > Rhizosphere ...
CATGACCAAGCTACGACACCAACAACCATCGCTGTGGCACGCGGGTTTAACAAAGGATATCGAGGACTTGTGGGAACCGTGGATGCGTCTGGTCGATAGTCTGCTGGAAGATGAGCAACTGCTGGACACGATTTATGAGGCGCAAGGCGAACGCTATCCGCAGAGCCGCAAGCGGGGGCGTGAGCAAACCCCGGCTGAAGTGGTGTTGCGTCTGCTGCTGTTGAAACACATTCGAAACTGGAGCTATGACACGTTGGAGCGAGAAGTGCGCGCCAATCTGGTGTATCGGGCGTTTACCCGGATCGGAGACGAGAAAGTGCCCGATGCCAAGACTCTGGCGCGACTGGGGCAACTGATGGGAGCGGAAGTGATTGAGGAGTTGCATCAGCGGATCGTGCAATTGGCGCAAGAACACGGAGTGACGGGTGGGCGAAAGCTGCGGGTCGATACCACGGTGGTGGAAACCAACATCCACTATCCCACCGACCGCAGTTTGTTGGGGGACGGCACGCGGGTATTGACGCGGACGATGAAGAAGATCGAGCAGAAGGCGGGGGGACTGAAGCGCAAGGTACGGGATCGCATGCGGAGTGTGCGGAAGCGGGTTCTGGCGATTGCCCTGTCGACCCGGTACCTGGGTGCAGAAGGAGAAGCGCGCAGGAAGAAGCAGTATAGAGAACTCCTGAGTCTAACCCGGAAAACTGTGAATCAAGCACAACGGATATTAGAAGAGGTGAAGGAAGGGCCGCGCGCTCGCCGCATTCCCGTGCGAAGCTTAGTGGAATCGCTGGCGACGATGATGGGGCGGGTGCAGCCAGTAGTGAAACAGACCAGACTGCGAATCTTTGCGGGGGTGACCCAGTCGCAGGAAAAGATCGTGAGCGTGTTCGAGTCGCACACGGAAATCATTCGCAAAGGCAAGGCCAGCAAGCCGACCGAGTTTGGCAAGCTGGTGAAGATCCAGGAATCGGAGAATCAAATCATCAGCCATTTCGAAGTTTTTGCCGAACGGCCCAGCGACCGGCAGTTGTTAGTACCGTCGATCGAGATCCAGCAGCGGAGATTCGGCCGGATTCCGGCTTGGGTGGCGGCGGATGCCGGATTTCACTCGCACAGAATGAAAAAGCTGCCCGCGCCCTGGGAGTGCGATGGTTGTCGGTGCCGAATCAGAAGACCAAGAGTGCCGAACGCAAACGACTTTATCGGCAGCGCTGGTTTCGTCGTGGACAGCGGTGGCGGACCGGATGTGAGGGCCGCATCAGCGCTCTGAAGCGGAGACATGGAATGCGTCGCTGCTTGTATCGCGGGTTGCACGGCATGCAGCGTTGGGTGGGACTGAGTGTGATCGCGGATAACGTGATCCAGATCGGGCGCTGTCTCGCGCTGCAGCGGACCTGAATGGTCTACCTCTCGGTTCCGTTGATCGAACTGAGCAGACGGAACTGAACAGCAAAGGCGACTCCGTTTCGTCCGCACCTGACCAGAGCCGCCTCAGAAACGGCATTTTTGCGACGGAAAGTAGCTAGTCATCTGGGTCTGGTGTGTCACACTGCCCGGCAAAGGCTTGCCCATGTGCTTGTCAAGCCTAGCCAGCGGTATCGGCAGGAAGTGTCCTGATGGGATCGACCTCGAAATCACCAATGAGCAGTTGGCCAATACGGCGAACATCACGCTATTCACGACAAGCAGACTAATGAGCGAGTGGTAACGAAGTGGCGCATTGGCCGAAACCCGGGGCAGGGTGCTCCTTTGTCATCCGGAGCAATTGCTTTCCTCCTAGCTCTCGCGATCTCTGCGCTTCGATTTCGATCACATTTTCCCCTTCTCCATCGACGAGCTGCGTGCCCCTCCGCGACGCGCCGGACATCCGAAGGTGGCAGTAACGGCCACGGTTGACTGTTAGTTCTGGCAGTAGCAGGGCAAGACCATTGACCCTAAGTTGATGGCTGAGTACCTCGCGTGTATGCGACACATGGAAAAGGGGGAATGATGAGAAAGATTGCGATCGCCCTTTTTTTGGTGCCTGGAATCCTGTTGATATGCCAGCTCTTGCCAGCGCAGCAATCAGCACAGCAACCTGAAGCGACTCCAGTTGCATCCGACCAGTCGGTCGAACTCCTACGGAAGGATCTACGATCCGAAAAGAAACAGATTGTTGCCGCGAATATGGTCCTGACTGAAGCCGAGGCACAGAAGTTTTGGCCCGTTTACGACCAATACACAGCGGAAGCAGTCAAGATCAACGATGCAAAGCTCTCCGTCATAAAAGAATATGCTCAGAATTATGAGAGCCTCAGCGATGCCCAGGCTGACCGTCTGGTAAAGAACTGGACTGCGGCCGACGAATCAGCTGTTCAGTTGAGAGTGAAATACCTACCGATCTTCCAAAAGGTACTGCCGGGGAAGAAGGTTGCGCGATTCTTTCAAGTTGACCGGCGGATTGGATCCGTAATGGATCTACAGATTGCGTCTGAGATCCCGCTGGTGGAACGCTGATTTTACAGTCAGCTCCAGACGCTGAGCACATATCATTTCCCGGATTGAGCGTGTCTGAGAAGAGCACAATCATTCACCGTGTGCATGCACGATGCCGAGAAACAGGCGAAGCGTTCACTTCTTCTGAGGCGGGTATTGTTTCAGCAGTTTAGCGATGGCTTTATCGATCAGTTCAAGAGACTTCTTCTTGTTCTCCACCTCGAGTCTTTGTCTCACTGTGCCCGCCCAAATGATCTTATTGGACTGTCGGTCGACGAAACTTAGCACCAGTGTTCCTTCTGGAACATATGACGAAGTGAGGTTAGAAAGCCCGCTCGCTCCGGACCACATTGTGGCATCTATCGCGGGCGGTGCTCCGCCATAGCTAGGCATGATCGGCGTCCCCGCGGCACTGCTCAAGCCAAATTCCATTCCGCCTGCAGGAATCAAGATTAGATCGCCATTGCTCTCTATCCTCTTCAGACCCTTAGTTTTTAGCTCATGATCGATCGAGCCGACGATGCTCGCATAGAGCAGTGGCCGCTTGGGAGGCAATGCCGGCTCACCCCATGTGTAGCTCGCATATTTGGAAAACTCCGCACTTTTGTCATATCCCACGCTTATTTTCTGAGCGAGCCCATTGGTTGTTGTAACCGCGGCAAGCAAAAGACTCAGTAGAAGTTTGCTCAAAGCGACATTCATACACTCTCTCCGACATGGATAAGGCCTGCCGGCATACAGCTCCCCGAGGCTATGTAACGAAACGCGCACGAAAGCCAATGTATCCCGCTTGGTCTTGGGTTACTTCTGCAATCGCGCTCCGAATTACGCTACCTTGGAGTCGATTTGTAGTTCAGGTCTCGGGAGCTTTACGACATTCGCAAGAACGGCGAATCTCGGATCTTTTATTAATAAATGTGTCGCCGCGTAAAAGGTTAGCGCTGCACAGTTGTGAATGCTCAACTTGCGCATAAGATTGGAGCGGTGAGTGTTGGCTGTTCGGTAGCTGATGCCGAGAATGTCTCCTACTTCCTTCGATGCTTTGCCCTCTGCTAACAATTGCGCTACCTCTTGTTCCCTAAGTGTCAGAGGGTCCGTTCTTGGTGTGTACTCGATCGAAGGACAATCGCCGCTGAAGTGATTGAAGATAGTGTCGATCGCAACTGAGCGGGAAAAGTACAGTCGGTCTTGCCGAAGTGCCGCTGTTGCCTCAACAAGATCAGCGGTTGGATCTGTCTTCAGGACCAGGCCTTTGATCCCTGCACACAAAAGTTGATGGACCATCGCATCAGGCGCAAAGTCGGCAAAAATGAGCACCTTCTGTCGAGGATGTCGTTCGAGGACTCGCTTCGTTAAGATGACCCCGTTCGAGCCCAGTAACCAAGGGTCCGCAACGATTATGTCGGGGTTCAATTCGTGCGCCTTCCGAATGGCGTCAATGCCACCGGTTGCTTCGCCGCACACGATTACGTCATTCAGGGATCGAAATACCTGTCTTACTCCCAATCGAACCAATTCCTGATCATCTGCCAGCAATACTCGGAGAGTCATTTATTTATCACGACGAAGGTGGAGCCAGAGACCAATGTGAGATTTACCGGAACCTTCATACGACCCCCACAACTGTTAAGTAGTAGGGGTCGTTAATCAGACCCTCCCCCCGGAGAGCCCTACCGAGTCTTAGATTGGCATAGCCATCGTCTGATAGGACACTGGAAATTTTTGCAGTCGGGAGCTAAAAAACTCGCAGAGATTCGTCTGCATTTGCCAACGTCACCAGCTGCTCACGAGTAGGCTCATGGCTGGTTTGCAGTGATTAGGGCGCGGAAAGGTTTGGACATAAAAAAGAGGTGGCTGCTCGTCAACAAGCTAGGCCAAGAGCATAGATACCACGTCACTATAGCATCTCTAATCCAGTGTTTATTTGATTGATTGACAGCGGCGCCTCAGCCGCGTTATCCAGTTCGCTTCCATTCGATCAGTCTTCTTACTCTCGTGGCCAAACTTCTGCATTTTCGGACTTGATGCCATCTGTGCATCCGCGCCCCGCGAGCCATCAAAGGGTCATTACGACGATCGGCCACTGATCTCAGACTCTGGTAGAACTGGCAGTTGTGCGCTCTTAGGTCTTGCACCTAGTCTCGCGTCAACCTTAGGCGAGGAGCTCTTCATGTTGAACCTGGCACCCATGGACCGGCGAACCACTGCACCACAAAAGGAAATGAATGCCACACTATGGCACTGCGAGCGGTGTAACTCGTTCGTATCGATTCATTCAGAGCTAAAGGTAGACGATGCATTTTGTCCAGCCTGTGGCGAGACATCGATGGAGTTCTGTGGAAGTTTCGCTAGTGTTCTTGGGATACAGTTCGCTGACACGTGAGGCTTTAGGACGATCACCAGCAAATACATTGCGACAGCCGTTTCAATAGAATAACTGTAAAGAACGTAATGCGATCATTCCACCGACGCCAAACTATTTGCGGGCCACTGGTCGTCGGTGCGATGCCAGGTTTTGTCCGGATTGTATCGCTCCATGTTCTTGGCAAGGCTGAGCGAGTCGGGACCCAGATCCTTCTCGTAGACGACTCCATCGTAGCTGACCGTGAATGTCTTAACTCCCGTTACCCGGTAGTCGGCCGGAAACGCAACCAGTGCGAACCCGCCGATCATGATTCCGTTGATCACATAGTCGAGTTGACCCAGCCGCGCTGCAGGACCCTGCCCCTTCAGAATTTTAAAGAAATAGCCATGGTAGGGCTCCGAGCGGCTGGTGTAGCCTTCCTCGATGGCCCGCGCAATGGCCTCGCTGATGGGACCGCCCGGAGTACCATCTTCGTTTTTCCAGTAGAGACCATCGCGTTTTCCGGGGGTGCTGATGATCCTTTGCGCGTACTGATTGACTCCTGAATCGTCGTGAACTTGCGAGGCATATTCTTCCTGCGCCTCCACAAAGCCTCGGCAGACTTGGATTGCATCGAGCTCGTTGGCTCCAATGCGCCGGAAGAGAATTTCCTCTCGCCCTTGTTTGGAGTCGAAATGCCACTTCCCTTTTTCTTTGATCATCGGAACCGGAAGCGGCCAATCGTCATTGCCAACCGAGAGGATAGCGCGATTCTGGTTTTTCGCGTCTATGGTCACGAAATTCTTTTCGTGAGCCTTGGCAGCAAAAGCGGCAGCAATGTTCTTATCACGGACCGGGTCTGCCGAGGTGATGATGTCCTTGCCATCCGGACCTAGGATCTCGAGCAAAACGGGGACATTATAGCTTTCCGTTGCCTGGATCAGGGCTTCGGCAGCCTGTTGAGGATTGTCAAACGACTTCGAAGGAGCTTGTGCGGGCCCTCGCTCGCTCGGCTGTGTTTGTGCGTTGAGAGGCATCACCAGGGTACACGCCAGAATGGCCGCCAACACGACGGGCACGCTCCATGTGGTGATGTTAGATGGTTTCGTGTGGTCCTCCTTCTTAATCATGACTCACCTCCTCCTCCCGCCGCCTCCTCCACGGGAGCCTCCCATGCTCGATGTGCCGCGGGAACTGCTGCTCCGTGCGTTACTGCCGCTGTACCCTCCGGAGCCGCCGCTGAGTCCACTGGAGCTGCGGGATCCTCCGCCACTGGGAACGCTGCGGTTCCCGACACGGTCTCCGCCTCCCGCTCCCGCTCCCCCTCCGCCTCCGCTACGATTCGCACTAGTATTGCCGCCTCCCGCGCTACGATTGACGGGGTCTCTCCCACCAGCACTTCGATCGCCGGCCGATCCCTGCTGTCGGGCTCCAGACGCACTCCGGCCGCTGGCCCCGGCCTGTTGCTGGGCGGCGCCACGCTGTGACTGACTCTGGCGGGCCTGCGACTGCCGGCTGGCCATTGAATCTCCGCGAGCTGTGCCGCCATACTTGTTGGCCGTCGTCTTGTTTGAATAGGGAGCGCCTCCCCGGTGCTGCGGATTATGCTGCCAAGTGCCGCTGGCCGACCGATTGGAGGCGTTCTGCCGGTTGGAGTTGTTTACAAATGTATTGTTGTTATTGATGTTGATATTGTTATTTCCGCCGCCCCAGTTATTGTTGTAGCCCCAGCCGCCACCCCAGGCCGCACCCATTGCCATCCCGACACCAAATGAAATCGCCATACCCGCGGCGTAATATCCTACTGGCGGATAAGCAATGGGTGGGTACGGATAAACCGGCGCTCCGTACACCACGGTGGGATTGTAACTAGGAACATAAACAACTTCCGGACTGGCCTGCTGTATCACGATCACTTGCTTGCTTTCGACGACTTTGGTTTCCACTTTCTGCTGTTCAGTGGACTTCAAGTTTCCCGAGTCGTTGGCCTTCTTGCGCATGCGTTGCACGGCCTCCATCACATCACCCTGTTGCGCTAGAAAAGCGTTACCAAGGTCCGTGGTCCACTTGATGTTTTCGGCCATTTGCTTAACCACTTCCGGAAGTGCTGCCATCGCCTGAATGCTTGGATCCCAGTCCTGCTTTTTCACGGCATCCGCTAGAGCCTTGTCTTTCAGATTCTTGTTTTTTCCCAACCACTGCTGAAGCTGGATTATTTCAAGAGGATAGGTGGAAGCCACCAGGGTCTGGCTCAACATGGGGTCGGGGTAGAGCGCGATTGGAGCTACCAGGGAATCAAGCTGTTCTGCCGGGATGCGGGCCGCTTCTTCCGTACCGGCGGGGGTTTGTGGTGACGCTGGACTCGCGAACACACTCATGTCGCCCGGCACAAGGATCGCGGCACACATGATGGCCACAAGATTTCGTATTGCGCGAATCGGAAGTTCTGCCCAGGCAGCGCTCATATGAGATGCCCTTCTCCATTGACCGTAAACGGTCCGGCCCTGGAACGGCTAGATCGACGCAACAACCAGCACGGAGTACTCTGGTTTTCTCGCCGATCAGATAGTTTCCGTGGGCGGACCTCTAGCATGATCACTTGCGACAGAGCGGCCCGCGACTGCCAAAATTGACAGTCTCTTCAAATGCGGCTGAGGCGTTCAAGGAATCGAAGCCTACATCCTCCAGCCATAGAACTCCGACCGACGAGTCTAGGTCAGTGGCTTCCACCCTAAGACTGGGAATTATGACAGCATTCGGGGACAATCAAAGGTTATATAAATGAATGTGTAAAGGGAGCCGCACTGAATCTGCTAGTCTCGAATGGTAACTACTCATTAGTTATCGCGTCGCTTTAGTGTTGGCCGCTGATCGTCGCCGCTAGTGGAGTCACCCTCTTCGGCGGACCTGCGTTTAAGAGTCGGGCGATCTGCCGCCTGCTCGCGCGCCCGTTTGTTGTGGAAGATCGTGAGGCGTGATTTTACGTCCGCGAATTCCGAGGTGGATAAAATATAAGTTTCGCGGGCCGGAAGTATCCCATCGATCTCCCGTTGAGTCTTTCTGATGCGGTCGGAGGTTTGTGGATGTGTGGAGAAGGCCTTGGCCACGAATCCGAGTTTTTCCCCTCCTTCCGCTTGAATTCGCTCAAAAAATGAGATCATGGCTTGAGGGTCGTAGCCCGTCTTGTACAGGTATTCTACTCCGAGGTAGTCAGCCTCAGCCTCGAAGCTTCGTGCAAACTTGGTCGTGCTCAACGGTATCGCAAGCTCAACCGCCTCCCGAATCGCAAGACCCATACCGCCGCCGACAACAATGAGTGGAATAGACGCCAAGTTGAACATTTCAGATCGAGTCATCTGCCTGGTGGCGTGACGCGCGGCAACGTGGGCAATCTCGTGAGCCATGACACCCGCCAGCTCCGCTTCGTTTTCTGCCGCAAGGATGACGCCGTAGTTCACGAACAGGAATCCCCCCGGGAAAGCGAAGGCATCGATCTCCTCAGAGTCAATCACTTTGACTGTAAATGGGACCTTGGCGTCGGAGTTGCGAATCAGATTTTGGGCGATACGGTTCACATACTCCGTAACCACGGGATCTTCCACAAGCTTTAGCGTGCTTTCCACTTCCTGGGAGTACTGGCGGCCAATTCCGATCTCAGATTCCAGCGAGTACCAGTTTCCTAACCCCCTCCGGCCAATCTTCCGATTGCCAATGGCTTGAATGTCGTCTTTGCCTCCATTGTGCTTCGCCTTCTGGATTTGGGTACCTTCCAGACCGGGCGTCTGCGCTACTAACCCTGGCAGGGCAGAGAATAAAACACCTAGAACAAATAGGGCTGCCCATCTTACGCATCTCATAAGCGTACCCCTCCAGCCGACGTTCTTGTTCGTGAGACTGCACTGACGAGCTCCCACCTACGCGTCGCTTTTTCACCAACTCCAGGGTTGTACGAACCAGCGAGAGTCCGGCTCGTCGAATGGAAAAACACTGGACTCAACCCCTCGGCGCTTACCCAACAATTCAGTGGCACGACGGATCATCCTGAATGTTTCCGCTTGCCAACATCGGTGCCAGGAACCGTCCACAGGCGACGATTTTTTGAGACTGCGGATCATCGTGCAACGCGCTGGCGGACATGGCATATTGCCCTGCGTTCATGGAGTTGCGGGCCTCCACGAGCTTGTCGCTCCACTGTCGTACGGCATCAAATTCATTGGTGAGTAATTGCAAGGCACGTCGATCAGCATCCGTAGCAGCTGCCACCGATGCGAGACTGAGAGCATGCGCGGCCTGATCGCGATAGCCTGCAACCCAATTTTCTGTCACTGGATATCCATTCTGGATAGCGTATGAAAGCGGGCTCGCCCACTCCCTCATCTGGGCTATCGCTTCCATCCCAGCACGCATGAAGTCTCTCGATAGGCTGGAGTCGTCGTTCTGGGTTGGCGAGCCAACAGATGCCACAGCGCTTGCGGTGTTTGGCGCCGGACTCAAAACAATTCGATTGACCTTGAATCCCACTGACCAGTTCGCGATTTGCGCCAGTGCTGTGAGGTCGACGTAGACGCGACCATCTACTTGGATGACGGCCGCTTGTCCCGTCTGTCCATTTATCACTAATGTCTCAGTCTTCGGCGTAACCTGCTTTGCCCATGTATTCACCGAAATGATTAGAAGTGTCAGAAATGAAAGCGTCGCGGTCAACAATTTGTACCGCATGAATGTATCCTTCCCGTTCTTCGTAGATCTGAATCTTTCGGGTCATCAGAAAAGCACTGTGCCCACCCTTTCCCTTTGGGCTCTCAAGTGAATAAGGCCAAGCTAGGGTAAACACCTGTCGTAAATCGATGAACTGTCAAAACTGATAGTGGCATTGGCAAATCAGAGGAGTGGCAGCCCCCTGTCACTTGACGGAATATCTGCGGGCGTCCATACATGCTGAGAATGCCCTCTTGAAGGCATCTAACTCTCCCTGGTGCTTGGCGTTGGCTTCTGCCTGGGCCTGCTGTTGCGCTTGAGCAGTTTGCTCGGCTGCTTGTTGTTGAGCCCCCTGCTGGGCTTTTTTTTGCTGCCGCCTGCCGCGTACGGCCCCGGCGGTTGCGCCAACGGCTGCGCCGGTGCCAGCATCCCCAGCGATCGCGCCAATGGCTGCACCTCCGGCGGCGCCTCGAGCGGAACCCTTGACTGCTCCTCCCTTCGGGGTTGCTGCGGCCGCCTGTTGCGCTGCCTGCTTTTGAGCAGCTTGCTGCTCCTCCGCGCTGGGTGCCGCGGGTGGCGGGGCTTGAACATCTACGCCTGTCTGCTGCTTGGCAGAGCTGTAGCAATCGTTTTCGTCTTTGAGTTGCTGTTCAGGATCCTGTTGATTCATTGGATAAGCAAATAGGCCAATGCTTTTTGCAGGGGACGATGCGGAAGTTTTAGGCGATGGAGCTTGCTCTATTGCGAACAAAGCTACAAGAGTCAAGATCGTCAATGTCGGCAATATCGCTAAAGATTTCATGGCATTCTCTTTCTTCCGCACTGGATTCCCTGCCCACGTGGGCCAACCCCCATTTTGTACCGCTTAACGCCAAAGAAGGTACTGGCAAAAGCGACAGTTCACAAAGATGAGAAAGCGCGAGAGAAATCAAAGACTGGATGCTGGAGAGGTAGGAATGCTCACCAGACGAAGGTTTCCATACGACTAGGGAGAGATCGATGAAGTTGAGCGAGAAGGCTCCAATTGCGTACATCGAAACAAAGGAGCAAGAGCGTCTGAACGAGGCCCGTGAGACCGGTGTCCCGTGGAAAAAGTGGGGACCTTATCTCAGTGAGCGTCAGTGGGGAACAGTTCGTGAAGACTACAGTCAGGATGGAAATGCGTGGGACTACTTCAATCACGATCAGGCGCGTTCGCGCGCTTATCGTTGGGGTGAGGATGGTCTGGCTGGAATCTCAGATGATAAGCAGCAACTATGTTTTGCGATTGCTCTGTGGAACGGCCAGGACCCGATCCTGAAAGAGCGCCTGTTCGGCCTTACCAACAACGAGGGTAATCATGGCGAGGATGTGAAAGAGTACTACTTCTACCTTGACAACACGCCAACCCACTCCTACATGAAATATCTCTATAAGTATCCCCAGACGGAGTTCCCATACAGAGACCTCACCGAGAAGAACCGGGGCCGTTCGCGGGAAGAGCTCGAATATGAACTGCTCGATACTGGGATATTTGATACCGATCGGTATTTCGATGTGTTCGTCGAATACGCCAAGGCGGACCCGGAAGACGTTCTCATCAAAATCTCAGTTCACAACCGCGGTTCCGAGACAGCGGAACTTCATCTGCTTCCGACGCTCTGGTTTCGCAACACATGGTCGTGGGAAGAGGACGCAGCTAAACCCTCTCTAAGCCGCGAAAATAACGGAACGGTGGTGGCCTCACACGGCACGCTTGGCGAGCGCGCACTTCAGTGCGACGGGAATCCTGACCTCCTATTCACCGAAAATGAATCCAATGCCAGCCGCCTCTGGCAGCAGTCGAATCCGTTTCCATACGTGAAAGACGCCTTTCACGAGTACGTCGTCTCCGGGAAACGGGACGCAGTGAGTCCCCACAACAGGGGCACGAAAGCGGCTGCCTATTATCGTCTCGAAGTACTGGCGGGCGGCAGCAAGGTCATTCGGTTGCGACTAAGGCCAAAAGCGACAGCCGACGCATTCGTCACCTTCGACCAAGTTTTTGCAGCGCGACTCGCAGACGCAGACGAGTTTTATAACAGGATCACCCCGAGCTCTTTGAGCAACGACGAACGTCGCATACATCGCCAGGCGCTGGCCGGGATGCTGTGGACCAAGCAGTACTACTACTTCGATCTCGACCGCTGGCTGGAGGAGCACGACGCTCATCCTCTGATGGGAGTGGGTAAACGGAATGTCCGTAATACCGAGTGGTTCCACATGCTGAACAACGACATTATTTCTATGCCTGACAAGTGGGAGTACCCCTGGTACGCGGCATGGGATCTCGCGTTTCACACCCTTGCGCTATCGCTGGTGGACTTCGATTTTGCCAAGGACCAACTTCTGCTTATGCTGAGGAATCTCTACGCGCATCCGAATGGGCAGATCCCAGCCTACGAGTGGAACTTCAGTGACGTGAACCCGCCAGTGCATGCCTGGGCAACTCTATTTCTCTACAACATTGAAAAGACACTGGGCCGGGCAGATTTCCGCTTTCTGGAGCGGTCGTTTCAAGGCCTGATGCAGAATTTCAACTGGTGGGTCAACCGGAAAGATCCCCAAGGAAAGAACGTTTTCGCCGGCGGATTTCTCGGGCTGGACAACATTGGCGTGTTTGATCGCAGTTCGCCGCTCCCCACGGGCGGACATCTTGATCAAGCCGACGGTACTGCCTGGATGGCGTTCTACTGCCAAAACATGCTGGAGATCGCCCTGATTCTGGCAGACTATGACTCCATGTATGAGGAAATTTCTTACCGGTTCCTTGAGCACTTCCTCTGGATCACCTACGCTATGGATCGGATCGGAGAACACCACGACCAAATGTGGGACAGTGAGGACGGGTTCTTCTATGACCTGCTGCATTTCCCGAATGGCGATACCAAGCGGTTAAAAGTCCGCTCCATGGTAGGACTGCTGCCCCTATGCGCTTCGACGGTGTTCGAATCCGGAGCCGCGGCGCGTCATCCCCGACTGTTGGAATTGATCGAACTGTTCAGAAAGCGCCACCCGGATTTGCTGAAGCATATCGCTCCGGCGGACAGTAAGTTCGTCGGCTACGCTGACCGTCGACTGATGTCAGTTTGCAACAAGGAGAAGATCGGGCGGATTTTGGCTTACTTGCTTGACGAAAACGAGTTCCTCGCTCCCTACGGTATACGGTCTCTGTCGCGTTACCACCTGGAACATCCGTTCGTGTTCAATCTTGACAGGCATGAATTCAGAGTTCAATACCTGCCGGCGGAGTCGAACACGGGAATGTTCGGCGGCAATTCCAATTGGCGAGGGCCGGTCTGGATGCCGGTGAACGTTTTGTTGATCCGGGGTTTGCTGAACCTCTACCAGTTCTACGGAGATGACTTCAAGGTCGAATGTCCCACCGGTTCGGGACAATACATGACCTTGTTCGAAGTAGCAAAAGAGATTGGCCGCAGACTCTCAGCTATTTTTCTTCGCGATGAGAACGGCAAACGACCCGTCTACGGCGGAACCAAGAAGTTTCAGGACGATCCGCACTGGAAAGACTACATCCTCTTTTACGAGTACTTCCACGGGGACAACGGCGCGGGGCTTGGGGCAAGCCACCAGACCGGATGGACGGGGACGATCGCACGCTCGCTCGATTTGTTCGCACGTCTGAAACCGGCCGAGATGCTCAAAACTTCCAAATCAGACTTGATAGCGGAGATCACTCGCCATCAGGTTGCAGGTTAGGTGGTGCGACGCCTGAGGAAGGAAGCAGCGAGTGCAGACGGATGATGAGCGCACCTGGCGCCGCCGGATCCGTTCGGCGCTCCCGGTCCTTACTTGGTTACCGCAATATCAGAGGAACTGGTTAGGCTTAGACTTGGTGGCTGGGCTGACCCTTGCCGCCTATGCCGTTCCGGTCTCAGTGGCCTATGCTTCCCTGGCCGGGTTGCCCCCGCAAGCTGGTCTTTATTGCTACCTGGTGGGGGGAGTCGCTTACGCAGCCTTTGGAACCTCCCGCCAACTAGCCATCGGGCCAACGTCGGCAATTTCCATCTTGATCGGGTCAGCCGCGGGCACATTGGCGGGCGGTGACGCTCTGCGCCAAGTCCACTTGGCGGCAACAGTCGCAGTACTGGCGGGATTGGTCGGCATCATTGCCTGGGCACTGCACTTGGGCACCATAGCTAACTTTGTCTCCGAGACTGTGCTTTGCGGATTCAAGCTCGGAGCAGGCCTGGTAATTGCTTCGACTCAACTACCGAAGTTATTCGGCATCAGCAGCGGGGGCAGCAATTTCTTCACCCGCATGATCGGAGTGCTTCGGCACCTCGGGGAGACCAATCTGGCAAGCCTGGGCGTGGGGCTAGGCGCTCTCGCACTTATTGTCTTGGGCGAAAGACTGATGCCCCGGTACCCGATCACGCTGTTTGTGGTTGCACTCTCGATCGTTGTAATGTCGTACTCTTCTCTCGCCGGACAGGGTGTAAAAACCGTGGGCGCGATTCCCCATGGGTTTCCCCATTTCGGCTGGCCAGTCGTGCAGTGGAGAGAAGTGGATGATTTGTTTGCGGTCGCGCTAGCGTGTTTTCTGTTGTCGTACACGGAAAGCATCTCAGTGGCTCGGACGTTTTCTCTCAAGCATCGCGATCCCATCAGCGCCGACCAGGAGTTGCTGGCCCTGGGCCTTGCGAACTTCGCGGCGGGAATGGGACAGGGGTATCCGCTCGCGGGAGGTATGTCGCAGTCGGCGGTGAACGAAAATGGCGGCGCTAAGACGCCGATAGCTTTGGTTGTTGCCTCGGCTGGTATCGGCGTAGTCCTGTTGTTCTTGACCGGGCTAATGAACAATCTGCCCGAGCCTCTTCTGGCTGCGGTCGTGCTGATAGCAGTCGGGGGCCTGATCCGGCCGCGCGAACTCTGGCATCTGTACAGGGTAAGCAGAACGGAATTTCGTGTAGCAATAGTGGCCACAGTGGGAGTATTGGCGTTTGGGATCCTGAAGGGTGTGTTGCTGGCTGCTATTTTTTCTATTCTGCTTCTGCTCCGACGCGCTTCCCATCCGAAAATCGCCGTCTTAGGAAAGCTGCGCGGAACCGACGCGTTTGCCGATTCTGCCCGCTATCCGGATAGTGAAACGATTCCGCACGTACTGGTCCTGCGTGTGGAAGCGGGACTGTTTTATTTCAACGCTCAGAACGTTAAGAACGAGGTGCTGGAAGACGTGCGTCGACGAGGCATCGTGGAACTGGTTGTTATCGACCTCTCCACGTCGGCGAATATCGACCTGGCGGGAGTACGCATGCTCAGCGAACTTGACGAACAAGTGGCGCAAGCCGGAGTGTCCCTCGTGCTGGCTGAGGTTCACGGGGACGTGCGTGATCTGTTACATGCGGAAGGCCTCGAAACTCAGATTCCGGGCATCGCGCAGAGAATGAGTATTGCTGCGCTGATCGAGCAAAGAAAGCGAGCACGCCGGGTGGCGAGTTGAGTCGCATCGTTGGACGAAGATTGCCGGAGGCCAAAGCCGGGTGCAGTGCCGGCCGCGGGTCACATTCAGGAACATACACCATTTTCGAACGCGTCTATCGCTTCGATCCCGCGAAGGCTGAGTCGGACGCCCCAGACCTCGGAAGAGGCTTGCCGGCTCCTGGTCGAGGGGAATCGTGACTTTGCGGAAATGACGGACACCCCTCATACAGCCAAGACCAGACCTATCATCGCGTCGGATCCGCGGGGCTTGGGGTGGGGCGTCGGGAATCGGGACGTGCCCGCTCAAGCCCCCTTTGCCGCCATTCTGGGATGCGCCGACGCTCGCGTTCCAACGGAAACAGTGTTCAGCAGAGGCAGCAACGAACTTTTCGTTGTCCGGGTTGCCGGCAATGTGCTCGGTCAGGAGTGCTTGGGCAGCCTACGATATGCAGTCGGTCATTTTCCAACCACGCTCAAGCTTGTAGTGGTGTTGTCCCATACTCAGTGCGGTGCCGTCACCGAGGCCGTTCACCTATATCTGGAGCCACACCGTTATCTGGAGATTGCAACCGACTATGCCGTCCGATCTATTGAGGACCACATCCTAGTCGCGGTGCGCGTTGCCGCGATGAGTATGGAAATGCTATACGGCCTTGAAGTCATGCGTGAACCGGAGTGTCAAGCCGCTTTGCTTGAAGCGGCTGTAACTTTGAACGCTGCTTGGAGTGCATATTGCCTCTGCCAAGAATTTCGTATCCGCTTTCCTAATTTGGGTGTGGTATTCGGCAACTATGACATCGTCAGCCGTCGCGTGAGACTGCCTCTCTCACCCTCCGATGAGATCACCGAAACAGAACAAGGTCTGTTCGCACCGCCCGAGAACGCAGAGCAATTTCGTCAGCTCGCGCACCGGATATGCAGTAGCAGACTCGTGCAGAGCCTTCTCACCTGAGGATAACCGCCGATTCTGACCTTGTTATCGACGGGGTTTGTGCTCTAAATGGCTTCCATCTCCCGCAGCTCGGTCTTGACCGTAGTCGTCATTGCGGTACTTCTCGCGGCACTACCGAGCGCGATATGGAGGATCATACAAACCGGCAACCTCTACTTGTTCACCCAGGATTTCTTTGCCGACCTGCTCGCACGTCTGTCCGGCCCTGGAAGAATGCGGTTTGTCCTGCAGCCCACAGTGGCGATCATACTCGGGGCACGCAGCGGGGTTAAGGACGCCCGCGCGGGACTCCCTTTTTTTATTCGGGCGGTGGTTTTGGATGGCGCTCACCGGACGAGACTATTGCGAAATATGTTCGCATCCATCCGCGACCTGGTAGCGATAGCCATTCTTCTCGACGTCGTATCGCAATATCTCATCTTTCGTGACATCCACCCCGGGGCAGCGTTGTTGCTAGGTCCGGTACTCATCACGATCCCCTATGCATTGTCTCGGGCGTTTACGAATAGGATTGTGCGCCGGCGGATTAACCAAGTACCGGCCACGCGCTCACGCTAACCTGACAGCCTGACCTTCATTCTTGCCACTTTGCTTTCCAGGCCGCCACTCGCGAATCTCAAGCAGGGCTAAGCCCTACTTTTTAAATCACTTCATTCCATCGCGGAGATCGACCAGGAGTTGATCGGCCGACTCGAGGCGTATCAGACCAGCGCGTGGGTACTCGCCGTCGAGCATGACGTACACGATGATAACCGTCATGATTGTGAAACCGAAGATGTGAAGCCAACTACGGTGCTGGACGCTTGACATCCGAAAACCGGCAAGCAGAGAGCAAATGAGACCCAGCCCGAAGAGAAGTGCGTAAATGATTCTCGGGGGATGGACTTGGAATGCCATCGTGCGAGTGGTAGTGATGTCGATCATGTTGTTGAGCGCGGGAAGCAGTAACTTGCCTGCGTCGGGATGAGACTTTGGGAGCACCGTAGCTGCCACTGTTTCTGTCCAAATTTCCTCCTGAAGATTCTTGGATTTGACCATCTCCAGCTTGGCCGCCTCCATATTTGGCAGCCTGCGATAGGTCTCCAGTCGCGAGTCCACATATTTCCGGAACAAATCCTGCAGTCCGGCTCGTGCCTCCGAAGGAACCAGATGCAACCGCAAATAAGCGGTTTCGATGGTATTAATCTCCTCAGCGATCAACATCCGCTTCTCGTTGAACCGCGTTGCCGCTCCCGAAAAAGTGAATGCCACCATCAAGCCAAACAGAGCGAACACGGCACCTTCGACCGTGCCCAGGTTGCTCCGCTCACCTTCCGACTCTCTGGGTCGACGCCGGACACCCAGACGACGACCGACTTCTAGCAGGGTCAGCATGCCCAAGAACAGCAGCACCGCATAAAGCAGAGGGGAAATGGGAGGTTCCATGAGTTATTCCTTTCGTCGACTTCTTTGTGTCTTTCCGGACGGGTAGAAAGCCATCCTGCTCATTTGCCGCGCGTTGAGGCGTGTCGCGAAGTATCCATGGCGTGATGGCTAGTTCGACCGGCCCACCCACGAGTACTGCCACGCCACGGATACATTCTGGTAGTTCCCGCCGTACAGGATGTAGGCGCCCCGGTTGTAGCTGAACTTCAGAGACTGGTGTCGGCTCACGGGAATAGCGACTGTGCCTCCAATGCGTGAATTTCTCTGCAACGTGTCGGATTTTTCAACCCCGTTCAAGGTCGTACGGCCTCCAGTCCAGAAATTGCCGTCCAGCGAAGCCCAAAGGCGAGCCTTCACGTCGTAGCTCAGGTGCCCTTCAAACGCAAACATTGGGTTTTGTTTTTGGGTATTGGTGGCCGGAGAAAACTGATTACGCGAGAAGAAGTCTTGGTTCGTGGTGAAAAACCACACGGCTCCGTAGGTGTCGAGGACCCAGTTGTCCCATCGTCGAGAAATGCCGAACTCTGGCTTGAAGGCCCAGCGGTTTGCACCGTAGTTGATCAATTTCGTTGGATCGTATTGCCCGGTTGGAGCCACCACCTTGATGCTCACTCCCAGGAGCGTTCGTTGCCTCCACTTAAGAAAATCGTGAACATCCATCGCGGGCCCGCCTTTCAGGTTGACTGACAAGCGGAACGCGGAATCCAGCATGCCCGATCGGTAGGCTCGAGTCTCAGCGCCAATCACCGTGCCTCGGAAGTTCCCGATCCCGTAAGGTAGCGATGCTGTGATGTTTGCCGAGCGTCGGAAAAAACGAAGAGAGTGGGTCAGGCTAAGGATCGGCACATTCACTCTCGCGGTGGCGCCGGTGATCGGGACCGCCCCATCGAAGATGATGTTGCCGATGAAAAACGAATAGCTCAGGGTGACCGCGTTTGAGTTGACGGGCGTGATGAGATAGGCTCGCGGAGCCAGGTCTTGAGCCAGGCTATGAGTCCAGGAAAGGACGACACAGGAGAGCAAGGACCACCGACAAAACGTAATCGCATGGCATCGCTTTTCGCCACCTTGCGTCAAGCATCGCCTCGTCTACAAGCCTCTGATGACCACCGCCGTTAGGTCATCCTGCTGCTTGGTTCCATTGGAGAAACTGGAGACGGCGTCGTACAGGTGCGAGATGATCTCTGAGGCAGCCAAGTCTCGTGACGCTCGCATTGCCCCTTCGATTCTTTGCACCCCAAATTGTTCACCCTGATCGTTCTCCCATTCAAAGAAGCCGTCGGTGGCGAGGAGCACCAGATCGCCCGAACGAAGTGGGAAATGAGCCGGAGGGTCGGATTGGAAAGCGGGGAGAATCCCAAATGGGAGAGCCTGCGCATTCATGGTCGTAAACCGATCCTCTGGCCGTGAATACACAAAGAGAGGACCGTGGCCAGCAGAGAGCACCTCCACTTCTGCACGCCCGGGAAAACAAACGGCGGCTACGAAGGTTACGAAGCGGCCCGTCTCCAAATCAGCCGAAAGCTCCTGATGGATGTGTTCGAAAGCAGTCGGAAGATCCTGCGCGATGCTGAAGTTGGAGCGCGCATAAGCGTGGCACACGGCGGCGAGTAGCGCAGGGCCAATCCCGTGTCCAGTGACATCCGCGAGAGTGATCACCAGTCTTCCATCGCGGAGCGTGATCCAGTCGAAGTAATCGCCCCCGGTGTCATCGGCCGGCTGATTCCAACCGGCAACATCAAATCCTGAAATTCGAGGCCGTTCCTGCGGTAAGAGCGATTGCTGAATAGACCGCGCCACACTTAAGTCGTGCTGGATAGCCTCCAGCTTGTGCTTAGTTTCTGCCTCACGAAGTGCTGATTGGACATGCTTACGTATCTCCCACGCAACGGCACCTGCGACCAGTCCCCCCAGGAGCAGCGTTACTGCATAGAGGGGGACGCTAGTTTGCGTCACAGGAGCTGGCACACCGGGGATGGGAAGCCGCCAACCGAGGTACAAAGCTGCACAAATATACGAAATGGCAGCAACGGTACCGGAGAGCGCACAGATACCAGGGTTTAATCTCAGGGTGGACAATATAATAAGGATAAAGAAAACGAGCACCGCCGGGGTGGCCAGAGGGCGGTAGGCGATCTCAACCTGATCGCCGGCAGGGAAGGCGATCGCTAGCGCCGGGATCGACGTCTCCAGGATCGTGCTCAGGATCCAGAACTGCGGCCCAAGACAGATGTTCGCCTTCAAGGCAAGACCTACCTTGCGCAGCGTCCACAATTCATAGGCCATAACGACGGCGACCAGGAAAAAGGTCCACGCCCAGGAACTAGCCGCAGCCGACCGAATGACAAATACCCGGACAGCAGTCACGATGACGACGGTAGTCATGAAACCCAACACGCCAAAGATGCGGAGGCGTTCGCTCTGCAACTCAGCGTTCTGGAAAGCGGGCGATTTGATCTGTTCTTGGTCCATGTCCACTTCGAACAATCAGGTGTCGAGGTTGCGGAAAAGCATGACTACAGATCGCGCCTCCACCCGGTATTTGTCGTCTGAAATAGCCGGGGCCTTTTGCCATTCGAGGATGTCGAGAGGCGACTTGAGAGCGGTATTGATCCAACAGTGCCATGGATCTCCACCGCGATCATCCGTTGGTGGTAATTCGAAGTCGAGAGCTTTCCAATACGCATTCGTCATTAGATGAAAAAGCAATTTCTGCTTTCTAAGCTCAGCTCCCAGCGCCAGGCTGTGCGACCAATCACTCCAGTCCGGTTGCTCGAGCTTCACACCGTGCCACGCCTTGTCCGCCTCCCGGAGGAACTGATCTAAACTTTTACGCTGTTGTTCTGCGTCTTCGTCACGCAACAGACGCCGCGCAATCAGCAGTTTTACGAAGCGATATACATCGGCATGTTTCTCCAGCAGGCCCCAATCCATCCAGTTGTTGACGTTGTCATAGCAATAGGCGTTGTTGTTGCCGCCCTGGGTACGGCGCATCTCGTCTCCCATGAGAATCATCGGCATGCCCAGTGAAAGCATGGTTACCGTGAGGAAGTTCTTTACCTGTTGATTCCGCAGCTGCTCAATTGCTGGATCTTCAGTTGGTCCCTCCACCCCGCAGTTCCAGCTTCGGTTGTCGTTGCTACCGTCGCGGTTTTTCTCGAGGTTTGCCTCGTTGTGTTTTTGATCGTAGGAGACAAGGTCGTTGAGGGTAAAGCCGTCATGGCAAGTCACGAAATTAATGCTCTGTTCCATCTCGCGCTGCTTGTGCCCGTAAATCTCGGGGCTTCCAAGTATCCGGTCGGCAAAGCGTTTGACCACCCCTTGCTCGCCACGGAAGAAGCTTCGAACATCGTCGCGAAATCGTCCGTTCCATTCTTTCCAACTGTCGCCGATGAAACTTCCCACTTGATAAAGGCCAGCAGCATCCCAGGCTTCAGCGATGAGCTTGGTACCCGCGAGCGTTGGGTCCGATTCGATGTCCCACAGCACGGGCGGGGTCGCCATGGGGCGGCCATTCGAATCGCGCGACAGGATCGATGCGAGATCGAACCGGAAGCCGTCAACATGCATCTCAGTGACCCAATAGCGCAGGCTATCGATAATCATCCGACGAACAATGGGATGATTGGAGTTGAGAGTGTTACCACACCCGCTGTAGTTGGCATACCTCGAGAGGTCTTGTTCCAGCATGTAATAAGCGGCGTTGTCAAAACCGCGGAAACTCAGAGTCGGCCCGTCGTGACCGCCTTCGGCAGTGTGGTTGAAAACAACATCGAGAATCACTTCTATGCCTGCACGATGCAGTGCTTTCACCATGTCGCGAAATTCGTTGATCGGACCAAGGGGATCCTGCTTTGAGCTGTACGCCTGATGCGGTGCAAAAAACGAGACCGGCGCGTACCCCCAGTAGTTGACGAGTGCGGCCGGGCAGTCCTGCGGGTCGAACTGGAAAATAGGAAGCAGTTCGACAGCGGTGATGCCGAGATCGCGAAGATATGGGATTTTTTCAATCAAGCCCGCATACGTGCCGCGCAGTTTCTCTGCGATGCCGGAACTGGGGTGTCGGGTAAAACCGCCGACATGCATTTCGTATACGACCGTCCGTGAGGATGGTTTCACCAGCGGCGCGTCCTCTTCCCAATCGTAGGCATGCGGATCGACAATGACACTCTTCATGGCTGTGGCTGCATTGTCGCCTTCTTGACGAGCCGCGCCACGACTATAGTTTCTGGGAACAACAACGCCACGGCCGTAAGGGTCCAGCAGGAGCTTGTCGGGATCAAATCGCAGTCCCCTGGTTGGAGCGAAGGTCCCGTGGACGCGATAGGCGTAGATTTGGCCGACCTGAGCCTCCGGGACAAATACGTGCCAATAGTGGTACGTACGGTTAGTGACGGGATCGATATTAATGACTCGCTCGGGCTTCCTGTCGTCCTCCCGCTCAAAGAACAGCAACTCGATCCTTGAGGCGTTACGGGAGTAAACACTGAAGTTGACGCCATTAGCTCTCACCGTGGCGCCAAGGGGAGAGCTTTGACCGGCCGTTTTACTAACGGCTTCCCTTTCTGTCCCGGGCGATCTCGTGAGCTCCAGAGTCTCAGTGTGGTTTTCAAGAGCGACGTGCATCACTCACCTCCTGTTCGGTTGTTTTAAGGTGAACATCCCGGCGCGCGATTTTTTTGCCCTGGACTGCTTTCGAGTTGCCTTCCCACTCCAACATTGCACGGCTTCTGAAGAAGCCGCGTGGGGCAGCTGCGCAGGATGCGGAGAGACCAGCAATAATCAAGAGTCGCGATGCTTCTCCCTTGCTCGCCGACAACGGCGGATTAGAGCGTTGGTGGAGCTGTCGTGCTCGAGATGGGGTTCTTCTATACTCTCCAGCTCGGGGATGATCTGTTGAGCCAGCATTTTGCCCAACTCGACGCCCCACTGGTCGAATGAATTAATGTTCCAAATTACCCCCTGAGTGAAAACGGCATGTTCGTACAGGGCCACGATTTTGCCGAGCGTAGTCGGCGTCAGACGCTCAGCCAGGATGGTGTTGGACGGTCTGTTTCCTTCGAAGACACGATGCGGCACGAGCCAGTCCGGGGTGCCTTCGGCCTTGACTTGCTCCTGGGTCTTGCCGAAAGCTAGGGCCTCAGCCTGCGCGAAGACATTGGCTAGAAGAATGTCGTGTTGGTGCCCCAGTGGATTGAGCGGCTGTTCGAAGGCGATAAAGTCACAAGGGATAAGCCTCGTTCCCTGATGAATCAGCTGGTAAAACGAGTGCTGACCATTGGTACCTGGCTCGCCCCAATAGACTGGGCTGGTTGCATGCGTGACCTCAGTTCCAATGAGGGTGACGTGCTTACCATTGCTCTCCATGGTCAACTGTTGCAGGTACGCCGTGAATCGGTGGAGATACCGGTCGTACGGCAAAACCGCAACAGTCTGAGCGCCAAAATAGTTGTTGTACCAGACGGCGAGCAGGCCCATCAGCACTGGGAGGTTGCGCTCGAAGGGTGTGGTCATGAAGTGTGTGTCCATCTGGCGGAAACCACTTAGCATGGCGCGAAAATTCTTCGAACCTATAGCAAGCATCGTAGACAGTCCAACCGCTGAAGTTATGGAGTAGCGTCCACCGACCCAGTCCCAAATCTCGAACATGTTTGCGACATCAATGCCAAACTTCGCCACTTCTGCCGCATTGG
>Ga0070712_100000477_pt1 | contig 23042 bp, 23 predicted proteins | sample LARL81metaG_FD_71396 | JGI IMG/M metagenome (GOLD analysis project Ga0070712, IMG submission 71396) | Corn, switchgrass and miscanthus rhizosphere microbial communities from Kellogg Biological Station, Michigan, USA - LAR L8-1 metaG | ecosystem: Host-associated > Plants > Roots > Rhizosphere ...
CATGCTGGTCTTCCTGGGCGTGCTCATGCTCGGGTTTCTCTACATCTGGCAGAAACGGGGGCTCGAATGGGAGTAGGGAGCTTCTTCACCTCCAGGATCGACGAGGCCATCGGGTGGGCCCGGAAGTTCTCCATCTTCCAGTATCCGTTCGTGACGGCGTGCTGCGGCATGGAGTACATGGCCACCGCCTGCTCGCACTATGACATCGACCGGTTCGGGGCGGGGCTGCCTCGATTCTCGCCCCGCCAGGCCGACGTGCTCTTCGTGGTGGGCACGATCAGCCACAAGATGGCGCCCGTGCTCAGGCGCATCTACGACCAGATGTGCGAGCCCAAGTGGGTGGTGGCCTTCGGCGTCTGCACCTGCACCGGCGGCTTCTACAACAACTACGCCACCGTCCAGGGGATCGACACCATCATTCCCGTGGACGTCTACATTCCCGGCTGCCCGCCTCGTCCCGAGAGTGTCATCGACGGCCTGATGAAGCTCCAGGACAAGATCGCCGCGGGCGCGCAGCGCTACTAGGGCCAGCCATGGACGGATCGACCATCCTCGCGCGGTTGCGCGGGCGCCTCGGTGCGCGGTTGCTCGACACGCACGAGCATCACGGCGATCACACGGCGGTGATCACCGCCGAGGGCATCGTCGATGCCCTTCGCTTCTGCCGCGACGAGCCGGACCTTGGCTTCGACATGCTCATGGACCTGACCGCGGTGGACTATCTCAAGTATCCGGGGCGGGAGGATGGGCCGCGCTTCGACGTCGTCTATCATCTCTATTCCGTAACCCACAACCATCGGGTTCGGCTGAAGGTCCCCGTCGAGCAGGACGCGCCGACCGTCCCCACCGCCACCGCGCTCTGGCCCATCGCCAACTGGCTCGAGCGCGAGGTGTGGGACATGTACGGCATACGCTTCGACGGTCACCCCGACCTGCGACGTCTCCTTCTCTACGAAGAGTTCGTCGGCCACCCCCTGCGCAAGGACTATCCCATGGAGCGTCGCCAGCCCCTCATCGGGCCGAACGTCTAGCCATGCCAGAGCGAACCGCGCGCGAGCTGTTTTTGGGACAGGGCCCCGGGGCAGGGGCGGGCAGCCAGAACCTCTACGTCAACATGGGTCCGGCGCATCCGGCTATGCACGGGATCATCCGCATCTTTGCGGAGCTCGACGGCGAGACGGTGGTCAAGGCCGAGATGGAGATCGGCTATCTCCACCGCGCCTTCGAGAAGGACTGTGAGGCGGGCCCGTACAACAATGCCATCCCCTACACGGACCGACTGAACTACGTCTCGCCCCTCATCAACAACTTCGCCTACGCCTCCGCGGTGGAAAAGCTCCTCGGCATCGAGATCACGGAGCGGTGCAAGTACATTCGCGTGGTCATGAGCGAGATCTCGCGGATCTGTGACCACCTCACGTGCGTGGGCGCCTCCGCCATGGAGGTGGGCGCCATGACCGTGTTCCTCTACATGATCAAGGCGCGGGAGTTCCTGTGGGAGCTCGTGGAGGACGTCACGGGGGCACGCCTGACCATCTCCTATGGTCGCGTGGGCGGGGTCAAGGCCGACCTTCCCGACGCCTTCGGCATCAAGGTGCGCAAGGCCTTCGCGGAGACGCGGGAAGTCTTGAACGAGGTGCACACCCTCGTCACCGGCAATCGCATCTTCATGGATCGCATGGTCGGCGTGGGGGCGCTCTCCGCGCAGGACACCATCGCGTGGGGAATCACGGGCCCGCTCCTGCGCGCCGCCGGCGTGCCCTTCGACCTCCGCCGGGTGCAGCCGTACTGGGCGTACGACCGGGTCGAGTTCGAGGTGCCGCTCGGCAAGAACGGGGACAACTTCGACCGCTACCTGGTGCGCATGGCCGAGATGGAGCAGTCCATGCGCATGGTGGAGCAGGCGCTCGAGCGCATGCCCAGCGGGGCCATCAACGTGGACTTCGAAGGGCGGGAGATTCCCGTAGACGAGTACGTGGACCGCGGCAAGCAGGGCAAGACCGAGGGGCTGCTCCTCCTGCCCATTACGCTGTCGCCGAATCTCCAGGGGCAGGGTCGCGACGCTGAGGCGCGCGTGAATGTCCACGACAAGACCGTGGTCTTGCCTCCGAAAGAGACCACCTACGGCTCCATCGAGGGCCTGATGAACCACTTCATGCTCGTCATGGACGGCTACGGCATCCGGCCGCCGGCCGGCGAGGCGTACTTCGCCGCCGAGGGTGCCAACGGCGAGCTGGGCTTCTACGTCGTCTCCGACGGAAGCGACCGGCCGTATCGGGTGCGGTGCCGGCCGCCCTGTCTGCCCCCGGTGGCCGCCCTGCCGCGCATGATCGAGGGGCAGATGGTGGCCGACATCATCCCGACCTTCGGCTCCGTGAACATGATCGGGGGAGAGCTCGACCGATGAGGCGCCCCCGATCCAGCCGGAGGGGCTCGGCATGAGCGACGCGCGGAACCCGGAGTTCACGCCGGAGCAGCTCGCCGAAGTGCGTCGGCTCCAGGGGCTCTACCCCGACAAGCGCGGCGCGCTCCTTCCCGTGCTTCACCTGGCCCAGGACACCTTCGGCTACATCTCCCTGGAGGTGGAGGAGTACGTGGCGGGGCTGTTCGAGCTCTACCCCGCTCACGTCCACGAGGTAGTCACGTTCTACACGATGTTCTTTCAGAAGCCCAAGGGGCGGCATGTCGTCTCCGTCTGCCACAACATCTCCTGCTACCTGATGAACTCCAAGGGCATCATCCAGCACGTGGGGGAGCGGCTGGGCATCGAGCCGGGGGAGACAACATCGGACGGGCGCGTGACCTTCCTCACCGTCGAGTGCCTGTGCGCCTGCGAGCAGGCCCCCATGATGCAGGTGGACGACCACTACGAGGGCAATCTGACGAACGAGAAGGTCGACCGCATCCTGGACGGGCTCCCCTGATGACCGAGAAGATCTTCACTCGTAACTTTCACCTGACGGATTCGCACACGCTCGCGCGCTACAAGGAGACGGGCGGCTACACCGCCCTCGCCAAGGCCTTCCGCATGGAACCGGCCGCCATCACGGAAGAGGTCAAGAAGGCCAATCTCCGTGGGCTGGGCGGCGCGGCCTTCCCTACCGGCGTCAAGTGGGGCTTCATCCCCAAGGCGTCGACGGCGCCCCGCTATCTCGTCATCAACGCCGACGAGGGCGAGCCGGGCACCTTCAAGGATCGCTATCTCATGGAGCGCGATCCCCACGCCCTCATCGAGGGCATGGTCATCGCGGCGCGCGCCATCGGCTCGCATTTGGGCTTCGTGTACATCCGTGGGGAGTACGTCCAGCCGTGGCGGGTGCTCGACGGCGCCGTGCACGAGGCGTACGCGGCGGGACTCCTCGGCAAGAACATCCAGGGCTCGGGTACCGATTTCGACGTGGTCCTCCATCGCGGCGCGGGCGCCTATATCTGCGGTGAGGAGACGGGCCTGCTCTCCTCGCTCGAGGGGAAGAAGGGCTGGCCGAAGATCAAGCCGCCGTTCCCCGCGGTCAAGGGGGCCTTCGGCCATCCCACCATCGTCAACAATGTCGAGACGATCATGGCGGTCCCGCACATCATCAACCGGGGCGCGGAGTGGTTCGCGGGCCTCGGCACCAAGGGGCAGGGGGGCACCCGCCTCTACTCCGTGTCCGGCCACGTGGAAAAACCCGGCGTCGTCGAAGCGCCGGTGACGGTCACTCTCCGCCAGCTCATCTACGATCACTGCGGGGGCATTCGCGGCGGGCGCAAGCTCAAGGGGGTGGTGCCGGGCGGCTCCTCGGCGGCCATTCTCACCGCCGACGAGATCGATTTCCCTATGGACGTGGACGGACCCCAGACCAAGGGCTCCATGATCGGCTCCGCCGGGGTCATCGTGATGGACGACACCGTGTCCATCCCCGAGGCGCTCATGGTGGTGGCGCGCTTCTACGCCCACGAAAGCTGCGGCCAGTGCACGCCGTGCCGCGAGTCTACGGGCTGGATCTACAAGATGACCCACCGCATCGTCGAGGGCAAAGGGCGCAAGGAAGACCTCGACACCATCCTCGACGTGGCCAAGCGTGGAGCGGGCACGACCATCTGTGCCTTCTACGACGGCGCGGTTGGTCCCTACATCAGCTACATCGAGAAATTCCGCTCGGAGTTCGAGGACCTGATCCGGAGCGAAGCTCATGCCTGACAGGCTCCTGAAAAAGGCCCATCTGCTTCGTTGGCGCCCTCGGCCGCACGCTCAACGTACAGAGAGTACGCCTCGCGTGCGGCCGTCGGGCGCCGCCTCGCATCTGGACCTTTTTGAGGAGCCTGTGGAGCAAAGTGTCCATGCCTAAGCTCACCATCAATGGTCAGGTGGTCGAGGTGCCCGAGGGGACCAACCTCATCGAGGCGGCCAAGGCCATCGGGGTCGAAGTGCCCCACTACTGCTACCACCCGTCGCTGTCCATCGCCGGCCAGTGCCGCCTGTGCATGGTGGACATCGAGAAGGTGCCGCGCTCGCAGATCGCCTGCAACACCCAGGCGACGGAGGGCATGGTGGTGAACACGGAGACGGACCGCGTGAAGAACACGCGGCGCTCCATGATGGAATTCCACCTGATCAACCACCCGCTGGACTGCCCGGTGTGCGACCAGGCGGGCGAGTGCTTCCTCCAGATCTACTACATGAAGCACGGCCTCTACGATCCGCGCATGACCGACGAGAAGGTTCACAAGCCGAAAGCGGTGCCCCTCGGTCCCCACGTCATTCTGGACGCCGAACGCTGCATCCTCTGCTCCCGGTGTGTCCGCTACTGCGACGAGGTGACGCACACGGGAGAGCTCGGCATCTTCCACCGCGGCGACCACTCCGAGATCGGCCTCTTCCCGGGCAAGGCCCTCGAGAACAAATACTCGGGCAACGTGATCGACATCTGTCCGGTGGGCGCCCTCACCGATCGGGACTTCCGCTTCAAGGTGCGCGTGTGGTATCTCGACACGGCCAAGAGCGTCTGCAACGGCTGTGCCCGCGGCTGCAACATCGAGGTCCACACCAACAAGCATCGCCACCACCACAACGAGGGCCGCCGGGTGGCCCGGCTCAAGCCGCGTTTCAACGCCGACGTCAACAAGTGGTGGGTGTGTGACGCCGGGCGCTACGGCTTCCGCTGGATCGACGACAAGAGCCGGCTCCGGGAGCCCCTCCATCGCGTGGGCTCGCAAGGGGCCGACGTCTCATGGGACCGCGCGCTCCAGGAAGTGGCGGCGTCCGTGGGACGCTATCGGTCCGAGGAGATTGGCTTCCTCGCGTCAGCTCAGATGTCCAACGAAGACCTGTGGACGCTGAGACAGCTCGCCGACCGGCTCGGGGTGAAGAATCTCGACTTCCGGGCGCCCCCTGCCGTCGCGGGCGACGAGGACGATTTCCTCATTCGGGCCGACAAGAATCCGAATACCCGCGGCGCCGTGCTCTGCGGTATCGCCCCGGGGCCGGGTGGTCTCGACGCGGCGGGCATGCTTCGGGCAGCGCGCGAGAAGCGGATCAAGCTCCTGTGGATCTTCCATCACGATCTGGCCGTCTCCGCGTGGCCCGAGGCCGAGGTGCTGGCTGCTCTGGAGGGGGCGGAGACCGTGATCTTCCAGGGCACCAACGCCAACGACGCGTCGGCGCGGGCGCACCTCGTCCTGCCCAGCGCCGCCTACGTGGAGCGCGAGGGAACATTCACCAATTTCCAGGGGCGCGTGCAGCGCTTCCGCACCGCCGTCCCCCCGCTCGGCTCCGCGTGGCCCGACTGGATGGTCCTGTCCTTCGTGGGCAAGGCTCTCGGCTTCACCGATCCCGTCTTCACCGCCGAGCGCTCCGAGCAGATCTTCAATGCCCTCGCGGCCGCCGCCCCGCCGTTCGCCGGCCTGACTTACCGCGCGATCGGCGACACGGGGGCCATGGTGAAGGCATGAGCAATCTGGCCCTCGATCTCCTGCTCCAGGCCATTCCCGTGGCTTTCACCCTCTTCGTGGTGCTGAACTTCGGCGGGATCCTGACCTGGGTGGAGCGCAAGCAGTCGGCCATCATGCAGGATCGGCTGGGGGCCAACCGCGCGAGCATCTTCGGGATCCGCGTCCTCGGCCTTCTTCATCCGCTGGCCGATGCCATCAAGATGCTGACCAAGGAAGACTTCATGCCGGCTCGGGCGGACCGGCTCATGTTCAAGCTCGCCCCCTTCGTCTCCGTCTTTTTCGCCCTCGCCGCCTTCGCGTCCATTCCCTTCGGCGACACCCTCAAGATCGCGGGACGGGAGATCCAGCTCCAGGCGGTGACCCTCAACGTGGGCATCCTGTACGTGCTCGCCATGCTCTCCCTCGGGGTGTACGGCCTCATGATGGCGGGCTGGGCCTCCGCCAACAACTACGCGCTCCTCGGCGGTCAGCGGGCGGCCGCTCTCATGATCACGGCGGAGGTGGCCATCGGCGCCTCGATCATGGGCGTGGTCATGGTGTACGGCTCGCTCAACATGCAGGACATCGCGCGCGCCCAGGGCCTGCCCCTGCTCCCGCAGTACTTCGGCCCGTGGATTCCCGCCTGGGGCATCCTCACCCAGCCCCTCGGCTTCGTCCTGTTCCTGACTGCGGGTATCGCCGCCACCAAGCGCATTCCCTTCGACATGCCCGAGGGCGAGTCGGAGATCATCGGGTACTTCGTGGAATACAGCGGGATGAAGTTCGGCATGTTCGCCATGGCGGACTTTCTCGAGACGGTGGTGATCGCAGGCATGACCACCGCGCTCTTCCTCGGCGGCTGGCAGGTACCGTACCTCGGCTCGTCCGGATTCTCCTTTCCGTGGGGGATGGAGGTTCCGCTGCCGGATCTCCTCGTCACGGGAGTCCAGGTGATCGCGTTCCTCGCCAAGGTCGTAGCCTTGATCTGGTTCCTCATGCTGATTCGCTGGACCCTCCCGCGCTTTCGCTACGATCAGGCCATGCGCCTGGGCTGGCTCGGCCTCTTCCCCCTGTCCATCCTCAACATCGTGATCACCGGGCTCGTGCTGCTCCTGCTCGGGAAGGCCTGACCATGACCTCGCCCTATCAGAGCAGCAACACTCCCGCGGATCCACGGCACTCGAGCCGCCTCGGCCTCGCCCAGCGCTTCTATCTCCTCGAGGTGCTGTCCGGACTCAAGCTGACCGGGCTTCGCTTCTTTGCCAACATGGCGCGGCACACCCTCCACACGGTGTTCCGCGTCAAGAGTGCCCACGGCGCGGTGACCATTCAGTATCCGGACGAGCGGCGGCCCTATTCGCCGAGGCTCCGGAGCCTGCATCGCCTCGTGCGGCGGGACGACGGCTCTCCGCGCTGTGTCGCGTGCATGATGTGCGAGACGGTCTGCCCCGCCCACTGCATCTACATCGTGGCCACCGAGCACCCGAATCCCGAGATCGAGAAGGTGCCCGAGCGCTTCGACATCGACCTGGGGAAGTGCGTGTTCTGCGGCTACTGCGTGGAGGCCTGTCCCGAGGACGCCATCCGCATGGACACGGGGATACTGGAGTTCTCGTCCTTCAGCCGCGGGGGGATGATCTACACCAAGGAGACCCTGCTCGCGCTCGAGCCGGCGGGACCCCACGGCGTGCCCACTTCGCCGGTGCCCATCCCCGCTGATCGGACCATGCCGGTGATCCGGAGCACGCCGTCATGACGGCCGGGCTCGTCACCTTCTGGATTCTCGCCGCGCTGGCCGTGGCCTCGGCCAGCGGGGTGGTCCTCAAGCGAAACCCCATCCACAGCGCCCTCTTCCTCGTCGTGCACCTGGCCACGCTCGCCGCCTTCTTCCTCAAGATGCGCGCGGAGTTTCTCGCCACCGCCCAGGTCATCGTCTACGCGGGGGCCATCGCTATCCTCTTCGTCTTCGCCATCATGGTGCTCATCCCGGGCCGCGAGGAAACGGGTACCGATGCGCTGCGCTCGCAGCGCCTCCTCGCCGTGCCTGTGGCCGGTCTTCTCCTCGTCCTCCTCGCGGTGATGCTGCGCTCGACGCTGTTCGCGGGCGCCGGGCCCAAGACTTCCGTGGCGGGCGGGGTGGCCACCATCGGGCGCGCCCTCTTCACGGATTACCTCTACCCCTTCGAGGTGACGTCGGTGCTCCTCCTCGTCGCCCTCGTGGGCGTGATAGCGCTCGCCAAGCGCCGCGTGGCCTGACATGGTGCCCACCTCGTACTACGTCGGGGTGTCGGCGGTGCTCTTCGTGATCGGGGCCCTCGGGGTGCTCGTCCGGCGCAATCCGCTCGTCATCTTCATGTCCATCGAGATCATGCTCAATGCCGCCAACCTGGCTTTCGTGGCGTTCGGCGAGCGCCACGGCTCCATCAACGGCCAGGCCCTCGTCTTCTTCGTCCTGTGTGTGGCGGCGGCCGAGGTCGCCGTCGGCCTCGCCATCATCGTAGCCATCTTCCGGCTCCGCCGCCGTCTCTCGGTGGACGAGCTGTCTCTTATGCGGGGGTAGGGTCATGGCGCAAACGAAGGTCGCGCTTCCCAGCGCCCGGCTCGACACGGAGCTGGCCCGGCGGCTTCTCACCCAGATGCAGCTGATCCGACGCTTCGAAGAGAAGGCCGCCGAGATGTATGCCATGGGCAAGATCGGCGGCTTCCTCCACCTCTATATCGGACAGGAGGCGGTGGCGGTCGGAGCCACCTCGGTGACGCGGCCCGACGACTACGCGGTGTCGTCGTACCGGGAGCACGGCCACTGCCTCGCCAAGGGTTCGGACCCCAAGCGGATCATGGCCGAGCTGTTCGGCCGCATCGACGGGTTGTCGAAGGGGAAGGGCGGCTCCATGCATCTCTTCGACAAGAGCGTCAACTTCCTCGGCGGCCACGGCATCGTGGGCGCCCATCTGCCCCTGGCCGCGGGGGCGGGGTTCGGAATCAAGTACCAGGGCGGCGACCAGGTGGTGCTGTGTTACTTCGGCGACGGCGCGGTGCCCGAAGGGGAGTTTCACGAGTCGCTGAACCTGGCCGCCCTGTGGAAGCTGCCCGTCATCTTCATCTGCGAGAACAACCGCTACGCCATGGGCACGGCCATTCATCGGGCCCTCGCCCAGACCGAGATCTGGCGCTTCGCCGAGACCTACGGCATTCATGGCGAAGCGGTGGACGGCATGGACGTGCTGGCCATTCGCGAGTGCGTGGGACGGGCGGTGGAGCGGGCGCGCCGCGACAAGGTGCCCGCCCTCATCGAGGCCCGTACCTACCGCTTTCGCGGACACTCCATGCGCGACCCGGCGGGCGCGGTGTACCGAACCAAGGAGGAGGTCGAGCGCGAGAAGCTGCGTGACCCTATCGTCATGTTCGGCGAGCGCTGCGTGAAGGACGGTGCCCTCACCGAGGCCGATCTCAAGCTGATCGAGAAGGCGGTGTTCGACCAGGTGGACGAGGCGGTGGCCTTCGCCGAGGCCTCGCCCGAGCCCGCGCCCGAAGAATTGTTCACCGACGTGTACAAGGACTGATGCCGTGGCGGTCATGACCTATCGGGAGGCGCTGAATCTCGCTCTGCGGGAGGAGATGCGCCGCGATCCACGGGTCTTCGTCATGGGCGAGGAGGTCGGACTCTACGAGGGCGCCTACAAGGTGACGCAAGGGCTGCTCAAGGAGTTCGGAGAGAAGCGCATCATCGACACGCCCATCTGCGAGTCGGGCTTCACGGGGGTGGGAGTGGGCGCGGCCATGCTGGGGCTCCGTCCCGTGGTCGAGATGATGACTTTCAACTTCTCCATCCTCGCCCTCGACCAGATCGTCAACTCCGCGGCCAAGCTCTGCTACATGTCGGGCGGCCAGTACAACATTCCCCTCGTGGTGCGAGGCCCCGGCGGGCCCGCCTCGCAGCTCGCCGCTCAGCATTCGCAGAGCATGGAGACGTACTTCTACCACGTGCCCGGCCTCAAGGTGGTGCGCCCCTCCACTCCCGCGGACGCCAAGGGGCTCCTCAAGTCGTCCATCCGCGACGAGAACCCGGTCATCTTCATCGAGTCGGAGACGCTGTACGCGATCAAGGGTGAGGTGCCGGAAGATCCCGATTACCTCATTCCCCTCGGCCAGGCGGCCATCCGTCGCGAAGGCACCGACGTCACGGTCATCGCCTACATGGGCATGCTCTATCGTGCGCTGGAGGTGGCCGAGGAGCTCGCGCAAGACGGCATCTCCATAGAGATCGTCGACCCGCGGACCCTCCGTCCCATGGACACCGAGACGATCGTGGGCTCCGTGCGCAAGACCCATCGCTGCGTGGTGATCGAGGCGGGGGCGGGCTTTGCCGGGATGGGCTCGGAGATCGCCGCCGAGGTGCAGGAGGAGGCCTTCGACGATCTCGACGCGCCCGTGGCCCGCATCACCGGCGAAAACGCGCCCATGCCCTATGCGCGGAATCTCGAGCTGCTCAAGACCCCGTCCAAGGCCAAGATCGCCGCGGCCATCCGAAAGGTCTGCGCATGATCACCAAGGTCCTCATGCCCAAGCTCAGCGACGCGATGGAAACGGGGAAGGTCATCAAGTGGCTCAAGAAGGAAGGCGATGCTGTCAAGGGCGGTGACGTCATCGCGGAGATCGAGACGGACAAGGCCAACGTGGAGATCGAGGCCTTTGGCGGAGGCGTTCTGCGCAAGATCATGGTCGGGGAGGGGGGTCAGGTGCCGGTGGGCGACATGATCGGGGTCATCGCCGATCCCGCCGACGATATCGGCTCTGTCGCCACCGGTCCCTCCCCTCGGCCCGCGGCGGCGGCGCCCGCCCCGAGCGCGGCTCCATCCACCGCCAGGCCCGATCCGCTGCCCGCCATGGAATCCTACAAGTCCGCGCCAGCGACCAACGCGGTCGTCCCCATGTCGGCCGCGCCCGCCCAGGCACCGGGACGCGACGGCAGAGTCAAGGCCTCGCCGCTCGCCCGCAAGGTCGCTGCCCAGTCCGGCGTTGATCTCCGGCTCCTCCAGGGAACCGGGCCCGGCGGCCGCATCGTGCGGCGCGATGTCGAGACCGCGGCGGCGGCGCCGCGTCCGGCGGCCGCTCCCGCTCCGTCCCGACCGCAATTCGTCATTCCTCAGCGGAGCGAGGCGGAGTTCGAGGACAGGCCGCTCTCCGCGATGCGAGCGATCATCGCCAAGCGCATGCCGCTGTCCAAGGCCCCCGTTCCCCATTTCTACGTCACCTCGGAAGTATCCATGGATCGCGCGTGGGCGCTTCGCGCCGAGCTCAACGGGCTTGAGGGGCAGCCCAAGGTGTCGGTCACCGACATGGTCATCAAGGCGTGCGCCCTCGCCCTCCTCAAGAATCCCGGCGTGAACGCACAGCTCCAGGGGCAGAACCTGCGCGTCTTCAGTCGCGCCCACATCGGTATCGCCGTCGCCCTCGACGAGGGATTGATCACGCCCGTTCTTCGCGACTGCGACGTCAAGCCCCTCGCCCAGATCGCCGTGGAGGCCCGTGACCTCGCCGAGCGGGCGCGCGGGGGCAAGCTCCGCGCCCAGGAATTCTCCGGAGCGACCTTCTCCGTGTCCAATCTCGGCATGTACGACGTCGAAGAGTTTTCCGCCATCATCAATCCGCCCGAGGGTGCCATTCTCGCGGTGGGCTCCGTACTGGAGAAGCCCGTGGCCGAGGGCGGCCAGCTCCGGGTGGGGCGGCGCATGAAGATGACCATCTCGTGCGACCACCGGGTCATGGACGGCGCCATGGGGGCCCGCTTCCTCCAGGACGTGAAGCGTCTCCTCGAAGAGCCCCTCCGTCTCCTCGTCTAGTCCCGTGGCGAACCAGGCCTTCGACGTGGTGGTGGTCGGCACCGGCCCGGGCGGATATGTCGCGGCCATACGGAGCGCGCAGCTCGGGCTCTCCGTGGGGGCGGTGGAAGACGACCGGCCGGGCGGGGTCTGCCTCAACTGGGGCTGCATTCCTACCAAGGCGCTCTTGCGTAATGCCGAGGTGGTGGGGCTGTTCCACCGAGCCGAGGAGTTCGGCATCACGGTGGGAGAGTGGAAGGCCGACTACGCCCAGGCCATCCAGCGATCGCGCCGCGTGGCCGACCGTATGGCCAAGGGGGTGGAGTTCCTCTTTCGCAAGAACAAGATCACTCTGGTGGCCGGCTCGGGCACGCTCAAGGCCAAGAACCTCGTCGAGGTGAAGGGCAAAGACGGCGTGCAGACCCTCGAGGCGCGCCGGGCGGTGATCCTCGCCACCGGCTCCGAGCCCAAGTCGCTGCCGGGCACCACCATCGACGAGACCCAGGTCATCTCCTCGAACGGCGCGGTGAGGGCGGAAGCGCGACCGGCGTCACTCATCGTCATCGGTGCGGGGGCGGTGGGCATGGAGTTCGCCGACGTCTACCGCGCCTACGGCGTCGAGGTGACGGTGCTGGAGGCTTTGCCCCGCGTGCTCCCCGTGGAGGACGAGGAAGCCTCCGCCCAGATCGCGCGACTCTTCACCCGGCGGGGCGTGACCATTCGGACCGGGGTGAAGGTGGTCAAGGTCACGCCGGGCAAGGGGCAGGTCACGGTGGAGATCGAGGCGGAGGGCAAACGCGAGTCGCTGGTGGCCGCCCAGGTCCTGATGGCCGTGGGAAGAGGGGCGCGGACCAAGGGCCTCGGCCTCGAGACGCTCGGTGTTGCCATGGAGCGGGGGCTCGTGACGGTGGGGTCGACCATGGAGACCACGGTGAAGGGCGTCTTCGCGGTGGGCGACATGGCGGGGCGGCAGATGCTCGCGCACAAGGCCATGGCCGAGGGTGTGGTGGCCGCGGAGACGATCGCCGGACGTTCGCCGCGGCCCGTGGACTACGGCAACGTGCCCTCGTGCACGTACTGCCGGCCCCAGGTCGCCTCGATCGGGCTCTCGGAAGCGGCGGCCAAGACCGACGGACGGGAGGTCAGTGTGGGGCGATTCCCCTTCACCGCCAATGGCAAGGCGGTGGCGCTGGGAGAGACGGAAGGCTTCCTGAAGGTGGTCGCGGACAAGCGCACGGGGGAAATTCTCGGCGTGCACATCGTGGGCGCCGAGGCGACGGAGCTGATCCACGAATTCGCGGTGGGGCGCACCCTCGAGGCGACGCTCGAGGAGATCATCCACACCATACATGCGCATCCGACCCTGTCGGAAGCGTCGCTCGAAGCCACCCTGGCCGCGCTCGGTCAGGCCATACACATCTAGCGTTCTCGCGACTCTCCCCCGCTTCGCATCTCCTCTCCTGGGCAAACGACCTGCCGCGGTTCCTATCGCGGCTTGGGCGTGCCCTGCCTGGAGCGAGCCATCGCATCGTCGAGATTCACCTGAGCCTCCCGGAGGTTTGGGTCTCTCGCCAGCGCCTCGCGAAACTGAGCCACCGCGTCGTCGTAGTGTCCGACGTGGACGAGCATGACGCCCAGGTTGTTGCGGATTCCCGCGTTTCCGGGATCGAGCTCGACGGCCTTGCCGAGGTACTGGAGCGCTTCTGACGCCCGACCCTGCCGGGCGAGAACGAGGCCCAGGTTGGTGTGAATACCCGCGGACTCCGGGTCCAGCTTCAAAGCCTCCCGAAGGTGCTGCACCCCTTCGTCCAACCGACCCTGACCGGCGAGGGCCATGCCGAGATTGTTATGGGCATTGGGGTAATTCGGCAGGAGCTTCACCGCTTCCCGATACTGCTCGATCGCCTCCGCCGTCCTATTCTGGGCCATGAGAGCGAGGCCCATGTTGTAGTGAGGCACCGCGGATGTCGGCATGAGCCGCGCCGCCTCGGTGTATTCCTTCATTGCCTCGTCCGTCCGCCCCTGCTGCGCCCGCACCGCGCCCAGGGAGAGATGGCCCGGGCCGTATCGGGGTCTGATTCGCAGCAGGCTCTCGAAATGCGCACCGGCTTCGGCCAATTGCCCTCGATCCTGAAATACCTCGCCGAGATTTTCATGCGCCCGGCCCGAGGGCGCGGCGGCCGCGGCATGGGTCCACAGCGTCTCCGTGTCGTGCCACACCCCGACCTGCCTCCAGGTGAGCGCGGCGAGGCCGAGCACGATGAGCGCGCCCGTCCACAAGACCAGCGACCGGGTCCGGGTCGACTCATCATGTGGGCCCGCAGTTCTCCGCCAGGCCCAAGAGAATCCGGCGGCGCAGAGTACTGACCAACTGAGACAGGGCAGGTAGGAATACCGATCGGCGGCCATCTGCCGCCCCGTCTGTACCAGGCCTGAAACGGGGGCGAGCATGACGAGGTACGCGAGCCATACCACGGCGAGGGCGATCAGGCGATGACGGCGCACGAGACAGACGGCGGTGATCGTCAGCACTACCATCCACGCAACCACGAAGGGCCACGCCGTCCGGTCGAGCGTCTCCGGAAGCTCGTACATGATGGCGAGGTTGACCGGAGCCACCGTCTTCCAGAGATAGAAGGCGACGGAGTGTACGGATAGCGAGAGGCGATCGAGGAGGCTCACGTCACTGAGCGAGGACATGGCGTCGTTGTTTCTGGCCGCGGCCAGGGTGAGCCCGACACAGGCGAGACTCAGGACGGCGAAGGGAGTCTTCTCGACGAGGAGATTGTGGGCGATCACCCGCAGCCCGCCCAGGAAAGACAGGCGCAGGCGGCGCAACGGATAGATGTCGAGAAGTACGAGCACCGCGGGCAGCGTGATGGCCATGGCCTTGGAGAGGAGGGCGCAGACGAAAAGGCCGAGTGACGCGAGGTACCACCTCCCGCCCAGTTTGTCTCCAGCTCTCGTATCCCAGGCGCGCAGATAGGCGAGCACGGTGAGGAGACAAAAGAGTCCCGACAATACGTCCCTTCGCTCGGTGACCCAGGCCACGGATTCGACCCGGAGGGGATGCACCGAGAAGATCAGCGCCCCGAAGAGGGCACCCAAACGACGGGCGGTCGCGTCGGCTGCGCTCCCATCCTGAGCTTCTCGCAGCAGACGGAGAAGGACGAAGTAGAAGACGAGAGCGGCAAGGGCATGCAGAAGGAGGCTGGTGAGATGGTAGCCGACCGGATCCATGCCCCAGATCAGATAGTCGAAGCCGAGGGTCATCCACGTGAGCGGTATGAGACCACCCAGATTCACCGTGGTGAACATCCATCGGAGGTGGGTCAGGCCGAGGCCACGGTATGAGCGGTTGTTGAGGAAATTCTCGATGTCGTCGAAGTTCACGAAGCCGTTCTCGAGGGTGGGAAGGAACGCCACCACCGTGGCAAGCACGAGCACCACGGGGGCGAGCCAGCGCAGGACGCCACTCCGGGGCGAGGGGGGGGCGGGGCTGGCTGACGCCGGGCGCGAGCCTCGGGACTTCTTGCTCATCTCGCTCGCCGAAGGCCTGTCGCTATACCGTGGACATCCTGAGAAGGGAGGGGAGGGCGTGCGGTGCGATGGGAAATCGCCGGAGGGGACGGCGGGGCCGAGGCGGCCCCGCCGTCCGCGAGGTCGGACCCGGGGCTCCTAGGTGCCCTCGGAGCGAAGCTTGCCCATTTCTTCCTTCATGGCCGAGCGCCCGGCCTCGAAGGCTCCCACCAGCCGATTGCGCTGCTCCTCGATGTACTCGCGACCCCTTCCGAGGAGATCGCCGGCCTTGTCCTGCGCTTCGCTCGCCTTCTCTTGCGCTTTCTTGAGGAATTCCTGACTGTGCTCGGTCAGGAGCTCGCGCGTCTCCGAGCCCGTCTTGGGCGTCAAGAGCAGCGCGGCTGCCGCGCCGGCGATGGCTCCGAGGAAAAACCAGCCCAGATAGCCCGCCGCCTCTCCACCATGCTCGTCCGCCATATCGTCCTCCCTCTTTCGCTAGGCTTTCAGTCTGGACACGAAAACGCCCAGCGCCCTTTTCAGGCCTGAGCTGACGCTCGTGACCCCGCGGAACGACGCCAGGCTGTTTGCCACCCCGACCACCCGCGCGATCTTGAACGAGATGAGCTCCACCCGCCGCACCACCCCACTGACCCGCTGCAGCTCCTGATTGGCCGTCTGGGAGAGGGTCCGTACCTCGGCGGCCAGTCCTTCGACCTGACTGGCCAGCGGCCGAATCTCGCGCTCGACGAGCTGGAGCACCGTTTCCGCCCGCGTGGCGGCCCGCCTGATGGATGCGAGCGTGACGACCATCGCCACCGTCAACACGACGGCGCACAAGACGAGCACAACCTGGGCCACCGGGGTCATGGGGCAAAAGTATGACAGACGCCGCACGATGAAGTCAAACCGGGTAAGGGAAAAGTGCTGCATTCATTGACTTTCCAGTTGATGGCCCCCTATACTCCACCAGACGCAGGCACGCCAAGGAGCCGTTCTCATGTCTCTCCAAGACCGCTTTGAAGAACTCCATCGCCGTAACCATGCCGCCGAGGCGGGGGGCGGGCGGGAGCGCATCGAGCGGCAGCACAAGGCCGGCAAAAAGACAGCGCGCGAGCGGCTCGAAGTGCTCCTCGATAAGGGCTCGTTCGCGGAGCTTGACCGGTTCGTGCTGCATCAGAGCAACGACTTCGGCATGGACACCCAGCGCATTCCCGGTGACGGCGTGATCACCGGCTCCGGGCGTATTCACGGTCGGCCCGTCTTCGCCTTCGCCCAGGACTTCACGGTATTCGGCGGGTCGCTGTCAGAATCGTACGCGCGCAAGATCTGCAAGATCATGGATCTCGCCATGAAGACGGGCGTGCCCATCATCGGTCTCAACGACTCAGGGGGCGCCCGCATCCAGGAGGGCGTGGTGTCTCTCGCGGGCTACGCGGACATCTTCCTCCGCAATACGCTGGCCTCCGGAGTGGTGCCGCAGATCTCCGCAGTGATGGGGCCGTGCGCGGGCGGCGCCGTGTATTCGCCCGCCATCACCGACTTCGTGTTCATGGTCAAGGGCTCCTCGTACATGTTCGTGACGGGCCCCGACGTGATCAAGGCGGTAACCCACGAAGAAGTGTCCTTCGAGGAGCTGGGGGGCGCGGCCACGCATGGGACGACCTCCGGTGTCGCGCACTTCGCCGCGGACAGCGAGGATGAATGCCTCGCTCTCATCCGGGAGCTCATGACGTTTCTGCCCCAGAACAACGCCGAGGATCCGCCGCTCCGGCCCACCACCGACCCCGCCGACCGTGCCGATCCCGAGCTGCAGTCGGTGGTGCCCGATCAGCCGAACAAGCCGTACGACATCAAGGACATCGTGCGGCCAGTGCTCGACGACCGGTATTTCTTCGAGGTGCAGGCGGACTACGCTCCGAATATCGTGATCGGCTTCGGGCGACTGGGCGGCCGGCCCGTGGGCATCGTCGCCAATCAGCCCGCACACCTCGCCGGCTGCCTCGACATCAGCGCGTCGGTCAAGGCCGCGCGCTTCGTCCGCTTCTGCGACTGCTTCAATATTCCCCTCGTGACCTTCGAGGACGTGCCCGGCTTCCTGCCCGGCACCGCCCAGGAGTTCGGGGGCATCATCAAGCACGGGGCCAAGCTCCTGTACGCTTTCTGTGAGGCCACCGTGCCCAAGCTGACCGTCATCACGCGGAAGGCGTACGGCGGCGCCTACTGCGTCATGTCCTCCAAGCACATCCGCGGCGATGCCAACTTCGCCTACCCCACTGCGGAGATCGCGGTCATGGGGCCCGAGGGAGCGGTGAATATCCTGTACAAGCGCGAGATGGACGCGGCGAAGAACGCGGCCGCCCTCAAGGAGGAGAAGACCCGCGAGTACCGGGAGAAGTTCGCCAACCCCTACGTGGCGGCCGAGCGCGGGTACATCGACGAGGTCATCGAGCCCCGCGACACCCGGCGGCGACTGATCGAGGCCCTCGACGTTCTCCACACCAAGCGCGACACCAATCCGCCGCGCAAGCACGGGAACATGCCCCTGTGAAGGCGGCGACCTCGTGACCCCGGCCGAGAAGCAGCGCCTGGAAGAAGCGCGCCGCGCGTGGGAGGCGCAGACCCTCAAGCCCGCGCTCGACAAGACCCCGGACCGTCCGGGGCTCTTCGCGGCCTCCGACGGCGTTCCCCTCGAGCGCGTCTACACGCCCGAGCATACGGCCACTCTCGATTACGTCCGCGATGCGGGATTCCCGGGCGAGCCTCCCTACACGCGTGGCGTCCAGCCCACCATGTACCGGGGCCGGCTCTGGACCATGCGCCAGTACGCGGGCTTCGGCTCGGCGGCGGAGACGAACCAGCGCTACCGCTATCTCCTCGCCCAGGGACAGACAGGCCTCTCCGTCGCCTTCGACCTTCCCACCCAGATGGGCTACGACGCCGACAATCCGCTCGTGGCGAGTGACGTGGGCAAGGTGGGAGTGGCCATCTCGAGCATCGACGACATGGAGGAGCTCTTCGCGGGCATACCGCTCGACCGGGTCTCCACGTCGATGACCATCAATGCCACCGCGGCCATCCTCCTCTGCCTCTACATCGCGGTGGCGGAGAAGCAGGGCGTCCCCGCCCACAAGCTCTCCGGCACCACCCAGAACGACATCCTGAAGGAATACATCGCGCGCGGCACCTACATCTACCCGCCCGCGCCGTCCATGCGGCTCATCACGGATCTCTTCGCCTTTTCCCGGGAACGGGTGCCGCGCTGGAACACCATCTCCATTTCCGGCTATCACGTCCGCGAGGCGGGCTGCACGGCCGCCCAGGAAGTGGGCTTCACCCTCGCCAACGCCATCGCCTACGTGACGGCCGCCCACACCGCCGGACTCGAAGTGGACGATTTCGCGCCGCAGCTGTCCTTCTTCTTCAACGCCCACAACCATCTCCTCGAAGAGGTGGCGAAGTTCCGCGCGGCGCGGCGGCTGTGGGCGCGGATGATGCGCGAGCGCTTCGGCGCCCGCGACCCGCGCTCGTGCATGCTGCGCTTCCACGCCCAGACGGCGGGGAGCATGCTCACCGCTCAGCAGCCGGAGAACAACATCGTGCGCGTGGCCGTGCAGGCCCTCGCCGCCATCCTCGGCGGGTGCCAGTCCCTTCACACCAACTCCATGGACGAGGCCCTCGCCCTCCCCACCGAGACGGCGGTGCGCATCGCCCTCCGGACCCAGCAGGTGCTCGCCTATGAATCGGGTGTCGTCGACATCGCCGATCCGCTGGGGGGCGCTTATGCCGTGGAGGCCCTCACGCGGCGAATCGAGGAAGAGGCCGAGTCTTATATCGCCAAGGTCGACGGCCTGGGCGGCTCCGTGAGCGCCATCGCCTTCATGCAGCGCGAGATCCAGGAGTCGGCCTACCGCTATCAGCAGGAGATCGAGGCCAAGGCGCGTATCGTCGTGGGCGTCAATGAGTTCGTGATGGACGAGGCGCCTCCCGCCAATCTCTTCCAGGGCGACCCCACGGTGGCCCGGGCCCTCGCCGAGCGCCTCGGCCGGCTCCGGCAGTCGCGCAACGCGGCCACGGCCGCCCAGGCCCTCGAATCCGTGGAGCGGGCGGCGCGGGGACGCGACAACCTCATGCCCGTCATCCTCGGCGCGGTCCGCGCCCGCCTCACCCTCGGCGAGATCTCCGACGCCCTCCGCAAGGTCTTTGGTGTCCACCAGCCCTCGGTGGTTTTCTAGCGTCGCCGCGGGCCTCGCCTTGGCCGCGGCCTTGGCCGCGCCGGTGCAGGCCGGTCTGGCCGACCAGGTGGGGGCTACCTTCGGTCTCATGCTCCAGGAGGTCGTGTCGGCCTTCCCGCCGATCGAGGGCCTGGTAGTGCAGGTGGATGGCGATCGGATCTACATGGACCTCTCCAAGAAGGACGGCGTGCTTCTCGGTCAGGAATTCACGGTCTTTCGCAAGGGCGAAGTCTTCCGGCACCCCGCCTCGGGGAAGCCCCTCGGCCGCTACGAGGAGACCTTGGGCTATGCCCAGGTGCGGCGAGTGGAGCCGACCTTCGCCGAGGCCGTCTTCGTGCCCATCGAGGGCAAGCCACAGCCGCGGCCCGAGGACGGCGTGCGCATCACCCGCGGCCGCGTGCGCGTTGCCGTCGTTCCCCCGACCGACCTGACCAAGGGCAATGCTGATCTTCGGCGGGTGCCCTTCATGCTCTCTCTGGCCATGGACCAGACCAAGCGCTTCCAGAGCGTGGACCCGGGACAGGTGAACGAGGTTCTCCTGAACAGCAAGACGAAGGGCGAAGAGCTGCTCGTGCGCCCGGACCGCGCGGTTACCCTCGGCAAGTCGCTCGACGTGATGGCCTGGCTCATTCCCGTGCTCATCGAGCGTCGCGGGGTGACCTATCTCGACGTGACCTGGATCTCCGCGGTGACCGGCGCGCCGCTCTTTTCGCGCCGGCAGTCCCTCGCCCTCGCGGAGGGAGCGAGCGATCAACGCTTTCCCTGGGAGCCTCGCCCGGAGGATTGACCCGGCGAATCTGCTATGCTTGGGGCCGCAATGAACAGTATCGCGCTCCGTTTGCTGGTCTGTCTCGCCCTGGTTTCCCTCTCTCTCTCCGCCTGCGGGGGAGAACTGCCGAGCCTCAGGGAGCTGGCGGGACTGCCCAAGGATTCCGATCCGTCGGTCGAGATAAAGGCGGCTGAGCCCAAGTGGCTGCTCATCAAGAATCCTCGCTTCGGTGACGTGGCGAGCGAGCCCGAGTACATCTGGGTGGAAGAGGAGAAGATTCCCACGACCATGGGCACCCTCGTCTTCGGCAAGAGCAGCCTCATCGCGTCGCCGGAGATCGTGGCCAAGTACGGGTCGCCTCCCGGAGGTGGCCGCATCAGCCCGCGACAGAAGATGGCCGTGTCTGTCGATCCGACGCCACCGCCCCCCAAGCCGGGCGCGCCCGCCAAGCCCGGGACACAGGCCGCCGGCGCGCCCAGCCTGCCTCTCGACCGCGGCTTCGTGGTGTTCGTGGATACGAGCCGCGTCGTCATCGATCTCAACAGCAAGGACGGCATCAAGCCGGGGGCCCAGGTCAGCGTGCGCCGGGACAAGATCGCCATCGTTCACCCCGTGACCGGCGAGCTCCTTGGCGAGTTGGACGAGGAAGTGGCAACGGGGCGGGTGACGGAGGTCAAGGAAAAGTTCTCCGTGGTCGAGCTTTCCAGCGTCACCAACGGCAACCAGGTCAAGATCAAGGACCGGGTCGTCGTCCGCTGATCCACCCCCTCTCGTGAAGGCACCCACCCCGCTGGAAGCGCTCCTCAAGGAGCGGGTTGCTCGAGCCGTCGGCCCCGAGATGCGAGCCATCGAGGAGGCGATCGCCACCGAGATCGCCTCGCCCGTTCACCTGATTCACGAGATGGGTGAGTTCATCGCGGGGGCCGGGGGCAAGCGTCTCCGCCCCATCCTCCTCCTCATGGCGGCCCGGGTGGCGGGCTATCACGGCCCCCGCGCCGTCCGCATGGGCTGCGTGGTCGAGCTCCTGCACACCGCGACCCTCATCCACGACGATGTGGTGGATCAGGCGCCCCTCCGGCGCGGCCGTCCGTCGGCCAATGCGCGCTGGGGCGACGACGCGTCCATCCTCGTGGGCGATCATCTCTACTCGAAGTCGTTCGCCCTCATGGTGGCCGACGGTGATCCTGCTGTGCTCGCCACTCTCGCCCTCGCCACCGTCTCCATGACAGAAGCCGAGGTGCTGCAGCTCCAGTGCAAGCGCGACGGCACGGCGAGCGAGGCCGACTATCTGCGCATCATCACGCAGAAGACGGCGTCCTTCATCTCGGCCTGCTGCCGTATCGGGGCTCTCCTCGCCAAGGCCAACGACGCTAAGGTCGACGCGCTCACCCGTTACGGTGAGTCCATCGGCATCGCCTTCCAGATCAGCGACGATTCGCTCGACTTCGTGGCCGACCAGGGCCGCCTCGGCAAGGCGGTGGGTGCCGACCTCAAGGAGGGCAAGCGCACGCTTCCGCTGATCGCGGCCCTCGAGCGCGCCACCCCCGCCGAGTCCGATCGCGTCCACTCCGTGCTCAAGCGCCACGCCGCGGAGCCGGGCGAGATCGAGGAGATCCGCCTCCTCGTCGAGCGTTACGGCGGTGTCGAATATGCCTTGGGACGGGCCCAGGACTACGCGCGGAGCGCCAAGCAGGCCCTCGATGCTTTCCCCGACGGCCCCGACAAGGAGACTCTCCTCCTCGTCGCCGACTACGTGGTGGAGCGCGACACCTAACGTTCTGGGGGGAGTCATGCCCTCGCTCATCATCACTCTCACCACGGACTTCGGAACGCGAGATCCCTGGGTGGGCATCATGAAGGGGGTCATCCTTGGTATCTGTCCCGAAGCCCGCCTCGTGGATATAAGCCACGACATCGCTCCCCAGGATGTGCTGGAAGGGGCGCTGTGTCTCGAAGCCTCCGCGCGCTTCTTCCCCCGCGGGACGGTCCATCTCGCCGTGGTCGATCCGGGCGTAGGGAGCTCGAGACGTCCCCTCGCGCTCAGAGCCGGAGGACAGTGCTACGTCGGTCCCGACAACGGCCTCTTGAGCCTCGTCCTCGACGACGGCGGGCCGGTCGATGCCGTCGAGCTGACGAGAGAGGAGTATCGGCGGTCGCCGGCGAGCCAGACCTTTCACGGTCGGGATATTTTCGCTCCCGCGGCGGCGCATCTGGCCTCGGGAGTGCCCCTGGAACGACTCGGCCCCGTGGTGACCGATCCCGTCCGACTGTCCGTTCCCTCGTCCCGCCACGACAACGGGCTCATCCTCGGCGAGGTCATCGGTGCCGATCGCTTCGGCAATCTCCTGACCTCCGTGACGGCGAAGGACCTGGGGGCGCTCGAGGGGCCGCGGCCCCCCGTCGTGGAGATAGGCGGCGTCCGGGTCGGGGCTCCCGTGACCGCGTACGCGGAGGCGCGCCCCGGCGGAATGGGCGCCGTCGTGAGCTCGACGGGTCGCCTTGAAGTCTTCGTTCGGGAGGGGAGTGCCCAGGCCGCGCTCGGGCTCGGGCGCGGTGCGCCGGTGGTGGTGAAGCGGGGCTAGGAGTCGGGGCTGGCGGGCTTGACCTTGTCCGACTTCGGCTTTTCCGCCTTCGCGGGCTTGGCCTTATCGGAGGATGCGTCGGTTGACGTGCTAGACTTCTCTGCGACAGGGGTGGACGACGGCGCAGCGGAATCGCTTGACGAAGATTCGGCCTTCGACGCCTGCTTGCGCGATTCCGAGGGATAGTCCGTGACGTACCAGCCGCCGC
>Ga0070712_100000480_pt1 | contig 22817 bp, 21 predicted proteins | sample LARL81metaG_FD_71396 | JGI IMG/M metagenome (GOLD analysis project Ga0070712, IMG submission 71396) | Corn, switchgrass and miscanthus rhizosphere microbial communities from Kellogg Biological Station, Michigan, USA - LAR L8-1 metaG | ecosystem: Host-associated > Plants > Roots > Rhizosphere ...
GGACACTCACGTCATTATCTCGCGCCCAACCTAAGCTACCGGATTTTTTAGCGTGCCGATGCCTTCGACGATTACTTCCATGACGTCTCCCGCCTCAACCGGTGCGACGCCGCTCGGCGTGCCCGTGGGTATCAGGTCTCCCGGCAATAGCGTCATCACCTGAGAGATGTAGCGCAGGATCACGTCAAGCGTGAAAATGAAATCGCGCGTGTTGCCCTGCTGGCGAAGCGCTCCATTCACCCGGGTTTCAACGCCGATACCTGACCACGGATCAATCTCTTCGGTGACCACCGGCCCTACCGGACAAAAAGTATTGAAGCCTTTGGCCCGAGTCCATTGACCGTCCTTTTTTTGCAGATCCCGTGCAGTTACATCGTTCACACAAGTGTAGCCCAGGATGTAGGGCCGAACATCTTCGTCCTCACCCAGCCGATAACACTTTTTCGCGATCACTACCCCGAGTTCGCCCTCGTAGTCTACGCGACTGGAGACTGGTGGCCGTCGGACCTCGCCGCCGGGAGCCAGCAAGGAAGACGGCGGCTTCAGAAAGATCAACGGCTCAGCTGGAACCTCATTCCCCAGTTCGGCGGCGTGATCTCGGTAGTTGCGTCCCACGCAAACGATCTTCGAAGGCCGCACGGGAGCCAGCAGTGAGGCTTCGGCCAGCGCTAGATGATCCGTGCGCTTGGTTGGGACATCTTCCAGGCTCCCCCGTGCGTCTTCCGGTGCGGTTAGCAATACACGGGTGATATGGTCGACCCCGGCGACAGATTCCACCAGTCCGTAACTCGCCTGATCCAGCAGCAAAAAACGGCAGTATTTCATAGAACCTCAAACACTGAGCCACCAGCATTCAGCGCAGGACACCTGCAGCAAACTATCCTATCCCTGCTTTGCCGATCGCTGAGCGCTAACGACTGCATGCTCATGGTACTTGCTCGGAGGCTTCTTCCGAATGCGCGCTTTGGTTATTGCGTTCATCTACCGCAGATACCGAGTAGAAGTATTTCTTTCCGGGTTGAACATTTGTATCGCGATAGGCTGGCGCCTTCACCAGATCGGGATTCATTTTTACCGGAGCGGCACCCGCTTCGTGGCGAAAAACGTTGTAGCCCACGAGATCAGATTCCGTGTCCGGAGACCACGCCACGTCAATGAATGCCGCTTGTCCGACTCCAGAGAATACCGCCTGCAAACCCGTGGGCACCGCCGGCGGGAAAGTGTCGTGGGCAAAAACATGGATGAGTGGGGTGTCGTCTCCTTCAACTTCGCCTTCCGATTTGCCCGGCCGCGATACTTCGCTGACCACGGTAGCAAAGTAATCGTAATATTTTTCCCACTCAAAAGTCTGATCCAGAAAGGCGGATTGAGGACAATCCCCAAAATTCTCATCGCTGATTTTCGTTCCGCCCTTCTCGGGCGTTGGCTTAACCGCGGGCTTTTTTCCCAATGCCGGAGGTTCTACCTCTCGTCGATAGATCCGCAAGCGGTATTGGAGGTTAGCGGCCGCCATTACCGGCTGACATGCCCACGAAAGCAGCACTCCATCGCTTTCCACTTGCGCGCTGAAATGCTCGGGCGGCGGCATCGTCGAGGCCGCGGGGACCTGCACCAAGTTGGAAAGTCCAGCGGTCTTTCCATTTTCATTCAGGACGGAAACCGCGTACGTGAGTTCCCCGCTGGGATTTTCTGCCTGCAACTCCCGCAGCAACGTGTCGACATAGCTGGCCTGGATCTTCGGAGCCACGGCTCCTTTCTTCATATCGAATGCCGGGACAGGAAATTGTGTTGCCGGAATCTCCGCCGCCGGCGTTTTACATGCACCGATTTCGGATTGCAAGCTGCGACACACGCGCGTCGGGCCGGGATGACGGACAATCTGGTGGTCAACCGTTCGCGCAGGCACCGTCCAGGCGAGAAAAACTTTGTCCCCTTTTCGTGCCGCACGCAAATCGGTAACCGGCCTGGCCAACTCCAGCGCTGGAGGGATCGGTACGCCTGGAGTGCCGCATGCCACCAGCCCGGCACAACCCAAAACGCCTATCAGGAAATTACGGTTGAATCGCTTCATTTCCGGTCTTAGCGCGGAACTAGAAGGGTATCAGAACACGCTATGGCACCAATTCTTTCAGCGCTTCGCGGAAGACACGAGTGTGCTGATCGACGTCCGCCGGATCGGCCTGCGGCGACATCAGCGCCATATTGTGAAAAGGAGTGAGCAATATGCCGCGGTTCATTGCGTAGAGATGCATGAACCGCTCGAGTTCGAAATCCATGGCATCGTGAGCCTCGCCGCCATTTCTCGGTGGCTTGGGGGAAAACTGATATTCGGCCCGGCATCCCAAGCGCGTGACGTGCCAGGGAACACCGAATTCTGTGATCGCCCTCGCCACTCCGCCAGCCCAACGTTCCGCCGCGGGAATCATGCGCGCAAACGCGTCCTTCGTGAGCACCTTGCTCAATGTGGCTCGCATGGCGGCGAGCGAGAGCGCGTTGCCTGCGAGAGTTCCGCCAATGCCGCCAGTGTCGCAGTCTTCCAGGCTCTGGTGTTTTGCGACCGTGCTGGCCACGGTTTCAGTGAAACCATAGGCCGCACCCGGAACCCCCCCGGCAATCGCCTTACCGAAAATGAAGATGTCGGGGTCGAGATTTTCCGCCCGCGTGTATCCACCCGGCCCGGCACAAATTGTGTGCGTTTCGTCAATGATGAGCAGCGCCCCAAACTTGTCGGTCAGTTCGCGTAGAGTCTTGTGATAGCCCGGGTCGGGATGCACAATGCCAACGTTAGTCATGACCGGCTCCGCCAAAACGCACGCCACATCGCCAGGCGCCAAAGCCTCCTCCAGAGCGGAAACGTCATTGAATTCGACAACTTTTGTAGTGACCGTGGGATCGACTGGCGGACCGATGTTGCCCCGCCGAGATTGCGCGACACCATCTTTCAATGTGATGAAGCTCTCGTCCACCGTGCCGTGATAGCACCAGTTAAAGACTAGAATTTTATGACGTTGCGTTATTTGCCGCGCCAGGCGGATCGCGAAACGGTTGGCATCGGTTGCGGTTAGCGCAAATTGCCAAAAAGGTAATCCAAAGCGTTGCTGTAACTCTTCCCCTACGAAAATGGCGTCTTCCGATGGCAACATTAACGTAATGCCGCGCTTGATCTGTTCCTCCACGGCCTTCACGGTCGCGAACGGCGAGTGCCCGGTCATAGCGCCGGTGTCGCCCAGGCAGAAGTCGATGTAGCGGTGCCCATCAACATCGTAAAACTGCGCTCCCTGGGCCTCGCGTACAAATGGCGGAAAAGCGCCCGCCCATTTCACCATCCAGTTCATGGGGACGCCGCCCAGCAATGACTTGCCGGCACGATCAAATAGGGCTTTAGATTTGGGACGCTCGTTCACGAAGCGTTGCTGCTCGCGCTGCATGAGAGATTTCAGGTGCTGCCGGTCGATGGATTCCATGTTTCGTTGTGAAAAGCATAGCAGAAGGCGGCAACGTGTTCTGAAGTTGATGATGCGGTAGCAGTGATCGAGATGTGAACTATTAGATCTTTCCGGATCCTAAATCGAAGGCATCCGCTTCAAAGAGGGGAACAGGCTGAACTAGCGCCCACCGCCAGCGATTGAAGGCACCAGCAGGACTTCATCACCGTCCCGGAATGCGTAGGCTTTACCACCCAGAAAGCGGATGTCTTCTTCGTTCACGTACACATTGAGGAAGCGCCGGATCTCGCCGGCCTCATCCCGCAGATGATTTTTGAGATCGGGAAACTGTTGGTCAAGTGCGCTAAAAAGCTCTCCCAGATTTGCTGCAGAACAAGTGACGCGCGCATGCCCCGCAGTCAACCGGCGCAGTGCCGTCGGAATCTGAACGGTGATGTTCATTTTAGGCCCCAACAGTCTGCGGAACTTCCTTCTCCGTGACGCTCTTTTCCGAAGCATCAAGAGTTCTGGACATGTATTTCTCAAACTCCACCAGCTTTGGAGCGATGGGCTCTTCTAGTTCGTATTTACCCGCAAGCGCATCGGTGGTCTTCAGTCCATTACCGGTAATGCACAACACGGTGGTTTCGTCAGGCGATATACGCCCTTGAGCATAGAGTTTGCGCGCCGAACTAACAGTCACGCCGCCCGCTGTCTCGGTGAAAACTCCCTCCGATTCCGCCAGCATCTGAATACCTTCCACCAGTTCAGGATCGGAAACATCCTCCGACCAGCCGCCGCTGTTGGTGATCACTTTAATGGCGTAGTGCCCGTCGGCTGGATTTCCGATGGCCAGCGAACGCGCGATGGTCGTCGGCTTTTGCGGCTCGATATCGATATTGCCTGCCTTGACGGCCGTCGAAATCGGTGAGCACCCAGTCGCTTGCGCACCAAAGTATTTCACTGGCCTCGCTTCCACCAAGCCCAGCTGGACAAGTTCGTCAAATGCTTTTTTGATTTTTATGATGAGCGACCCGCCCGCCATCGGACACACCACGTTGTCCGGCAACCGCCAGCCCAGCTGTTCGGCGATTTCGTAGCCAACCGTTTTCGAACCTTCCGCGTAGTACGGACGCAGGTTCACATTAACGAATCCCCAATGCCGGTCGTCCGCGATTTGCGAACACAAGCGGTTGACCTGGTCGTAACTTCCTGAAATGCGGATAAGTTTCGCGCCAAAAACCTGCGTGCCCAGAACCTTGGCGGGCTCGAGATCAGCCGGAATGAAAATCACGGCCTTGAAACCGTTGCGCGCAGCTTGGGCCGATACCGCGTTGGCCAGATTTCCGGTAGACGAGCAAGAAACGGTATCGAAGCCGAAGCTGCGCGCTTGCGACAAAGCCACTGCAACGACGCGGTCTTTAAAGCTCAGGGAGGGCTGACAAACCGCGTCGTTCTTTAAATAGAGGTGCTTCGCGCCCAGCCTTCCGGCGAGTCGCGGCGCCTCCAGCAGCGGGGTGAAACCGGCGGGAACAGTAGGACGATAGCCATGCGGCAGCGGTAGCAGGTCGGAATAGCGCCACATGCTGGCTGGACCTTGGGCAATTCGCTCACGGGTAAACGTGGAACGCACCGCATCGTAGTCGAAGAAAACCTCCAAAGGAGAGAAACAATCGTCGCAGATGGAACGGGGCTGATTCCCCCAACTCTTGCTGCATTCCCGACAACGTAATTCGTAGTGCTGTAGTTCGGAGGTCATTGAGCCACTCGCTTTGGAGCGGCCTGCGGGACGAGCCGTTTTGAAAAAGTGTCCTGAAACGCGAAATCCTCTTTCCCTGAGAATGAGGAAAAGAGGAACGAGATGCTAAGAGTCGGCACCCCGAATCTCATGTTCCCCCTTTGTAGGGCGAGAGTTGACACCAGGCGACCAGAAAATGAATTCTGATCCGGTTGTCGTGGCTTCGTAGGGCTCGTCCCTCAGCCACTCTGCATGAAATCCAAGGTCTGCTCCGAAGAGCAAACTTGAGTTAAAGCCTACCGCGAGATAGAAGGTTCGTCAAGAGTCGGCTTAAGTGTGTGTCATACCACATTAGAAGTGTCCCCAGTTTGTCCACAATAGAAATGTCCCCTGGTTGTGGTTTCACCATACCGAAGAAAAAGCTGGTGTCATCATGTCCTGAAATCTTCTTTGCCGCCAGGGATGAGGCTTGGCGGATCTGGGTTTGGGGGAAGGGGGCGCGGGGGAAGAGTCCGCTGTGGTTGGCGCAGCGCACCCCCAAGTGACAACTACCACTTTGCGTCGCTGTACCAACGCAGAACTCGGAGAGCACGCAGCGTGTTCCAGCGGCTGGCCCTGCCGACATCCCTCTCCATCTGCAATGGAATATGTTCGGGATGAAGCAGGTTGAGCGGCCAGCGTCCGTTCTGGTGGCGGCGCTTGGTCACGATTTCGATCGCCTCACGGACACGACCGTCGGGCTTGATCCCGGCATTCCGCAGATAATCGAGCCCGCGCAAGACGTCGTAGTACCAAAACGTCGGGAACGAGAAGCGGAGCCAGCGTTTATTGATGACTTCGCCGGTTCGAAACGAGCGGAACATGTGGCGCTCAAGCAGATAGTTTTCGGCCCGCTTGCGAGCCTTAGTAAAAGCTGGCGATTTGCGCCCGGCTCGTTCGTATTCGAGGAGTCCCTCGAGTACGCAGATGGTGGTATGGAACGAAGAGCACCGGCTTGGGGGTGCTTCGCAGTTCCAGCCGCCGTCTTCCCGCTGTTCGCCTAGGAGTCGGTTGGCTAATGTGTCGTTCGGTTCTTTGAAATACGCGCCGATGCCAAGGATTCTGCCGTTGATGCAGGGCTCCGTTTCGCCCTCAAGGAAAGGACGGTTGTTGAGTCGCTTAAATACCAGCCGCTTGTCAACGCGGTCGATCATCTTGCGAGCCGGCTTGCTGGCAGGATCAAGACCGAGGTCCATTAAGACGACGAGACTGTAGAGGGCAATAAGTAACGCTCGGTCCTCCTTCGGCAAATCGTCTCTCCACCCGCGGGTTCCCCCGCCCCAGTGACCGGCGGGAGATTGGCAGGCGAGAAGCTGGGCTCCCCAGCCTTCGGTTGTGATGCGAGACCGCTCGGCTGCAATCGTGTTGGGGGCTTCACCGGTGAGGTCCCTCATCACCTGCCAACGGATGGCCGGGTCAGAATCGAGAAGCCATTGCAGATGCGAAGGCCGGGGTGCGTAATCCAGTGGGCGCATTCGTACGTTATAGCAAGGGAGGTGTAAGTTTTCACCCGTGGGCTGAGCCGCGTTCACAATGGCGTCAGCGTGCGCGAACGGTCGGGCTATACTTCCTGCGGCGGATTCCGCAATGTCAGAGCAAGTATTCGGTCTCGGCGTAAATCAGGTGATGGCCTATACCGCCATCGCCAATGTTCTTATGGTGGTCCTGCTCACCGCGATCAATATCTATTACGCGGGGCACGCCAAGCGCCAGGCTGACGCCGCCAAGGCTCAAGTTGACGCTTCCAACCGACAGTCAGAAATTGCTGCGGAAAGCCTTGCCCTTTTGCGCAAGCAGATGGACCAACAACACCGCACGGACATTGCCTCCGTCACCCTGCAGCTGAAGGTTGCGATTCACCTCATCGAAGACTGGCTCAAGCGAATCAGTTCTGACAAGCACCCGCAGTTGCCGGACGAAATCAGCATTCTGCCTGCCGATTTCAGCATTGCGACACAGCGTGCCAATTCGATCGATCACATTGTCGCGGAAAACATGGGAGCGGCTTCCCTTTATGTGGCCGAAGCCGAAACCAACCTGCGACTCATATGTCATCGTAATCCGGAAGAGCCGGAGGGATGGAAAGATCACCAGCAAAAAGCGGCCAAAAACTTGAATAATGCCAAATTCAAGCTCTCCACCGCCCGGATGAGATGGGAAACAAGTGCGGAGCATCAGTCTTGACCCTCCTTAAGTGGTCGGCGCATAATTGGCGGCCTGTAGCCACTGGCTTTCCCGAACGAAGGCCTGAAGTCCCATCCCCCCAAATAACGCGTGGTGGCTTTGCGTGGCGGTCACGAGCATCCAGCAATCTGATTCCACGCGGTTAGCAAATCAAGGAGCTTTACAGATGAGCGACGAAACCAAACGGATCGGCGACTACCAGATTCTTGATGAATTAGGCAGCGGCGGAATGGGCAGAGTTTGGCGGGTACGCAACGTCATCACAGATCGCATTGAAGCCATGAAGGTCCTTCTTCCCGATCTCGCGGGACGGCAGGAGCTAGCGGCGCGCTTCCAGCGGGAAATCAAGCTGATGGCAAGTCTCGATCATCCCAACATCGCGGCTCTCCGAACTGCTTTCACTGCCGACAACCAGCTCTACATGGTGATGGAATACGTCGAAGGCGCGACGGTGGCCGAGAAGCTGGAGCATGGCGCCATTCCGGTGCCGGACGCGTTGAACTACATTGGCCAGGTTTTGAGTGCGGTCAGCTATGCCCATAGTCAGGGCGTGATTCATCGAGACATCAAGCCCGCCAACATGATGCTGACGCCCCAGGGTCTGATCAAACTGATGGATTTTGGCATCGCGCGAAGCGGCGCGGATCGCAGCTTGACCATGACTGGCGCCACCATGGGATCACTGAGCTACATGTCTCCTGAGCAGGTGAAGGGAGAGCCTACCGATGCCCGCTCAGACCTATATTCGGTCGGCGTTTCGCTGTATGAGATGGTCACCGGGCAACGCCCGTTCGTCGCTACTAGCGATTACTCCATTATGTCGGCCCACGTAAAAGAGACGCCGAAGCCACCTGTGGAATTGCATCCCGGCCTGCCTTCCGAACTGAACGAAATTATTCTGATGGCGATCGCCAAGGACCCCAACCAACGGTTCCAGACATCGGAAGCTTTCCGCAATGCTTTGAGCAGTGTCCCTATGACACCTTCCCCGGTCGTGCCGCAAAGCGCGTTGGACGCTCGCACTGTAACTTCGATGGCGCAGCCTGTAATTCCAGCATCCGTGACCGCCCCGATCTCGAATCGTCCACAGTCCGCATCGGTGCCAGTTTTAAAAGACACCAAGCCCCCCGTTCCCGTTGTCACTCCCCCACCCCTGCCGCCGCCCGCCGCATCGGGCGGTCACCGTGGCTTGTATATGACTCTGGGAGCACTGATTGTGCTTGCCGTGCTCGTAGTGGCAGGAATTTACGTTCCGCGCAGCAGTTGGACGCACGCGAAATCACCCGATACCACGGCCTCTCCTGAAACCTCCGTGGCCGGCAGCACCCCGAATCAGACTCACCCCGATCAAGGCTCGCCGCGCCAGGATGCGTCCTCGACGAACGGATCCCAGCCTAGTCAGGGCAACGCAGGATCTTCCACGGGCGCGAACCCGAATACTGCGACGCCTAACCCACCGGCTGACGCGGCGGCATCCCTCGACAGCACGAACGCTATGCAGCCGCACGAGATGCCACCCGCCGCCGCAGCCATCAAAGAAAGTCCGGCGGCTGGTTCTATTCCGCAGGAAAAATCGAAGCATGTGTCTACCAGAAAGCTCTCAGGCCAGAATCACGGCCTGCCAGGGGAGACACCTGCTTCCAGCCAGAGTAATCAGCAGACGGTTTCATCAGATGCTGCCGATTCCGCTCAGCTGGACGAATTGGAGAAAGCAATCGACCAAATCTCCACCCGAGCGGCAGCAGTCAACAGCAGTCTTGATCGTCTACAACAGCAACAGGCGGCAAGCGGTTACGGACTGCGTGGCGACATGGCAGCGAAACAGGCGAGCTTGAAATCGAATTTGGCGAAGGCAGAAGAGGCGCTTCAAAACCGAGACACGGCGAGAGCCAAAAAGTACGCCGATCTTGCCGACGCCGATGCGGAGGTGCTCGAACGCTTTCTGGGACACTAAGCGGGAGAAGAGGAAACAACCGGCCACAGATTCAGGCGGATTTAACGGATCAATTCCATCGCTGACATCTCGATGTTTTCTGTGGCCTTATTTTGTATTCGGCGACCGATCTTTACCGGCTGTACTGATTCCTCTTTTTCTCTTCATGCCGCTCTTGTCCCAACCGAATCAGTCGCTCAATTAAGTCGGAGTAAGCTAGGCCCGATGCAGCCCACAGCTTGGGATACATACTGATCGCAGTAAAACCCGGCATGGTGTTGATCTCATTGAGATAGATTTTCCGATTTTTCGGATCCATCAGGAAGTCCACTCGCGCCAACCCCGAACCATCCACCGCTTGAAAGGCGCTGATCGCCAGTTGTTGAATTTTCCTGGTTTCCGACTTGCTGAGTTTTGCAGGAATGATCAGCTTCGAACCCTCATCCACGTATTTCGCAGTGTAATCGTAGAACTCTTTTCCCGGAACGATTTCCCCGGGCACCGACGCGGCAGGCTTATCGTTCCCCAACACCGAGCACTCGATTTCGCGGGCTTTGTGCTTCTTGCCCCCCACTCCCTCTTCGATGACGATCTTGCGATCGAATTTCGCGGCCTCCTCGATCGCTGGTCCGAGTTCCTGGCGATTATGTGCCTTCGAGATTCCTACCGAAGACCCAAGATTGGCCGGCTTCACGAATACCGGATATTTCAACCTGCTTTCCACCAGCTTCTGAATTTTCTTCGGCGACTCTTCCCATGCACTACGTAGAAACGTTACATGCTTAACGATGGGCAGTCCGGCGGCCATAAAAAGAGACTTCATGACGTCCTTGTCCATACCGGCGGCTGAGCCTAAAACTCCGGCTCCCACGTAAGGAATGTCTGCCAGTTCAAGCAGGCCCTGGATGGTCCCATCTTCGCCGAAAGTTCCATGCAGCACGGGAAATATGATGTCCACGTTGATGGCGCGGTCGGAAGCACGCCGTGTCAGGCTGGCGTCGGTCTGAAAAGGGGTGAGTGAATTTGAGTGCCGATGTGGCTCGGGCGGCACGATAACCGCTTCGCCTCTCGCCAGAACGGCCGCACCGGGAGTAGTTTCCGGGTCGCCAGCTCTAAGATGGGAGGAGCCAGACTCGCCATCTCCCTTCCCCTGCAACAGGCGCTCGGCATCTGCAGCCGTAACCCAGCGCCCTTCCTTGGTGATTCCGATAGGAACCACCTCGTACTTGGCTTTATCGATAGCGTTGAAGACCGACGCGGCCGAGAGCAGCGATATCTCGTGCTCTCCGCTGCGCCCGCCAAACAGGATGCCGACCCGCAGTTTCTTCATGATATGGGCTTGATTAGACCCCTCCATTCTTGCACAATGTCATACCGTCCGGGTTGATAAGGGCTGCACCCCCGAGCAAGCCACACCTGTGCCGGGACCGGGGATTCGTTTTGGTCCTGATTTCTTTCAGAGGAAACACTCAGCCATGCAAAAAGCAATTTCTGTCGCTGCGCTATTTTGTCTTTTTCTTGTAATTCCTCTAAGCGCCCAAGCACCGCCAGCACCGGGGGCTCCCTCGCCTACTCAGGGACGCAAGAAGCGGGTCGCAATCATGGATTTCGACTACGCCACGGTACACAGCAGTACAGCCGCTCTGTTCGGGCAGGACATCGACGTAGGTAAGGGCATTTCGGATCTGCTCGTGACTTATCTGGTAAAGGATGGCAGCTATTCCGTAATCGAACGGAAGGCTTTGGACAAAATCATGGCGGAGCAGAATTTTTCCAACAGTGATCGTGCCAATCCCACGTCGGCGGCCAAGATTGGAAAACTGCTGGGTGTTGACGCGATCATCGTGGGCAGCATCACGCAATTCGGCAACGAAACCAAAAATATGAATCTGGGTGGCGCCGGCGGCGCGTTAGGAGGCTTTGGCCTTGGTGGCTTCGGACACAAAAAATCCAAAGCCATTGTGGCGGTCACCGCGCGCATGGTGGACATTGATACGGGAGAGATTCTGGCGGTGGCTGAAGGCAAAGGCGAATCGCAGAGGGAAAGCACGTCATTGCTGGGAGGTGGAGGCAACTGGCACGGATTCGGCGGAGGCAATGCCGACTTCGGTAGTAGCGATTTCCAGCAGACCATACTTGGGGAAGCTGTGAAGGCTGCGGTGGAGCAAACCAGCTCAGGCGTGATCGCCGGCAAAGACAAGCTGGTAACCCGAACTGTCGTGGTGGATGGACTGATCGCGGCCGTCGACGGAGGTCAGATCGTTCTCAATGTCGGAGGCAAGGCCGGATTGAAAGTGGGCGATCAGTTGAACGTCGAACGTGTCACCCGGGAGATTAAAGACCCATCGTCAGGCAAAGTAATCAGGCGCATGTCTACAACAGTAGGGGTGATTAAGATCACTGACGTTGACGACATCTCTTCGGTTGCAACTACGGTATCGGGCACCGGCTTCAAAACCGGCGACGCTGTAAAAACCGTAACTCAGTAGCAATGGGGCGGGGTACCCTCGCCGGTCGCCTTGCGCTTGATTTGTATTGACGTTGAACAGGAACGGGCGTGACGCCGTCCGTTCCTTCTTTTATCTTCGGTGTTCCAGTGGTTGGGCCTCTTCTTTGGACAACCGCGACCTTGCGGCTTAAGCGGAGGTGGTATGCAATTGAAACTCGCTCACGCCTGGCTTGCGGTTTCCACCGCCATTCTTCTCTCCGCAGCCCCATCGATCTCCCAACAGCAGCCTCGGTTGAGCAATACCGACATCGTGAAAATGGTCAAAGACGGCATGGCAGATTCCGCGATCACTTCGGCCATCGCCGCAGTGACACCCAATTTGATCTCTCCTCGTCTGGCCTACAGACGCTTAGTCAGGCGGGCGTCAGCAGCAGAGTGATTCGAGCCATGCTGGCTGCAAATGCCAAAGAGAATTCCGTGCCTACATCGGCTCAAGACTCGACACCCGCTCAGAATTCCACCCACGAATCGGCGGGTGCGAACACCGAGGGAATGACGCCACCAGCCGTGTCCAGCATGTCCCAGGACTCGATGGCACAAATGATGGCCAACATGCCTCCTGAAGCCAGGGCGCGCATGCAGGCGGCCATGTCTAAACGCCTTGCTTCTGGCGAAAGGGCTGGCATCGGAGGTCCCGCCAACTCGATCGATCCCGGCACACGCCGGCGTACCGGTTCCACTCGACAGTGCACTGTATACCTCCTTCGAGCGACTCCAAGCCCACGGCAAGTACCGGATGATCATGAACATGCAAACCAATGATGCCAGGTTTGCAGAGATGTTGGCCCAGGGCATGTTCAGCCGGTCGGAACTGATCGTGCAGGGCGACACCCGCCAGTACGTCATGCACTACAAAATGCCCGCCACAGATGTGCCAGGAACGGTGGACGACTGGGAGATTCGCGCTATTGTGCAAAACGGACGTGCGGCGAGCCTCATTACCTCGCCGGCCGTGCCTCGACTGCTAAAACTAAGCGAGGAAAGAGCGGCTCACAAATGGCACAGTTGGACCGCATGGCTGCGAATGCCATCGCTCGTGCTGCAGCTAGTGGCCCCATGGGAGCACTGGGGGCGGGAATGACCGCCGCACAGGTCGCATTCATGCATGTTGAGTGCCCCGGAGGTTTAAGAAGCAAAAAGGAAATGTTTTCCTGGAAATGCCGTGATGCCCCACACAGCGGCGCGAGCGGAGAGGCCACGACTCAACTCACCGACCTACGCTCTATCGGCGAGCAAAATCTTGACGGCAGAATGGCCGACGGCTATGAGTTCTATGCGTACGACAACGATAAAACTCAGGGCGCAGTACATCTTTTCGTCGCCAGGGACACTGGATTACCGCTACGCATGGAGATGGGCGATCCCACTGTCGGGGGCATACAGATGAACTACAGCGAGCTGACCACTCCGGTGAACATCGAAATCCCTGCCTGCATGACAGCGCATTAATGGACTTGAGGTAGGCACGCGTCCCGGCCGTGCAAAGCGATGTACAACACTGGAGAGTACAAAACGGTAGGTTCCAGGAACATTTCAATTCGATCGCACGATTGCGGCCGCCAATTCCCGCATTATCTTTGCGGCACAAACTGCCGTCACATTGTCCCGGTCGCGGCGCGGGTTTAACTCCACAAGATCCGCAGCGACGATTGTCGGCGAAATTGACTGGATTGCGCTAATCAATTCCCTTGTACTTAAACCGCCAGGCTCATGGTGCGAGATTCCCGGCGCAAATGCCGGATCAAGCACATCGATATCCACCGAGATGTAAAGCGGCCCGCTGAGCTGAGGCAGTCTCCCACTCCAGTCTCGAGCTTGGATGGTTTCAACACCGTGCCGCTCCGCTTGTGCTCGCTGGTGAGCGTTTGCTGTGCGAATACCAATCTGCACCAGCCGCTTAGCCAAACCTGCTTCCATGATTCTTGCAAACGGACACGCGTGAGAAAAGCGGTCGCCCTCGAATTCTTCGTACAAATCGGGATGCGCATCGAAGTGAACAATGTTCAATTGGCCATGTTTTTTGGCGATGGCGCGGACGACAGGAAACGAGATAGAGTGATCGCCGCCGAGCGTTACAAGGTGCGGGAATTCAGCCAGCTTCTGCGTGACAAAGGCTTCGATTCGGTCTATGGGGTCAACCGTGAATTCACTTAAATCGCCACCGTCGCTCAGCACCGACGGAAGATACAACCCATCCTCTGCGCACTGGTTCGAACTCGTGCTTGCGTACGCGCGACGGATCGCCGCCGGCGCCTCCGCCGCTCCACGCAGGAACGAAGACTTTTCGTCGTACGCGATGCCGATAAATCCGATTACTTTGGGGGATGAACTCATAGATGAGACAAATGCAGGCGCAGAGAATCCTCGTTCGTTCAGGCAGAACGACGAAGTGCACGAGTGGGACACCCGCGCCCATATCGAATCAAATCGTTATCCATCTTAAAGGATTTTCTTTCCAAAGGCCGACAACGCCAGTTCAACCGCCAAATCCGCGGTACGATTATGTTCGTCAATCACGGGATTCACTTCGACGATTTCGAAACTCAGCATGCGGCCGTGGTCGGCGATGATTTCCATCGCGAGATGCGCTTCGCGATAAGTGGCGCCACCACGAACCGGAGTGCCCACGCCCGGCGCGTCCTCAGGGTCGACCCAATCCATGTCCAGGGATACGTGGTAGCCAGCCGTGCCCCGACCGGCCAAGCGCAACGCCTCTTCCATCACAGTGCGCATGCCGCGCTCGTCGATGTCGCGCATAGTGAAGACGCCGATGCCTGTCTTGCGCACATTCTCCTTCTCGATAGCATCGATATCCCGCACCCCCACCAGCACACAGTTTTCCGGCTTTACCTTCGGCGAAAAATTCAAGATGTTCGCCAACTCCGCTGGCCCCAGTCCCATGGTGGCGGCCAATGGCATGCCGTGCACATTTCCGCTGGGAGAACTTTCGGGCGTGTTGATGTCGGTGTGCGCGTCAATCCAAATCAATCCGATCTTATGATTCTGCCGGCGGTAGAATTCCGCGACCCCGGCGACCGTTCCCGCAGCCACCGAGTGATCTCCTCCCAACACCATGGGAACCATATTGGACTCAAGAGTCTTGATGACCAACTCCGCAGCCTTGGTGCAGGTTGCCGTGATTTCTTTCAGATATTTGGCCGACGGGTCCCCGGCTTTTTTCTGCTCCGCGATTGCCACTGACACATTTCCCGCATCTTCGACCACGTGACCCAGCTCCTCCAGTCTGGCCTCAAGACCGGCGACCCGTACCGCCGAAGGGCCCATGTCCACTCCCCGGCGCGATTGTCCTAGATCGAGGGGAACTCCAATCACCCGAATCTTCTTGCCCACGATGTTGGAGGTCGTAATGTGTGTGGTCATAGGAGCTGGTAGGACTGCACTGTTTCTGACCCCAGGGAGCAATCCTCATGTCCGATCATCAGTAGCTATTTTCCGACCGCATCCGGCAGTCCCTTGTAATAGCGGAATCCCTCAACAGGCTTACCGTCCTTCATTCGAATGTCTGCTCGCACATCATCCTTCATTTGCTTTTGCTCGTCTGGGGAGAGATTCGCCTTGTAGTTCTTCCACCCGGGTCCATTTTGGCTGACGTACTTCGCGCCGGCGTTGACTTTTTTCTCGACAAAGCCGCTGATATCAACCCAGAGATTTTCGTCGCCAAAATCGTAGTCGTTGTAGAACAGGTATTCTGGGACCATGTACTCCTTCAGTCCTTCCTGCGTGACTTGCCCCTCAAAAAGCAGACGCCACATGGCGGCGCGCGCGGCATCCGCGGCCAGATACGCGGCCGCCCGATGGTCTGATTTGTGCCACCGCTGGTAATTCATCCCCGGATCCCACGCCATGAACACATCCGGTCGTAGCTTGCGAATCAGGCGGACAAGATTTTCGACGACAGATTTTCGATCTTCGAATTCCAGAAGCCCGTCGTCATACCCCAGGTTGATATAGTGATCGCCCGGAATTCCAAGCTCCGCGAGCGCGGCCAGCTCCTCCTGCCGCCGAATCATTGCAAGCTGCGTCCGCGACAAATTCGGGTCCTGTGTTCCGACATTCCCCGTAGTCAAAGTCACAACATAGACCTGGTTGCCGTGCGATTGCAGCATCGCCAATGTGCCGTGCGAGAGTGCGTCATCGTCAGCGTGGGCGCCCACGAGCATGATTGTTTTGCCGCTCCACTTGTCCACCGGCACATCCGGCTTTGATTGAGTTCGCTGGGCCAGAGCCAACATCGGAAGTAATACCGCGACACCAGCCCACAACCATCTTGTCACGCCCTCCTCCAATCCAACCCGCGCAGTGAAACATATCGGATGAGTGCCAACGAAATTCCTACGGATACAGCCTGTTGAGCATTCTCGGGAACGGAATCGTCTCACGTACATGTTCCAATCCGCACACCCACGCTACGACCCGTTCGATACCCATCCCAAAACCGCCGTGCGGAACGCTGCCAAATTTGCGCAGGTCAAGGTACCACTTGAATGCTTCTTCCGGAAGTCCGTTCTCGTGGATCCGCTTCACCAACAGCTCATAAGAAGCCATACGCTGTGATCCGCCAATGATTTCGCCGTACCCCTCGGGCGCCAACACATCCACGCACAATGCCAACTCTGGCCGTTGTGGATCCGGCTCCATGTAGAAGGCCTTCACCCGCGCGGGATAACGATGCACCATTATCGGCTTTTCGAACTGTGACGAAATATAGGTTTCGTCAGGCGATCCCAAATCTCCGCCCCACTCGAATTTATTTTCCAGCGCACCCTTGGCGTGACCTTCATGCAACATTTTGACCGCGTCGTCGTAGGTAATCCGTGGAAACGGGGCTTCAATTTTCTCCAGCTTGCTCACATCACGTCCGATAGTTTGCAGATCCGTCCGCCGCTTCTCCAGGCAGCGCTTCACAATGAAGCTAATCAGGCCTTCACCTAAATCCATGAGATCGTCGAGTTCCGCGTATGCAACTTCCGGCTCCACCATCCAGAACTCGGTAAGGTGACGGCGGGTTTTGGACTTCTCCGCGCGGAAGGTTGGGCCGAACGAGTAAACCTTGCCCAGAGCCATGGCGGTGGCTTCAATGTAGAGCTGTCCCGATTGAGTCAAATAAGCTTGCTCTTCGAAGTAATCAACGGGAAACAGAGTGCTCGTTCCCTCGCAAGCAGCGGGAGTGAGAATCGGCGGATCAGTCAGCGTGAACCCGTTTTCATCGAAGAAATCGCGTGCAGCCTTTATGATTTCCGCCCGTACTCTCAAAATTGCAGCCTGCCTCGGCGTCCGCACCCAAAGATGCCGGTGCTCCATTAGAAATTCCACGCCGTGCTCTTTGAGCGAAATTGGATACGGATCGCTCTCCGCCACGCGTTGCCCCACCTGCACACCCGATACATCGAGTTCGTAGCCGCCGGGCGCCCGCTTGTCGGCGCGAACCTTGCCCTCGACAATCACGCTGGACTCGAGTGTCAGTCCCTTGATCGCATTAAACACTTCAGGCGTGACGGCGCTCTTGGGTACGACTCCCTGAATCACACCTGAGCCGTCGCGAAATTGCGGAAAAAGCAACTTCCCGCTTTCCCGCAGGTTGTAGAGCCAGCCGCGAATCGTGACGGTCTGTCCCTCGTGCTTGCCGATTTCCGAAATAGTGCTAATCGGTGAAGACATAAGGTCGATTGAAAAATGGGAGGAATTGTGTAATTGAAAACAAATTTGCTTTCAAATTAGGCGATTCCTAAATCACCCAGCCAAACTTCTAAACGCCTCACCCATCTTCTCCACCGGATTCACCTTCTCATCCGCTTCAACCTCCAGCAGAAGAGGCGGGGTGTGCGGCGCGGTTCGCAATAATTCCATTGCTTCTTTCCAGTCGATCGATCCAGCACCGGGCCACAAGTGAGAATCGCGGTCCCCGGCGTTGTCATGGACGTGGGTCGAATGAATATGATTCTTCAGGGTTGCAAACGCTTCAGGCACATTACTCATGATGTGCGCATGGCCGAAATCAAAACATACACCCACGTCATCGAAGTGCGTAGTCTGGATAAACTCCACCAGCTTGTCAGGAGTGCACAACTCGTTCGGAATGTTTTCCAGCAAGATTCTCACCCCCAGAGGCTTGGCAAACGCGCGTAAATGTTCGATTGAAGTCATGGCTGCTTCAAATTTGCGCTCATCAAACGACTCGCCCCCCACCCCGATATGTTGCACCAGAAAGCGAAATGGAATCTGTTCCGCCAGCTCAATCGCCCGCTTGATCTCGTCCATCGCTTCAATGCGCTGGGCCCGGTCAATCGACGCAACGTTTAAAGCGGGTGAACCTGCGCGCCCGCTCTCGTAATCAGCAAACATCGGAGAATGCACCGAGTGCAGCGGAATCCCGCTGCCATGAAACCATTCCGCGATTTCCCGTACATGCTGCTTGCGGTTGGCATAATCAAGGTGCTGGCGCGCGGCAAAAATCTCAATCGTTTGCGCTCCGCCGCGTGCCAAGCCATCCAGCAATCCAGGGTGCAACCGTTCTTTCAGGTAGACATGAGTAGATATCGCTTTAAGCATGATCGTAAGCCGTGTAGACCAAACTAGAAACCAATCGCTCTGCCGTTATTGCGTTTATCACTGGCTCCCCACCGTTCGCCGCTTTTAGGATCGACCATGATGCACTCACCGTCGCTCCAGTGATCTCCGGCCTCAACTCTGTACCCCATCGCCTCGAGCGACTTGACCGTGGCCGCAGGGAAATCCTGCTCCACATAAATGTTATCCGGCAACCACTGATGATGAAAGCGCGGAGCGTTCACCGCTTCCTGAATATTCATTCCGTAATCCACCACCCCCATGAGGATGTTGGTCACCGTACTGATAATTCGCGGCCCCCCCGGAGAGCCCAGCACTAAAAACAACCTGCCGTCCTTTAATACGATGGTCGGCGCCATGGCCGACAGCGGTCGCTTCCCCGGTCCAATCGCATTCGCAGGACCTTGAATGAGCCCGAACATATTCGGCACGCCTTGCTTGGAGGCAAAATCGTCCATCTCGTCATTCAGCAAAAATCCCAAGCCTTCGGCAGTTACGCGTGATCCAAAAGTATCATTCAAGGTGGTCGTTACTGCGACCGCATTTCCTTCGGGATCGACCACCGAGAAATGAGTTGTGTGATCCGGCTCCGCCGTGATGCCTCCTTGTGGATGAGCCGCGGCATATTGTTCCAGCTGGCTGAAAATATCCGGACGTTGCAAATCCTTGCTGGTGCTGGCGTGTGCCGGATCAATCGATTGCCGCCAGGCGGCGCCATAACGTTTGTCAATCAGTTGCGCAACCGGAATCTTGGAGAAATCCGGATCGCCCAAAAACTCCGCCCGATCAAAAAACGCCCGCCGGAAAGCTTCAGTAGTCAAATGTATCGACGAAACCGGCCGCCCACTCCGGCTAGCCAAATTGTAGCCTTCCAGAATGTTGAGGGTTTCGATCATCGTAATCCCGCCCGACGATGGCGGCGGCGCGCTGATGATTTCGTACGCGCGATACGTTCCCCGCACTGCTTCGCGTTCCTTCACTTCATAATTCGCAAGGTCTTCGGCGGTAATCAGTCCTCCGCCCTTTTGCACGGCGGCCGCCAGTTCGCGGGCCAGGTCTCCATGATAAAAATCGTCGGGACTGGCAGCGATGCGTTTCAGCGTCCGAGCCAGGTCAGGCTGTTTGAGGACTTCAGCGGCTTTGTAAAACTTTCCATCGCGCTGAAAAATGCGTTTCGATTCGGCAAATTGACCGAGAGCTTTATCTTCGCGTAGATCGCGCGCGTCTTCGGCCGCTAGCGCAAACCCTTCCTCAGCCAGTTGGATCGCCGGCGCCATTACCCGCCGCAGCGATAACTTGCCGTACTTTTTCTCCGCATACACCATGCCGGCAACCGATCCTGGGACTCCGATCGCTTTGTATCCAACGATGCTCGCATCCTCAATAACATTGCCCTGGGCATCCAGATACATATTTGCAGACGACGACGCCGGAGCCCTCTCACGGTAGTCAATGAAATGTGTTTTGCCATCCGCCATCCGGGTAAGCATGAATCCACCGCCCCCCAGGTTGCCCGCCTGCGGATGCACCACCGCAAGCGCAAATCCCACGGCCACTGCCGCATCCACCGCGTTTCCGCCCGTTTTCATCATCTCTGCTCCAGCGCGGGACGCGAGCTGGTGGACAGTCACCACCATTGCCCGAGGAGCCTGAACTGGGATGGCGGCTGAACCCAATGCCGGGAGCAGTGCGCAGGAGTAAATCAAAAGTAACAGAATGAATAACTTGCAATGAGAGCGCATATGGATATGAAGAGGCTGTCAGAGGCTAGCCCAGCCAGTAAGCGAGAGTCAAATCATGAGATCCAGCAAGCATTGTCGGTTTTGAAACTGTCGTTCCAAGCCTGGTCCCATCGGCGAGGAACCTGTTTCCGCTGAAAAAGCCTGGCTGTCGCGATTACGCCGCCGTTCGACGATCTCCCTGAATCCCCTTCATCGCTCCTTTCTGACCGTACGCACTAAGGTTCGTCTCTTTTTTTTGTTGATTCTTCCGACCTTCGCCTTGGCCGCGACCATCGCGTAGGATTCTTTTAGCAGTTCCTGCAACTCACGCCACGGCACCGCTTCCATGCCCTCCAGCGAAACCCAGTTGTATCGCCCTAGATACGGAGCGGCAGTAATGCCTTCACGTTCCGTCAGCTCGACAAAAGTTTCCGGAGTGCACTTAAACAACAAATGTGGCGGCACCAAGCCCAGGTTCAAAACGGCAAAGAGTTTTCCTCTGATTTTGAAGCAAACAGCGTCTCCCCATTGCAGGTTCTCTGTGGCGTGCGCAAAAGAAAGGCAAAATTTCTGCACAAGTTCGACGGTCATTTCTGAGATCCTGAATCTATCCCGGAACGATGGAATCAAAAAACCTCTGAGGAGATTGAAATGGAAACCAGAACGCTTGGCAACTCCGACTTGCAAATCACCACCGTAGGTTACGGAGCATGGGCTATTGGTGGCTCCGGCTGGCAGTTCGCCTGGGGATCGCAGGACGACAACGACTCGATCGCTGCCATTCATCATTCTCTCGAAATGGGGGTGAACTGGATCGATACAGCTGCCGTCTATGGACTCGGTCATTCCGAGGAAGTTGTTGCCAAGGCTCTGAAAACCTGGTCTGGCCCCAGGCCTTACGTCTTCACCAAATGTGCCCTGCGTTGGGACGAGCGCGGTAATGTACGGAAAGTTCTTCGCCGGGATTCAATTCGCTACGAAGTCGAAAATAGTCTGCAACGCCTTGCCGCCGACGTCATTGATCTCTACCAGATTCACTGGCCGCCCGAGCCTGATTCATCCGAACTGGAAGAAGGCTGGTCAACTCTTGTGGACTTGAGAAGACAAGGTAAAGTGAGATGGATCGGGGTCTCCAATTTCGACACCGAACAACTGAAACGCGCTCAGGCTATTGCACCGGTTACTTCTTTGCAACCACCCTATTCGCTTATCCATCGTGATGTCGAACGCGAAACTTTGCCTTATTGCCGGCGGGAAAACATTGGAGTGATCGTTTATTCGCCTATGGCCTCAGGTTTGTTGACCGGAGCGATGACTCGCGAACGCGCCGCCAAGCTGCCGAAAGATGACTGGCGCAGCGCCAGTTCGGATTTCAAGGAACCCAAACTCTCGCAAAATCTGGCTCTGGTAGAACGCCTTCGCAAAATTGGGAAACAGCACGAGCGGTCTGCCGGCGAAGTCGCAATTGCCTGGACCCTCCGCAATCCCGCGGTCACCGGCGCCATCGTAGGTGCCCGCAACCCCAGTCAAGCCAAAGGTGTGATGCGCGCCGGAGAATTAAAGCTGACAGATGAGGAAGTAAATGAAATTGAAAACTTCTCGAAAGAATCCGCTGCCTGATGAATCCGCCTGCGTCCTTTAGACCTGTTCCCGGGCTTCGCCCAATGTGACATTTACGTCCATCTTTTTCTTCCCGCGATAAATCGTCAGCCGCACGGTATCGCCCGCTCGATGACTGTTCATGACTTGACTCAATGCCTGCTGGTCTTGCACCGCTTGTCCATCGATGGCGACAATCAGATCTCCGCCCAGCATGATCGGAGTATTCCCCAGATAGGCGCGCTCAGTCCCACCCCGCAATCCCGCCCGGTCAGCTGCGCCGCCTGCTACGACCTGTACAATCAGCAAGCCGCTGTCGGAGGGCAGCCCCATCTGCTCCGCCAGTTCGGGTGTAATCGGAATGGTGCGCACTCCTAATGCCGGACGCCTCACCCTACCTAAAGTCACCAGGTCGTTCAGCACCGCTTTCGCGGTATTCACCGGTATGGCGAAACCAATACCCGCACTTTGACCCACGCTCGACGCGATCATAGTGTTGATACCAATTACCTCGCCATGCCAGTTGAGCAACGGCCCGCCCGAATTGCCCGGATTGATCGCCGCATCCGTCTGGATGGCCTCGTCAATTTGCATGCCATCGGGTTCCTGCACTGGCCTTATCGAACTGATGATGCCGCGGGTCATGGTTCCAGACAAACCGAATGGATTGCCGATAGCGTAGACCTTTTGCCCTACCTGCAGATTTCGCGAGTCGCCCAGCACCATGGGGCTGAATTCCCCCCCCTTGATCTGAATGACAGCCAGGTCATGCGACCGGTCCGTGCCAATCACGGTCGCGCGGTATTTTTTACGGTTGTGCAGTGTGACTTCCACTTGGCGGGCCTCGGCAATGACGTGATAGTTCGTGAGCACGTGGCCTTCTTTATCGATGATAAAGCCGGAACCTTGCCCTTCCTGCGGCACCAGCCCGTAGAAGAAGTCAAACGTGACCGCTCGGGAGGTGATGTTCACCACTGAATCGATATTCTTCCGGTAAACCCCGATGTTATTTTGCTCTTCGCTATCGAACGATTCCGTAGCGGCAGCTTCGATGATTTGTACCTTGTTTCTGGGGTGCCCA
>Ga0070712_100000482_pt1 | contig 22814 bp, 22 predicted proteins | sample LARL81metaG_FD_71396 | JGI IMG/M metagenome (GOLD analysis project Ga0070712, IMG submission 71396) | Corn, switchgrass and miscanthus rhizosphere microbial communities from Kellogg Biological Station, Michigan, USA - LAR L8-1 metaG | ecosystem: Host-associated > Plants > Roots > Rhizosphere ...
TCCTGTTTCTCTTTGTCTCGTGGGGCAAGCAATCGCTTGGACCGCAATACCCGTACTCGTTCCGGGAGACGTTCAGTGACGTGGAGGTCGTCGAGCCGTTCTATCGCTGGCTCAAGGAGCACAAGAAGATCAATACCGTCGCGTTGCTGGATGTGAACGACCAGAGCGGCAAGACGACCGGCGCTTCGATGGTAGAGGCTGCGAAGGCGTTGGAGCTGAAGATCCTCGCCGACGAATATTTCGATCGCGCGTTGACGGATTTCTACCCCCTGTTTAATCGCATTCTCGCCATGAAACCCGACTACGTCGATCTCGGTTCGGTACCTCCGGGCACGGCGGGGCTGCTGCTGAAGCAACTGCACGAAATGGGTTATGCCGGCACCAAAGGCTGGGTATCGGGAGCGATTCTGGAAGGCGCGATCAAGATAGCGGGTCCCGAGGCCGCTGATGGACTCCTGGCTCCGTGGTCGGCGAATCTCGAAGGCGCGAATACGCCGCCGGCCGTGAAGGAAATCGTCGCGAAATATCAGAAAAAGTATGGTGAGCCAGCTGGTAATTATGTCGTCGACAACTACGTGGCCCTCGATATCGTGACCCAGGCGATGAAAGCAGCCGGCACAACCGATACCGAAAAGGTCGTTGGCCATCTCGCCGGCAAGAAATTCGATTCGGCATGGGGTCCGGTCGTCGTAGGTGGCAAAGGCACCTATGGTGTCGACCACCAGTTCCTGCGGCCGATCACCATCACCCAGTATCAGAACGGTAAGATGGTGGATGTCGGAAGTGCGATGCCGCGCGACTTGATGGCGAAGTAAAGCCTCCGCAAACTCGGTGATGTTCGAGGCGACGCTAGCCTTCCAGGCTTTGATCAATGGGGCGAGCGTCGCGCTCGTATATATCCTCGTTGCACTCGGATTGACCCTGATCTTTTCGATCATGGGCATCATCAATTTTGCACACGGCGAGTTCTACATGCTGGGCGGGTTCGCAGCCTATTACCTGGCTCAGGTCGCCGGCATGAATTACATCGCCATGCTGGCGGTTACGTTCCTGGCGGTCTGCGCATTCGGGTTCTGCCTCGAGCGACTTTTGTTCGAGCCGTTGCGAGCCCAACCCTTAAGTGGTTTTATCGCTTCCCTCGGTCTGCTGCTGGTGCTGCAGGCGGGGGTTTCAATCCTGTTTGGTGTCACGGACAAGCGCGTGGATTCGCCGTTTCCTGGCATCCTGCACGGTTACGGGCTGGTCATTTCCCGCGAGCGCCTATTCGTCATGATGGCATCGGCCGTTCTGATTGCCCTGCTTTATTGCTTTCTGCGCTGGAGCAAACAGGGCCTGGCCCTGCGCGCCGCCGCCCAGGAATGGGAGGCGGCCGCCGTTCTCGGAATCAATGTCAATCGCATCTCCGGCCTGGCATTTGGAATGGGATGCGCGCTTGCCGCAGCAGCGGGCGCACTGCTTGCTCCGGTGTTCTATGTCACGCCGACCATGGGCGCGCAGCCGCTGGTGAAGGCTTTCATCATCGTCATCATCGGCGGCATGGGCAGCCTGCCGGGCGCGGTCGCAGGTGGCGCCTTGCTCGGCGTGGTCGAAAGCATCGGACCGATGTTCTTTTCGGCGGCGACCGTTGATCTGCTCGGCTTTGGCGCCATCGTCGTCCTCCTCCTGGTCAGGCCAACGGGACTCGTCAAGTCATGACGTGGACCGGCCAGGCGCGGTCCATCGTCGCCTTCCTGCTGCTGACGTTTGCTGCAAGCGTCGTCCCGGTCGTTACGGACGACCTCTACAAGGTCGACGTGGCGACCACGATCCTGCAAGACCTCATCCTGGCGATGAGCCTGCGCGTGGTCATGAACCTTGGCCTGCTCAATCTCGCTCACACATCCCTGATGGGGATAGGCGCCTATGTCTCTGCCGCATTGGCGATGCGATTGGGCATGTCGTTCTGGCTGACCTTGCCGATCGCCGCCGGTGCCGCCGCCTTGATGGCGCTTGCGCTCGGCATGCTCACCTTGCGGCTGCACGGCCCCTATTTCTTCCTTCTTACGTTTGCCGTGATGTCAATGATCCAGCTCTTCTTTCATTCCTATCTCGAGGAGATCTTCGGCGGCGCGACCGGTTTGATCGGCGTTCCTCGACCGAATCCGCTCGGCTTTGGCAGCTTCACGCTGCCGCTCGTCAGCAAGGTTTCGCTCTACTACCTCATCCTGGCGTTCTGGATCGCGGCGGCGGCCGTTCTGATCCGGCTCGAATACTCGCGGCTGGGTCTGCAATGCGCTGCGGTCAAGCAATCCGAGGCGGTGGCGCGTTCGGTCGGAATTCACACCATCCGCTGCAAGCTTCTGGCCCTGAGCCTTTCCGGTTTCCTGGCCGGCGTCGCCGGCGTCTTTTTCGCGCACTCGCGCGGCGTGATCAACTCGTCCGATTTCGGAATCGACCCGATGCTCAAGCTTCTCGTTTATGTCGTGGTCGGCGGAGTATCCAATTTTTGGGGCCCTGTTGTCGGAACAATCGGGTTTTCGGTTTTATCCGAATACCTGCGCAGCTTTCATTTTCTGGAAACGCTGATGTATGGCGCGGTGCTGATTGCCGTCATGCGCCTCTTCCCAGAAGGCATCACGGGCGCATGTGAACGAATTTTCGCCGCTGCGAGGCCAAGCTCGGTATCATCGCATGTCACTGCTGGCGCTTGAAAACGTGACGCACTTCTTCGGCGGGCTGGCGGCCGTGAGAAATCTCAGCTTTACCGTCGAGAGCGGCGCCATCCGGGGACTTATCGGTCCAAACGGCTCCGGCAAGAGCACCGTGTTCAATATCATTTCCGGATACGTTCCGCTGTCCAGCGGACGGGTCCGGTTCGAATCGCGCGACATCACGAACCGCAGCACGCCGAGTCTCGTCGATCTCGGCATCGCTCGCACGTTCCAGGCAACGCAAATCTTCGACGCTCTCACAGTCGAAGAGAATGTTACGGTATCCTCGCAAGTCATTCATCGCGAAAGCCTTTCAAAGTCGTATCTGCGGCCCACCCTGCTCGACCGCGACGAGACGCATCTCAACGCTCGCGCCGAGGAAATTCTCGACCTGGTCGGGCTTTCCGGTGCGGCAAGGCGCATCGCGCGAGATTTGCCCTATCGCGACCAGAAAATGCTGGCACTGGCGAACGCGATGGCGACCGACGCCAAGCTGCTCATGTTGGACGAACCGATGGCGGGGCTGACCATGCAGGAGACCAGAGCGGCCATGGATGTCGTCCGCTGGGCCAGGGACAAAGGTACAACCATCCTGCTGATCGAGCACGACATGCGCTGCATCATGGAATTGTGCGATTCGATCGTCGTTCTCGATCATGGCGAAAAGATCTGCGATGGCACGCCAAACGAGGTTCGCCGCAATCCGCAGGTCATCGAAATTTACCTGGGAGCCGACGAGTGCTCGAGGTAGAGGATCTGCGGGTCTGGTATCACAAAGCGGAAGCCGTCAAAGGGGTTTCGTTGCAGGTCGGCGAGGGTGAAATAGTGGGAATGCTCGGCCCCAATGGTGCCGGCAAGAGCACAACGCTGCGCGCGATATCAGGTCTGGTTGCAAAATACTCGGGACGCATGGTTTTTTGCGGACGTGTAATTTCCGGATTGGAGCCCCACGCGATTGCCAGGCTTGGCCTGATCCATGCTCTCGAGGGACGCCGTCTGTTTGCGCGCCTGACGGTGGAAGAGAATTTGCGGGCCGGCGCCTATGTCAGCCGCGCCGATTTTGCAACCTCGATCGCCGAAGTATTCGACCTCTTTCCTCGGCTCAAGGAGCGTCGTCAGCAATTCGCCGGAACCATGAGCGGCGGCGAGCAACAGATGCTCAATATCGGGCGCGCGCTGATGGCGGCTCCCCGCTTGCTGATGCTGGACGAGCCGTCATGGGGGCTGGCACCGCTTGTCGTTAAGGAAATCGGAAGGTCGATTGTCGAAATCAATCGGCGGCGCGGCCTCAGCATTCTCCTGGTAGAGCAGAATGCCCGCCTGGCGCTGGCAATCTCACGGCGCGCCTATGTGATGGAAACCGGTCGGATCACCGTGAGCGGGCCAGCCGAGAGTCTCAGGAAAAACCCGCAGGTGACAGAAGCCTATGTCGGCGGAGCCGCGGGATAGCGCCTTTCCCGCAATCCCCACCGTCACGCGGGTTTTTCGCCGAGCACAATTATGCGCCGAAGCAGCCGGCGTTCGTTTGAAGGAAAATCAGTGCGCGCGTGAGTCGTGCACCTGTTGTCCCAGAGCAGGTAGTCGCCCTTGCGCCAGACATGCTCGTAACAGAATCTGCGCTGTTCCTGATGGTCGAACAGATAGTTAAGAAGTGAATCGCTTTCTTCGGGCGGCAGCCCTTCGATGTAGGCGGTCATCAGCCGATTCACGTAAAGGGCTTTGCGCCCTGTTTCCGGATGCGTCCGCACCACCGGATGAGCATAGCGCGGAGCATCGCCACCCGGCCGACCGGTACGCGACGTCGAGTTCACCTTGTAGTCATAGATGTTCATTGCCTTGAGACCGTCGAGGCGCGATTTCATGGTCTCCGGTAAGGTCTCATAGGCGGCATACATGTTGCCGAAAATGGTGTTGCCGCCGCGACTGGGGACCTCGATGGCGTAAAGCATCGTGCCGGCACAGGGCTTCTCGATGTAGCACTGATCCGAGTGGAACCACATCTCGCCGTCGGGAAGCTCGCCGATCGGCTTGCCGTCCTTGCGGATATTGGTAACCAGCATGATCGGGCTAGGAGGCTTGTCCGTGGTCGAAAAAATCGAGCTCGTCAGAGGCCCAAAATAGCTGGCGAAGCGTATCTGCGACTCCTCGGAAACGTCCTGATCGCGAAACAGCAGGATGTTGTGCTCGAACCACGCCTCCTTCACGGCATCGAAAGCAGGTGCGTCCAACGGTTGCGACAGGTCGACACCCTGGATTTCGACGCCGATGACATCCGACAGCGGCCGTTTGGTAAATCGAGGAGCTTTGAAGCTGGTCTTCGGTTGAGCGACTTGAGCCGAAGCTTCCATGATCGAAACCTCCTTGGATGTGCCTGCGCTTTAGGCCCCAGCGCTATTGAGCCATCATGGTGCGAGTATCATTGCACACAATGGAGGCGTACCCAAAGCATTTTATGGAACGGGCGCCACCACACGGCGTTCGTCGGCGGGAACTTCCTCAGTGGGAAGCTCGCGTCCGCGAATGAGGTCGGCTGCCTTCTCGGCGATCATGATGACCACAGCGTTGATGTTTCCGCCGATCAGATCCGGAAAGACCGATGCGTCAATGACACGGAGGCCGTCGAGCCCACGCACGCATAATCTCTCGTCCACAACCGCGAGGTCGTCGTCATCACGGCCCATCCGACAGGTGCCGCAAGGATGGTGCGCCGTGACCAGGCTGCTGCGAATGTGCGCATTGAGAGCGTCGTCGGAGGTCTCGTCCGGTCGGGGGGCGAGCTCCTTGTCGACAAACGGCGAGAGAGCGCGTTGACGGCCAAGCTCCCGGATGAGCCGCAGACCGGCCCGCAGCGCGCGCCAATCGGCTTCCGCGGCCAGCGGATTGAAATGAATACGGATGGGATCGCGAGGATTGGCAGAAGCGAGTCGAACCCTGCCGGTGCTTTCGGGCCGGAGCAGGGCCGCGCGGGTGAGAAACCCGTCGGCAAAAGCAGGCTTGAAGGGCGGTAGATAGACATCGCCGCCAGGAGGGCCGGCCCTGATAATGAGCTGCAGGTCGGGCAGCTTTTGCTCTGGCCCGCTTTTCAGAAACGCGGTCCAGCCGCTTGGGAGCTCGGTGGCATACCCGGTCCCGAAGAAGTACGCCTGTGCCATGGAAACTGCGGCGCGGTCGAGCCGCATGTGATGCCTGAACGGGCCAGGCTCTCGGCGCCGATATTCAATGGCGGTGGTGAAATGGTCGCGTAAGTTGCGGCCGACACCAGCCAACGATACCCGCGTGCGGATATTGAATCGCGCGAGCTCTTCCGGATCGCCAATGCCGGAGAGCATCATGATTTGCGGGGAGTTGATCGCTCCGGCGCAAAGAAGCACCTCTCGCTCGGCATGCACGGTCCGAGTAGTCTCACCACCCTGCTCATAGACAAGCCCTGCTACGCGCGACTTTTCAATGAGCAGATGCGAGACCAGTGCTCCGGTTTCGACGCGAAGGCCTTTACGCCCCAGCGCAGGCCGCAAATAAGCGACCGCGGCGCTGCACCGCCGCCCGTCTCGCACGGTCACCTGAGCAACACAAAAGCCTTCCTGTTGTGCGCCGTTATAGTCATCGGTCGCCGAGTGGCCTGCCTGCTTGCCGGCTTCGAGATACGCCTTGACCAAAGGGTCGGCATAATACGAATACTGCGTCGAGAGCGGTCCGGAGCCGCCGCGATATGCGTCCGCTCCGCCTTCCCAGGTTTCCTGCCGTTTGAAATAGGGAAGCACATACGGGAACGACCAGGACGGAAGCCCGCCTGAAGCCCAGCGTTCGTAGTCGCCGCGATGGCCGCGCACATAGAATAGAGCATTTACCGAGGATGAGCCGCCGATCACCTTGCCGCGCGCACATTCGACGCCTCTGCCGTTGAGCACCGGCTCGGGCTCCGCGAAATACCCCCAGTCGTACAGCCGATCCTGGAATATCTTCCCCCAGCCAAGCGGGATATGGATCAGCGGATTGCGATCCCAGCCGCCGGCTTCCAGCAGCAGCACCCTCGTGCCGGCATCCTCTGTCAAGCGGTTCGCCAGCGCGCATCCAGCCGAGCCGGCGCCGACAACGATGTAGTCGTATGTCGCGGAATTCTTCATTGGTTCTGTCAGAACTGGAAGTTTTCTTTTATCATCCTGGAAATATGATCGTTGCAAGTCAAGCGTGTCTTCGGAATGAAGTGTCACCCTTCTCTGAGGAAGGGCCATGGTCTCCCCAGTCTCCAGTCGTATTGGCGTTCATTCAGGCGGCGCGGGGCGTCGACTACCGCGCGGGGCCACGAAAGCCTAATAGCCAAACCTGGGCGATGCGAAGTAGTTGTTGCAAACGTCGCAACCGCGCCGCGCCAAGTCCATGTCACTGCGGATGGACATCGTTCTGCATAGTGGAGTTCGCCGCCCCTCTGGCGTAAGTGTGTGGCAGCAACCTCGTTGCATCTGCGCCTTGCAATCAATGTTCGCGGTAGCCAAAAGCCAGAGTCGAGAGCACTACATCTCGTGGTGGGTGGGAGGTTAACGATGAAGATTTCGGAAAGCCGGATGGCCGTTCTGCGCGAGCATATTCGAGCTGAGAGCGAGCATGACATGCAGGCGTTGCTCGCCGGCATGACATCGGACTGCTTTAACGACGTGGTGGGTGTTGCTAAGCCGTTCGTGGGGTCGGAGCAAACGGCCGAGCGCTATCGCAAACATTGGGAGGGATTTCCCGATTTCACGGTGCGGGTCCGCCGTATTTTGTGCTCGGATGAATCTTGTGTCGTTACGGAGAACGAATGGCGCGGTACCCATCTTGGCACCTTCCTGGGTTGGCCAGCGACCGGAAAGCCGGTTCGCATGCGTGCGATTGTCGTCTGGCATTTCAAAGGAGATGATTTGTGGGGCGAAACGATTTTTTTCGACAATGTCTCGCTTCTCAAACAGATCGGTGCATCAATAGACATTCCGCCCCCGTTGGGCGAGATGAAACCGGCCACGTTCAAGCTGGACGATCCCCCGCTAGTTGGGCACGCGGATAATTTCATTTAGCTGTTGGATGTGCGCGTGAAGGTGAAAGACGCAACTGGTATCCCGGGATGGCAGGTCCTCCGATGGACACATACTCGGTGAAGAAACGGGATAGAAGGTCACTTTGTCAGAGGCGTCCTTTTCCCACCCGCGGATGTGGCCGGCCACCATCCGAGATCGCGATTGCAACCACGATCTCCTCGGGCCTCGGCGCGTCCGGAACCGACACGGTGACTGTATCCAAGAAATCGAATGACCAGATGTTATCCTTGTGGGCCAACGGTATGTCGATCGACGTGCCGGGTCCGCCGATCTTCACGTTTGAGCAAATGATGGCCTCACCGCCACCGAGTGCCTCCCGTATTGGCTGACCTAGTTTCGGGTGAAGGACTGCCGCACCGTGCTCTATCTCGCCGCGCGATCCGACGATTGCGGCCTTGCCATAAGAACATGCTGCTCTGGGTAGAAGCGCCACCAAATCTTTCATTACCATTTGGCCGAAGTCGGCACCTTGCATGAACAATTTCGAAAGATCGTCGACAAAGGTGCCGGCAAACGGATTCTCGAGAACAGCAAGGGCCACCGCGCGTGTGATCGGCTGCTCCGCTGTTTTGCCCGCATCGCCGAAGATAGTTTCTTTTGTTATCGTCAGTTTTCGGAGATTCATCGATCTGTTCCGCTCTTCGCGTTCAGGAAGATAGCCGTGTTGTCGTGCAGGATAGTCTCGGTGAGTTGTGGCGCAAGCGCACCGTAGGTCCGCTCGATGAAACCAACCGGGTCAGGCTCGCCGAGCGGAAATGGGGTGTCACTGCCGAGGAGAAGATGCGTTGGATCGACGGCCTCGGACTCTACAGCTGCACGCAAGTAGCAGGGCTCAAAGCAGATCGTATCGTAATACAAAGCTCGCAGGTAGTGCCCTAGCGGCCGCTTGAGGCGGCCGGCAAGGCCAGGATTGGTATCAAGCTCACGTTGCATGCGGGCCAGCAACAGCGGCGAATATCCGCCCAGGTGCGTACAACACAGACGCAAGCTCGGATAGCGATCGAGCAGGCCGCCGCAAATCATGTGAAAGATATTGAGCGTCGTGTCGAACAGATAGCCGGCCACTACCGCCAACTCGTAGTTTGCCATGCGCTCGCGCGCCGGCGGATTAGAGGGGTGCACGAGCAGCGGAACATCCAAGTCTGCCGCAGTGCGGAAAACAGGTTCGAATTCATCCGAATGGAGATAGCGACCATTGACATTGGATGGCAGGTAGCCGCCGATAAGCCGGAGTGATTTTACCGCCCGGCTTAGTTCGCGAGCCGCTGCATCGGGTTCCTGCATCGGCAGATAAGCCCACCCCTGGAAGCGATCCGGCGCCTCTCTTCCGATTGCGCTGACCTCGTCGTTGTAGACCTGGGCGGCCTCTTTGCCCAAGCTTGCGGGCACGTCGAAATTCACGAATGGGGTCGCGATCGACAGCAACGCCCGCTCCACTCTCATCTCGTTCATGCGTGCAAGCAGGCGCTCGATGTCGAAGAACGTGCGGTTAAGATCGTAGCTCAGCATCCCGACCCTGAGTCGGACCCTTTCTCCGGACGCGTCATCGAGGTGGATGGAACAGGGGGCAGCATCCTGAACGAACCGGAGGAAACCTGCGGGTACGTGGTGGACGTGAACGTCAGTGATCATCACGCCAGTCCTTCAAAGCCCCAGATAAGCCGTCTTGAGTTTCGCATCCTGCAATAGCCGCGGGCCGGTATCCTCAAGGACAACATGGCCGTTTTCCAGTACGTAGCCGCGGTCAGCAAGAGTCAACACATGATGCACGTTCTGCTCCACGACGATGATCGTGATACCGCTGCTGCGCAGTCGCTTCATCAAATCAAACAGCCGGTCGACGTATAGCGGTGCAAGTCCCTCCGTCGGCTCGTCGAGCATGAGTATGCGCGGACATGACATCAATGCCCGCCCGATCGCGCACATTTGCTGCTCGCCGCCGCTCAGTGAGCCGGCAACCTGATGACAGCGCTCGGCAAGCACCGGAAGCAGATCGAATACCTTCTCGAGCGTGGCTTGGCGCTGTTTGCGCGGTGCAGGCAGATAGGCCCCGAGCTCGAGATTTTCCAGAACGCTCATCAGCGGGAACAGGTGCCGACGTTCGGGAATCAGCACAAGGGCTCGCCGCACCCTCTCGTAGGCCGGCAGATGCTCTATTCGTTCGCCGTCCAGCCAGAGCTCGCCTTCGGTTCGGGTCTTGACTCCCATGAGGCTGAACAGGGTACTGCTCTTTCCGGCCCCGTTCGCCCCCACGAGGCCGATGATCTCGCCCTCCTCGACGCGGAGGTTTACGTCATGCAGCACCTGCGTCCGATCGTAAAAGGCTGCAAGATTAACCGTGCGCAGCATGGACATAGGTCTCGCCCAGATACGCACCGATCACGGCCGGGTTCATTGCGATCTCGGCAGGTGAACCCTGCGCAATGACTTTCCCCTGTTGCATGACGATGACACGGTGAGCCACCTTCATCAGGGCCATCATGACATGCTCGATCCAGACGACGGTGACGCCCCGTTCCGGCAGCGATCTGATCGCTGCCATCAACTCGGTGATTTCCCGCGGAGTGAGCCCGGCCATGACCTCGTCGAGGAGGAGCAATGAGGGCTCCGTTGCCAGCGCTCGCGCCAGTTCCAATTTTTTGAGAAGGCCGACCGTCAAGCTGGCGATGGAGTTGTCCGCGAGATGTTCCATTGCGACGAATCGCATCGCGTCCGCAGCCACCACAGCCGCTCTCCGGGTACTGCGATGGCGTCGTAATGCGCTGAGCATTACGTTCTCGCCAACTGAGAGCTGTTTGAACGGCTTTGGAATCTGGAACGTCCTCGCCAAGCCGAGACGCGCGACTTGGTACGATTTGGCATTGGTTATGCTGGAACCAAGAAACCGGATTTCGCCGGATGAGGGGTTGACCGCTCCTGCGATCACGTTGAAAAGCGTGCTCTTGCCGGCGCCGTTCGGACCGATAATGCCGAGGATCTCGCCGCGGCTCACACTGAACGTGACATCGCGGACGGCCCACAGCGCTCCGAAACGCCTGCCGACGCCTTCGATACTCAACATCAGGGCGTCTTGGTTTCTGTGGCGAGGCTGTAGGGGCTTCTGCGCGACAGTGCCCCGAAAGCACGGCCGATCGCCCCCGAAATCCCTGTCGGAAAATACAGAATTACCACGATCACGACAGCTCCATAAACTACCAGATAAAGTCCCGAAGCCGACTGCGAAAGCAACCCGCGCAGCAGTTCGGAAATCGGCAAGATGAGCAGCGCCCCGAACACAGGTCCGCTGGCGGTGCCGAGACCGCCGACTGCGCAGATCAGCGCAAATTGGAACGAGATGTCGGGCGAGATGATATGTGTGGGATCCAGATAAAGAAAATATTGTGCAAAAAGCGTTCCACCGATGGCAGTCAGGCCTGCTGATAATGACATCGCCCAAATCCGCATCTGACGCGGGTTGATGCCAATTGCCGATGCGCCGTCCTCGTCGTCGCGTGTGGCAAATAGATAGTACCCGTAGCGGGACTGCTCGATCCAGACCGACAGGGCGAAAAGCAGGATCATGTAAGCGAGGACAATCATGAGGTTCGGCCACTGACTCTTGAACACCATGTCGGCCGGGCTCAAGATCGGCGAAATTTCGAGACCTTCCGAGCCGCCGGTCACCGAACGCATGTTGAGCGCGGCAATGCGCGTGACTTCGCCTGCTGCCAGGGTCGATAAGATGAAAAACGGGCCTCGCAATCGAGCACAGACGGTAGTGAGGAATGCGCCGGCACATGCTGCCAAGAGCGCACCCGCAAACATCCCGATCCACGGCGAAACGCCGTAATTCAGCAGGAGGATTGTGGATGTATAGGCACCGACGCCGAAGAATGCAGCGTGCCCGAACGAGATCAAGCCGGCATAGCCGCCGGCCACATTCCAGGCAAGCGCCAGTCCTGCCCACAGATAAGTCCTGATCATGATGTCCACGGCATACCGGTTGCTCACCGTCACCGCAGCGACAACGCAACACGAAAGGACTACAATTTCTGCGCCCGACAGGAAGCCCCGGTGCGGCAGTATTGAAAACCTCACACCGCGGTTGACCGGGGCACCTGACGATGACCCCACCGTCACGCGTTTATTCCTACCATTGCAGCGCCACGTTGGCCCAAGAAGCCGTTCGGCCTGAAAAGCATGACAAGCAGGAACACGACAAAATAGAACAGCTGCCCATACGCCGGCGAAACATAATAGCCGCTCAGCGATTGGACGATGCCGATGCAGACGCCGCCCAGAAGCGCGCCTTCCATGCTTCCCATTCCGCCGAGCACAACGACTACGTAGGCGATAAGCACAAAGTTGAGACCGACGGTCGGAAACGTCGAATAGAGCGGCAGCATGATGCAACCGGCAATCCCCACGAGCGCGGAGCCTGCTGCAAAGGTCAGCAGGAAGACGCGAGGCACGTTGATGCCCATCAGCATGGCCGCGTCCCGATCCTGCACTGTCGCACGAATCGCTTTACCGACGTAGCTGCGCTTGATGAACATCATCAACGCAAGGGTAATCGCAATACTCATGCAGAAGCCCAATACGAGCTCGGCGCGCAGATAAAGCGGCCCGACATGCAACGAGGTGCCTCCGAACAGCGGGGGTACGTCGCGCAGGTCTGCCGTCATCGTCAGCAGCGCCAGATTTTGCATCAGAATCGAGAGACCCATGGTTGCGAAAACCACGATCAGGTGCGGTTTGTCCACTGCAGGCCTGATAATCAGAAGATAGATGAATGCGCCGAAACCGAACAGCGCCGGAGCAACAATGGCCATTGCGGTGTAGGCATTGACTCCCGTCAGGGCCACAATCGCCCAACCGAGATACATGGCGAGCATCAAGAACTCGCCATGAGCAAAGTTCACAACCTTGAGCACTCCGAAGATCAGCGTAAGCCCGATCGCCATGACGGCGTAGATGCCGCCCAGCATGGCGCCCGAGACGATGAGCTGCGCAATCGTTTGCATCGAACGCAGGTCACGCAGAGGGTGCGCCGTTCAGCGGTGCGACCAATCCGGCAAAGGAACCGTGGTGATGGTGTTCGTGGCCAGGTTCTTGGGGTAGACCTGTCTGGCGGCTCCATCCTGCCATTGCCAGACGCCGATCGCGGACCGAATGTTCTGGCCGGCATCTTTTGGATCGTTCGGTAGATCAAAGTTGGAGAATTTCAAACCGCTGCCGTTAATGAGGCCGCCATCCGGTAAATCCATTGCAAGCGCCGCAGCGCGGATGTCTTCGGGGTTCATCGACTTCGCTTTGGGCAGGACGTCCATAAATAGCGCCCAAAGGGCCGCGAACGAGGCTACCGCATGCCCGGCGGGAACACGGCGCTGGGCCTTTTCGTAGCGTTTATTGAATTCTACTGCTGCAGCCTGGACTGCCGGCTGCAAAGCGCTGGGATTTACCAGCACGGGAAGGTCGCTCACGAGAATTCCGTTTACGACCGTACCGAGCGAGTCCTTCAGGTCCGGCACCGAATGCCCGGCGCTCACGCCGATGATGGCCGGCAGATAAAAGTTGAGCTCTTTCGCCTTTCGGTGCAGCAGGACCGTGTCGTTGATGAACGAGATGGCGATCAATATATCGGGATTGGCGTCTTTGAGCTTTTGCACGAGCGGCGTCATATCCGTCATGAACTGATCATACCCATCATCAAAGACGAGTTTGATCCCGAGATCCTTGGCGCGAGCGCGAGCGCCCGTGGCAACGGCCGTGCCAAATGCACGGTTCTCCCAGAGCAACGCTATCCGCAGGTCCTCGAACTTTTTTCCGAGGCGTTGGGCAAGCTCGTCCCTGGTGAATTCGACCGCCGCCTTGCCGTAACGGCTTGCAGCGGGACCGACCTGAAAGACATGCCGGTAGCCGCGCTTTGTGATGATATCGGCGGAAGCGATAGTCTCCCAATGAATGACGCCGTGTCGCTCGGCCTCGGCGCTGATCGAGATCCCGAGCGGCGAGGCATAGGTTCCGGTGATCAGCTTCACGTCGTTCTGGGTAATGATCCGCTCGGCCTCCGTCTTGCCGGCGCTCGGATCGGGCGCGTCACCGCGAATATAGGCAATCTGCTTGCCGTTGATGCCGCCCTTCTCATTGATCATGTCGCGCGCGATCTCCATGGCGACATAGGATTCGTTGCCGTTCTTTGCCCATGGTCCGGTAAACGGCTCCAGCACTCCGATTGTGATCGTGTCGACGGCCGGCGACGATTTCATGGGCAGCGCGAACGCGCTGAGGGAAACAAGGGTCCAGAGGACTGCGCGAGAAAGATCGTCAAATCGGGTCGCCATTGAGCCCCTACCTGTCAGAAACCGCGTCCCCTATGGGTATAGCGTATGTGGACGATTTACTCTGCGGCATTTTATGCAGAGGTAGCAACAGCACCGTCGGAATTCACGCCCAGATCGCCATGGGTAATCCGGATGGATCGCGCTCGGGCGGATCGGGAAAGGGCCGCGCCGTGCCGGCGTGAATGCGTCGCGCAACCGCTGCACACGCGAGCGCATCGAGGAGGTCGTCCTGACCTGCCCCGCTGGGCGGTTCGCTGTGCACGACCGCTGTCGGAAGTCCTGCTGCGACGAGGAGGCGGCGCCGTAAAACGAGCCCCGGCTCATGGCAGCGGCCCTTCACCTTTTTCGGCTCCGCGAGCGCCCGCGCGCCATTGAGACGCCAGAACGCCAGCTCGGGATGCACTTCGAACACGCGAGGCGCCGCTGCCGGCTCGGCGCGCAGACACGCATCCACTTCCCGGATCTTGGGGACAATCATGAACAGTTGCTTCGAGATTTTTCGCGGCGGCTGCGATGTCGCAAGCGCGACCGCGCAGGCCTCGCCGTAGTCTGTACGCTCCAGCGCCGCGCGCGAAGGAACGGAGAAAACCGAGGACTGCCGCTCGCCCAGAAGCGGCCGCACCATGTTCTCGGCCGCGCGGCCGCCGCGTCCCGCCTGCGCCGGCAATCCGATCGGAATATCCACGGCGATCACCGCGGGCGCTTCGTCCGCACACAGGATATCGGCAAACCGCGGCAGCACGCACAGCCGGAGCTCGGCGCTCCCCTCCTCGTTTACTCGCGCGAAAACAACCATCCAGCCGGCAGGACAACCGTCCACACCCGCGACCCAGCAATCACATCGACGCATCAATCCACCTTTGTTATTTTTGCGGGCCGCTCATGTAGCTGGGTAGCCACAACGACAAGCTGGGGATTGTGATCAAAAGGCCCATCACGATCAGATTGATGACGATAATCGGAACGGCGGCGCGGGTAATCTCGATCATCGACGTAAACGGCATGATGCCGCGCACGACATAAAGCAGGATGCCGAACGGGGGCGTGATCTGAGCCAACTCGACATTCAAAAGCATCGCCGTGCAGAACCAGACCGGCTCATAGCCCAATACTTTCACTACCGGGATGAAGATCGGGATCGTCATCATGATGAGCGGAATTCCGCCGATGGGGCCTCCCAGCAGTAGGGTGACAAAGTGCATCAGCACAATCACCCAGATAGGGGGAATCGGCAAAGTGCCCGCCAGCACAACGAGCTTTTGCGCCGAGCCGGTATAGGCCAGCAGCTGCGTGAAAGCCTGAGAGGCGGCAAGGATCGCCAGCACCATCACTGAGATCTTCAGGGTGGAAAACATCGCCTCGCGCGTGGCCCGCCAAGTGAGCCTTCCATAGATCGCCGCCAATGCGAAAGACAATAAAGTGCCAAGCGAGGCGGCCTCGGTCGGCGTGGCCACACCAAAGAAGATCACCGCAATCATCGCAACAATAAGGACCGTTAGCGGGACGACATATTTGATCGTCAAGATCAAGCGTTCGTTCAGCGCAAGTTTTTTCGCCACGTATTTCGGTGCCGCACTCGGATCAATAATACAGACGCCGACGATGTAGACGACATAGCACAAGGCGAGGACGAAGCCGGGAATCACAATCGCGATCAGCAGTTTGCCGACTGATACGCTGGCAATCACCGCCAGAATGACGCCAAGCGCGCTGTGCGGCATCATGACCGCGAGACCGCCGCTTCCGAGCAGAGGTCCGACGCTCATCTTCTTGCTGTAACCGCGCTCCTGCATCGCAGGTGCCAGGGTCCGCGTGAGCATTGCAGTTGTGCCGATGCTGGCGCCGGACAATGAAGCCAGGATAGTGCCAGATCCGACGGCAAGCAGCGCCAATCGACCTGGCACCGAGCCCAGCCAGCTGTCGAGAGCGTCGATCATCCGGGTGACCAGGCCAGTTCGAAAAAGGATCTCACCCTGGAGAATGAACATCGTGATCGGCAGCAGCACGAAGACCGACAGGCTCCCATAGACGCTATCGATCAAAAGGTCGAACCCGGCGGACCCCATGAAATAGATGAGGAAAATGACATTGGTGCCGAAGAAAGCGAAGACGACGGGAATGCCGAGCAGGACGAAGACAAAGAACGTCGCCATGAGCAACGAGAAGGCGGTGTACCATTCCATGACCTGCTCTCAGAGTTCGCCGCCCCGGTCACTGGAAGGGCTGCTCGGTGCCGATTGTGGCCAGCTCTTCTTGCGCAGAAGCTGGATCAACCAAAGCAGACTGCCTACGGGAATGACGAGATAAACGTAGAAAATTGGGACACCGGGCAATTTGAAAAAATCGTAGGCATTTTTCGAATAGTTCTCCCAGGTTGCCAGCGCGCCGTACCAGGTCAGCAGCCCGCAAGTTACGATCGCCACAATCCAGCCCAATCGCCGGGCCGCCCAATTCACCCACGGCGGCAGCAACGTCACTATGGAGTCATCGCTGGTGTGCCCGCCCTCGCGTTGCAGCCATGCCACGCCCAAGAACGTAAGATAGACGAGGCTCCACTCATTGAGCGGGGTGATGACGCTGAACGAGATGTAGAAAAAATACCGGCAGATGATCTCTACGGAGACGCTGACCACCTGGAAAGCCAGCATTGCACAGCCGACCCAGGCGCAAGTGTCAAGCAGCCGGTCGAAGACTCGACCGGCTGCGTCGGCAAGTCTCATTACCCTGACTGCGTCAGTTGCGGACGATCAGTGATTTGATCTTGCTCATTTGTTCGGGGCTGATCTTGCTGCTGAGAGCATCAAAGCGGGATTCATTTGCCATGTCATGCCACTGCTTGGCCTCTTCCGGCGAGAGGTGTGTGAAGGTCATGCCGGCCTTTTCCAATTTCGTACGCTCTGTCGCAATGAGATCGGCATCGACAGCGGCCATGGCCTTCTCATTCTCGATTTGGGCATTCACCAGGATTGTCTGCTCCTTTGTCGTCAAGCTGTTGAACTTCTTCAGATTAATGTAGCTGAACGTCGTGTGAGACGGCCAAAAGGCATCACCCAGGGCAAACTTGGTGACTTCTTGCAACCCCATGTCATAAACAAAGATCGGATATGGTGCGGCGCCGACAATGCCGCGCTCGAGCGCCCCATATATTTCGGAAATGTTCATTCCGATCGGAATAGCTCCGACCCTCTTGAACAACGGGTCGTACCCGGAGTGGGAGCGGATCTTCAGATTCTTGAAGTCAGCAAGGGTTCGGATCGGTTGCTTCGAGAAGATATAGAAACCCGAGTGTGTCGCAGTCCGGCCGATCACCTTCACGTTGATTTTCTCGTGTGCCTTGTCAAGCATATCGAGATAGCCGTTGCTCCGCTCTTCTGCCGGCGTGATATCGGACAGGCCCGATGTATCGATTTCCGGAACCAGCGGCGTGTGGACCGAGAAAGTCATGACCACGTCTACCAGGCCCTTGCTCAAGGCGTTGATCTGATCGCTGACCGGAAAGACCTCCGGGCCGCCGAGCAGCTCGACCCGAAGTTCACCCTGGCTTTCACTATTTACCCGGTCCACCCACTTTTTGAAAATCACCATGCTGTCTTCGATTTTCGACAGCGGAGCATAGGTGATCGCCTTCAACACCGTTCCAGCGCCTGCCGACGACGATAATCCGCAAACTGCTGACACGACGCCTAATGCAACGAGCTTTGCCAGGTCAGTGCGCATATCAAAACCTCTCATTGCTGATACTTCATCCTTGCATATCGAATTCGAGCCCCACGTTGGCGGCGCAGGCGCGGCGGTAGATTTCCCAGCCGACCACGACATCGGTGCTGGCAATCCCGCAAACCGCAACAAAGCTTCGATCCAATGCCGTGCCGCGCGGCAATTTCCCGACCACAAGATCCTGGATTCTCACGGGCGGCTTGAGGCTGGAAGATGCATTAGCGCGTCTGACCTCAACCTGCGCGGAGAAATGGGCCGGGTTGTCGGCCACGATCCGATCGGCTGAGGCCAGTACATCGTCCTGCCACGAGTTCACCAGATCGAGCGGGATGAGGAGGGTTCCGGAGGTAAAGGCCTCGGCGGTCACCGGCTTATCGTTTCCTGGAGGCATGGATGTAACCACGATGTCGATATTTCGGACTGCCTGTAGCGGGTCGTCGACCGGAGTGATTTTCCAGTTTCCTTCCTGAGACATCTTGGCGGAGAACTCCTCACGGGAGCGGTGCGTGCGCGAGCAAACGTATACTCGGTCGATCGATGGGAAGATCGCGCCCATTGTGCGTAGCGTCCAGAGGCCGAGCCCCCCGCAGCCGATAAGACCCAACGTTCTCGGCGGCGCAGGTGCGAGATACTTCGCCGCAACGGCCGCGCAAGCAGTTGTACGAAGATAGGTGACATGCATTCCCTCCATTATGCAGCATGGCAGGCCATGCTCAGGATCGTTCAGGATGATAATGCCCGTCGAATCCGGGAGCCCCCTGTCGAAATTGCCGGGAAAATAGGAAACCCATTTCATTCCGAGCGCACGGACTTCGCCTACCCAAGCCGGCATGGCATGGAGGAAGCTATTGGCGCGTTCTGGGTGCACGCCGATCTTGGTGGGCACCTCGGCCTTGCCTTCAGCATCGAGGCGATACGCGCGTTCGACCAGGGCGACGATCTCCGGCAGTTGTGGAACAACTGAGCGGATATTCTTTTCGCTGAGCAGCCGGATCGGCATCGGGGTGTTTGTTACTAGACGATGTGGAGTCGCCAATCCGACCCGGCGGAGAGGACCTCGCAGCCCCCTGCACGGATCACAACGTGCTCCTCCGGATTGAGCAAGCCATCCACACTTTCTATTTTTGGCTCCGGGGTGAGCGCCATACCAACGTCGAGAACGGTCTCATCGGTGGCAGATATCGATGGCGGCTCGTTTTCCAGACCGATGCCGTGGCCGATTCGCTTGGACGGGTGGTCCGAGTAGTTTCGCCACTCGGGATGCTGGGCCAGCCGCCGTTGGGAATACTCGAACAGCTCGCGCACGGGGATTCCAGGCTTCATGCGTTCGATGATTTCCTGGAGAATGCCCCACATGCCATCGTGCTCGGACCGCTGGCGCGGCGAGGGCGGCCCGAAGACGGCCCGCCGAGCGAAATCCATTTTGTAGCCGGAATAGTTGCAGCCCCCATCGATATAGAGCACATCGCCCTTTTGGAAAGTGCGATTAGGTCCGGTTGCGCCGAGCACCATCGGGGGCTCGGAAGTCAGGTCGGCACCGCTTTCGATATAATATTGCAGGACATTCCTCTGAACAGTGGAGGCTGCAATGCCGGGACGCAGGTCCTCGAACGCTCGTCGCCAAGCCGACGCGCCAATCTCGCATGCCTTGCGCATGCAATCGATTTCCCACTCCGACTTGATCAGTCGGCAACCCCAGACAATCGGCCCGGAGTCCATCAGCTGCGCTTTCGGCAGCTGCTCTTTCAGCAGCTCGAAATCGACTACGGCAATGCCGAGCCAAGTTTCGCGTCCGAGCTCGAGTCCGATCCTTGCTGCATCCAGCCCTCTTTCCTGCAAGATGCCGGCCACGCCCCAATCGACGCGCGGCTCCTTGGTAAACGGCACCTCCGGGTAAATGCGGCGATCGGTTACCCAAGAAGGGAATGGCTGTTTGTAGAGCCGAGCAAACATGTCCGGGCCCGACCAGGTGATCAGCGCGGGCTCCCCTTGGAGCGGCAAGACAAAGATCGAGGGACGCGAGCGCATCCAGGAAGCGACCTTGTGCCCCGTGAAATACGAGTAGTGCATGGCGTCCGTGACGATGAGCCCGTCCATACCGCGCTCGCGCATGAGTGATCGCGCCCGTTTGACACGATTCGCATATTCATCAGGAGGCATCGCTGACATGGCCGTTGTACTCGCAGTCAAACCGGGGTTCGCCATTCGCCCCAGCGGTTAGTTCGGCCATAGACCACGTCGAAAAAATCTTTTTGAATTGCCGCGGTCAGAGGACCGCGACGGCCGTTGCCGATCCTGCGATTGTCCACTTCCACGAGGGGTGTCACTTCGGCCCCGGTTCCGGCAAAAAAAGCCTCATCGGAGGTAAGGATGTAATCGCGGGAAAACAGTTCTTCTCGCACCTCGATGTTTTGCGCCCGCGCCAAGCGAATGACCGCGTCGCGAGTGATGCCCTCGAGCAGGTAGGTGAGCGGCGGGGTGACCAGAACGCCGTCGCGCACGAGAAAGATATGCTCGACCGAGCCCTCGGCGACGTGACCGTTGGTATCGAGCAGGATTGCTTCATCGTATCCATCGCGCTTGGCCTCCGTGCGCGCCATCTGGAACAGCATGTAATTTCCACACGCCTTGGCTTTGGACATATTGGTGTTGATGTGCTGACGGACGTAACTGGAAACCTTGGCGCGGCTGCCATTTTCCAAAGCACCGTGTCCTACGTACTCGCCCCATTGCCAGACCGCGATCGCCACATTGATCTTGCACTCCTGATAGGCAAGACCCATCCCGCCATACCCGATGTAGGCGATGGGACGGATGTAGCATTGCTCGAACCCGTTGGCGCGAATGATGTCGCGGGTTGCTGCCGTCAGTTGCTCAACGCTGAACGGGACCTCAAATCCAAGGATCGTCGCAGACCGGTGCAGCCTGACCAGATGCTCCTTCAACCTGAAGACCGCCGGGCCTGATTGGGTCTTATAGCAGCGGATGCCTTCGAAAGCGCCGAAGCCGTATTGGAACGTATTGCTGACAAGATGGACATGGGCATCGCGCCACTCGACGATCGCCCCGTCCATCCAAATCTTTTCTGCATTTTCCAAGCCTTCCGCTCTCCCAATGCTCTCACCTGATCTTATGCTTGGGCCAATCGCTAACTGGCCGCTGGCCTTTCCACCATGGTCTTACGCAGTCGTTGCCATCGATTGTCGCCGCGAGGCGGACTGTGGCCGCGAATCTCGGTATTGACAAGTCCCGAAAATTTCTCCGAACATTCGCACAAATACCTGCGTCAATCTCGAGTGGACGCTGTGCCCGCCTATATAATCGACGGTGTTGCCGGAGATGTCGTCGTGAGCGCCAGCGCCACAAGACTTGAGAATGTCGCGCCAGTAAGCGTCATTACGAAACCAGGAGGAGGAGATGTTCCTTCGAAACTACTGGTACGTGGCGGCTACTGCGGATGAATTGGGACGCAAGCTTTTGCCGCGGTGGGTCCTCGGCGAGCCCATCGTCCTCTACCGGACGCAATCCGGCCAGCCGGCGGCGATGGAAGACGTGTGCCCACATCGGAGCCTCCCCCTCTCAATGGGTGAGCTCGTAGGCGACAGGATCCGCTGCGGCTATCACGGGCTGGAGTTTCAGCCGGATGGAAAGTGCGTCTACATCCCGTGCCAGGAGCATATCCCTCCGATCTGGCGGACAAAAACATATCCCGTCGTCGAGCGATGGCGCTGGATCTGGATCTGGATGGGAGATGCCAATCTCGCCGATGATTCGAAAATCCCGAGCATGTCTTGGAACGACGACCCCGAATGGACTTTCACGGGCGGACGTTTTGAAATCAAGTGTCACTATCAGTTGCTGGTCGACAATCTTCTCGATCTTTCGCACGAGGCCTTTGTCCATCGCAGCACCATCGGAAACGACGCAGTCGCGGAAAACCCCGCAGAAGCCAGAGTGGACGGCCAGAGGGTGACGGTCACTCGAGTGATGCCGAATTGTCCTCCGCCTCCGCTCTACGTGAAGCTTCGCAGCTTTCCAGGCAACATTGATCGCAGTCAGCACATCGAGTTCACGCCGCCGTCGAACATCGTGATTGCCTCGCGGTCGACGCCGCACGGCAGCAATGACCTGAGCAGCGGCCTGGAATATCGAGTGGTCAATGGGATTACCCCCGCAACCGAACGATCGTGCCATCATTTTTGGGCGGTGCCGCGCAATTTCGCTCCCGGCCAACCAACAACGGATCTCTTCCACAAAGGGAGCATTATGGCCTTTTCGGAAGATGTGACCGTGCTGGAAGCGCAGCAGACGATGCTCGATGCGCGTGGCGATGCAATCAAATGGCTCAGCTTCAAGGTGGACGCAGGCGCAGTGGCCGCCCGGAAGATAGTGGACAGCCTTTTGCAGGGGGAAGCTGCTGCGCAGAGCAGGGTCAACTAAGGGTAGACACCATATGAATATGAAGACACTTCTAGGTATCCTCGCCCTGGCGGCCGCAACGGCGGGCTCTGCTGCAGCCGCTCCCGCCGAAAGCATTCGCCTCGGTGTCATCAGCACGACAACCGGCCCGCTCGCCGTTCTGGGCAAAGAGCAGTACATGGGAGCGGATCTTGCGCTCAAGATGCTGGGAAACAAAATCGGCGGGATTCCGGTAGAGGTGTTCAAGGAAGATGCCGGCATGACGCCGGACACGGCCCTGCGGGCGACAACGCGGTTGACGGAGAAAGACAACATCGATTTTCTGGTTGGACAGCAACTGTCCAATCAGCTTCTCGCCTATGTAAAACCCGTGACCGCGACCGGAACCATTATCATCAGTGGGATCGCGGGTCCGTCCGAGCTGGCCGGGAAAGACTGCAACCCGAATCTCTTCTCAGTTTCCTGGCAGAACAACATGCCGAGCGAAGCTGTCGGCCAGCTGATGACTAATTCCAACGTCAAGCGCGCCTATTTCATGTCTCAGAACTACGTCACCGGAAAGGAATACGTCATAGGAGCGAAGGCCTATTACAAAG
>Ga0070712_100000491_pt1 | contig 22563 bp, 24 predicted proteins | sample LARL81metaG_FD_71396 | JGI IMG/M metagenome (GOLD analysis project Ga0070712, IMG submission 71396) | Corn, switchgrass and miscanthus rhizosphere microbial communities from Kellogg Biological Station, Michigan, USA - LAR L8-1 metaG | ecosystem: Host-associated > Plants > Roots > Rhizosphere ...
ACATCGCGCGCAATCTACCGCAAAAAACACAACGGCCGGATGCAGTAACCACTTTGCTCAAGCGTCAACAGCGCCTCCGGAAACGGAGGCGCTTCCATGGGCAGCGATGTGCGGATGAAGTCGTTCCATACATCGAAATCTAGTTGTCATTCCGAACCGATTTATGGGCAGGCCACCGTTTCCACGGGTAGGTCGCAGTCCCCGCTGGCGAGAGCTGTTTCGGAATGGCCAATGCGTTAACCGGTCGGTAAATCCCTTCTAACTCTCAGAAAACGCCCCAAATCCAGCTCTTGATTTAATTAACAGATAGACATATAAATATAGCGATTTGCAATATAGCTATGACTTTGGCTGAAAAACTACGTTATTTGCGCGAGGTGGAAGGCTCGCTTCGTGGATTGGGACGGCCCATGACTCAGCTGGAATTGGTGCAGGGCGTTCGCGAAGAGCAGGGCCAGGGTATTAGCCAGTCCTATGTGTCGCAGATGGAAGGCGGGGCACGACGGCACATGACGCAATCCACTCGTACGTTGCTGGCAAAATTCTTTAAAGTACATCCCGGATTTCTGGTGGACGACCCCGAGGGTTATCACACCGAGCTTGTGTCAGACCTGCGCACGACCGAAGGCAAACTCGACGTGTGGCTACTACAAGGCTCGGAGCGCTTCGCCAGCGATCCGCAAGTAAGCGAAGTGCTGATCAAGGCTGCGCGCGAAAAAGATACCCGTCGTTGTTTTCTCCTGTTAGGTGCGATTCTCGACACTCCGGGCCTTGCCGATCGGCTTCTTGAAGCGTTGCATCCCGAAGTTGCGGCGCAACGCCCGATTCGGGACAAGAAGGATGTCGCCAAAGAGGGAAGGCGGCGAATATGAACTGGGCAGGCTTTTATTTGATCTGTTTCGCCATTGGATTTTCGTTCAGCTTGGTGTCGTTTCTCGCCGGAGGCTTGCGGTGGCATCTGCACATGCCGCACTTTCCTCACGCTCCTGCGGTGCATCATGCGTCCGCTTCCAGCAACGTCACCCCGACAGCTCACAGCCCTTCCAGTGCGTCACGGGGCGAGGCTAGGGTCGCGCACGGACATGCCTCCAATATTTCCGCCTTCAACTTCATCACGCTGACCGCCTTCCTGGCGTGGTTTGGAGGATCCGGCTACCTGCTCACTCGGTATTCCAGGATCCAGGTTGCTTCCGGCCTTGTGCTTTCTGTTTTGGTCGGATTGGTCGGCGGAGGAATTATGTTCACGTTTCTAAGCCGAGTGCTGATCTCGCAGGATGAAGCAATGGATCCCGCGGATTACGAAATGGCTGGTGTGTTGGGAAGAGTATCGGTGTCTATCCGGGAAGCCGGGACAGGTGAAATTATTTACTCGCAGGCGGGCACGCGACGTACTTGTGGCGCCCGCGGAGAAAACGGGAAGGCCATCGCCAAGGGAACGGAAGTTATGGTTACCCGTTACGACAAGGGAATCGCCTACGTACGCCCGTGGTCAGAGATGTCGGAGGAATGAACTTAGGCGTCAGCATCACGCTCGAGCAAGAGATTGGTCGGCGGACAACGCCAGGGGGAATTGAATGGACAGCAAATTGTTTCGCGCACTGACAGCAGTTCTTTGGCTGGCCCTGCCGCTGACAGGTTTGCAGTATTGGTCAGTCTGGGATCAGTTGCCGGCCAGAATGGCGACCCATTTTGGAGTTTCGGGGCAACCCAATGGCTGGATGACGCGTGAAACCTCGCTCGCCCTCGCCCTCGTCGTAGTGTTTGTTGTCCTGCTGGCGCTCACCGGGACTCTCATGCGGGTTCGCAAGCCCGACGCGCTTGCCTGGTCTTTGATGGCGATGCTTTACGTCATAACGGGCGCATTGTTCAGCATCCACGCAGCCCTCATTAACTACAACATTGATGGACGCCCGCTAAACATTGTTCCGGCTCTAGCCGTCGTGTTCGTCGCATCATTCGCAGTAACGGCAATCGCCCTTGCAACCCGGCGCGGCATTGAATTGCCGCGACAATCCGATTTCGTCGAGGCAGAAGAAGTACATGGCTCAACGTTTTGGGCGCTGGTTTTAGTTGTTTTAACGGTGGTCGACCTGGGGGTAGTCGGCCTCATCCCGCTGCATGGGCTTCGTTGGATTGTGTCGCTGCCTGCCTTGTTGATGGTTGGGGCGGCCGCACTCGCCTGGAGCGGCTTTCATTATCGTTTCACCAGTCATGGAGTCCAGATCAGTACTCTCGGTTTTCGCCTGCGTTCCATACCGTTGCAAGATATTAGGGCATACGCCATTGCGCCGTGGAATCCAATGGCTGGCTACGGGATTCGTGGCGTTGGCGAACGGCGCGCGTATGTATGGGGTAATACAGGTGTGCGCCTCATGCTATCCGATGGAGAAGTGTTCCTCGGACATCGTCAACCGGAAAAGATCATGAATGATCTGAACTTGATCAGACAGAAACAAGGAGCACCGGAAAATGCATGAGGGATCGCTTCGACTTCTCTTCTGCTAAGCCCGCACGGAGCGAAGTCGAAGTGTCCCCTCTGTTGTCACCAGTTAGGTTGGGGCACTCCAAAGAGGAGGCAATATGTTCGGGATGTCACACATTTTCGCAATTTGGGTCTTCGTCGGGCTCGGAGTCATGACCATTCTTTTTCTGATGAGCGGCATGGCCAGGCTCTATCGCAAAGCCGGTCCGCATGAAGCACTCATCGTCTACGGGCTAGGCGGCACAAGAGTAGTGAAGGGACACGGCACACTTGTGTTTCCGATGGTGCAGATATGCCGCGAGCTCTCCCTCGAACTGATGTCGTTCGACGTGGCGCCGCAACAGGACCTTTACACCAAGCAGGGCGTAGCAGTGACAGTGGAGGCCGTGGCACAAATCAAGGTCAAATCAGATATGGAATCGATCCTGACCGCGTCGGAACAATTTCTCACCAAGACAGATCAGGAGCGCGAAGGTCTGATCCGCCTGGTGATGGAAGGCCACCTGCGCGGCATAATCGGCCAACTCACGGTGGAAGAAATCGTCAAGCAGCCGGAAATGGTTTCCGATCGCATGCGCTCCACTTGTGCCGAGGATATGAACAAGATGGGGCTGGAAGTCATCTCCTTCACCATCAAGGAAGTCCGCGATAAGAACGAGTACATCACCAACATGGGCAAACCGGATGTTGCACGTATCAAGCGCGATGCCGACGTCGCCACGGCGGAAGCTGATCGCGATACGGCTATCAAACGCGCTCTGGCGCAACGCGAATCAGCGGTCGCAAGAGCACAGGCGGATCAGGAGCGGGTTTTAGCGGAAACACTGTCCCTGGCCAAACAGGCGGAGGCGCAGCGTGATCTTGAAGTGAAAAAAGCGCAATACGTTGAGGTGACCAAACGGCAACAAGCGCAGGCTGACAAGGCCTATGACATTCAGACCAACATCATGCAACAGCAGGTCATCGCCGAGCAGGTGAAGGTGCAACAGATCGAAAAAGAGCAGCAAGTAAAAGTGCAGGAAGCCGAAATCAACCGCCGCGAAAAAGAACTGATCGCTACAGTCTTGAAAGGGGCGGAAATCGAGCGTCAACGAATCGAAACTCTGGCGCTGGCCGAAAAGCAACGCCTCATGTCGGAGGCTGACGGTCACGCATCGGCAATTCGCGCCCAAGGCCAAGCGGAAGCCGAGATTATCTTCAAGAAAGGCGAAGCTGAAGCCAAAGCCATGAACGTGAAAGCCGAGGCCTATCAGGAATACAACCAGGCGGCGGTGATCGACAAGCTGTTCACCGGCATGCCGGAAATTGTTCGCGCACTCGCCAGTCCGCTGGCCAATGTGGACAAGATCACTATTGTCTCAACCGGCAATGGCGATGCTTCCGGAATGAACAAAATCACCGGGGACATTGCCAAGATGGCGGCGCAGGTTCCGGCTTTATTCGAAACGTTGTCTGGAATGCCGATGTCCGAATTGCTGGGCAAGGTTCGCCAGATTGGCGATAAGCCGGCCAGGCCCGACGCGCTTCCGTCCAACGGCGGAGCGGGGAAGTAGCCGGCATGATTGGTTAGTGAGGACGGGAGCAATCCCGTCCCGCGCTTCCTGAACTTCGCTCAACGTTGTCATTGGGAGCGGGTTCAAGACCGCGAGGAATCTGCTGTTAGAGGCGAACGAGCATGAACAAAACCACGACGCAAATCGGTCTCGGCATAGCTATGGGCGCTGGCATCGGCACCGCGGCTGTGGGGATCGCGATCGGAGTTGTGATCGGAAGCAGTTTACGCAGCTCTGACTGCGCCGAGTGCGAAGTTGTTCACAAAACGCACCAAGCTGAAGGCCGATAGCTGACAGCTAAAGTAAAGGAGTCCATCATGGCATTACTGGAAAGAGTTTCCACATTAGTGCGCGCCAATCTCAACGATCTCGTCGACAAAGCCGAACATCCGGAAAAGATGATCAAGCAGGTGATCCTCGACATGCAAAACCAGTTGTTGCAAGTCAAAACTCAGGTTGCGATTGCAATCGCCGATCATCACCTGTTGGAAAAGAAACAAAAAGAAAACGAAGACAAAGTGGCCGAGTGGATGCGCAAAGCAGAGTTATCGGTCGACAAGCAGCAGGACGATCTGGCGCGCGCCGCGCTCCAGCGGGTAGAGAGTTATCGCGACCTGAGCCAGGGTTTTGCGGAGCAAGTAGTTGATCAGAAAGCGCAGGTTGAGAATCTCAAGACAGCATTGCGCCAACTCGAGCGGAAGCTGACAGAGGCGCAAGCCAAAGCCGACCTTCTTATCGCGCAGCACCGTCGCGCACGCGCAGTCGGCAAGGCCGGCGACGCGAAGATGGCGGCGGGAAACGGCTCAAGCGCAAGCGCGTTCGACCGCATGAAGCGCAAAGTCGCACACGCCGAAGCTCACAGTCAGGCGAAATCCGAAATCGCGGCCGACGATGTTGAGGAACGACTGGCAGCCCTCGAGAAAGAAGATCGTATCGAGCAATTACTGGCGGAACTAAAGACAAAGCGCGGGGCGTAGAAGGTTGACTGGTTTGTTTTTACCCCGGGGCCCCACGCTTCGCCAATTTTACGAAGCGTGGGAGCGATCGGACAAACTTCCCGAAGCTCTGCAATCGTTGGCGACGCAACGCCCCGCTAGCCAAAGTGTTTGTCAACAAAAACCGGTGGCGGCTAGGCGCTGGCCTTGTCAACCAAAGGCAGCACGGGCTCTTCGTCAGTCTTCAACGTAGCCGTGTCCAGTTCCAGTTGTTCCTGGCCGCTCAACGCCGTAACCCGTCCGCGATACGTCTTTAAGTGTCGCTGCGCGGTATCAAAAGCTTCCTGCGCCTTATTCAGGTTCTTTCCAACGTTTTCAAACTGATTCTGGAAGTGATCAAAGGATTTTTGCGCCTTCCCCAGTTCTAGACGGCTCTTCTCAAATCGGCTAGCGACTTCGTACCACTTGTGCACAAGAGCGATCGTCTGCAACGTCATCAGCAGCGTATTTGGCGACACTGGAAACACGTGTTGCGCGTTGAGCCAGTCGGCCAATTCGCGATTGCGAACGGCTTCCATATAGAGCGTTTCGCTGGGCAGATACATTAAGGCGATATCAGTAGTGCCGTGTTCAGGTTGAATGTAAGCCTTGATCCGCCGAGCTTCGACCTTCATCACACGAATAAATTCGTGCCGCGCGACAGCGATTTCTGACTCGACGTTACTTTCAAACAATGCCAGAACCTGTTCGCGAGGAAACTTGGCGTCAATCGGCAGCCTGCGGTCCGGAAACTGGATGACAGCATCGGCCCGTCCGTTGCCATCGCCGGCGGAAGACTGGATCTCAAACATGTGCGCGGGCAGAAAATCTGATAGCAGCCGTTCCAGGCTGGCTTCACCAAACTGGCCGCGCAGATGAGGCAGCTTGAGCATGTTATTCAGATCGTTGATGGAATGACCGAGCGCGCCCACTTCGCGCAACTGTTCTTCCGCCGCCTTCAAGTGCTGCTGAACTTTCTCAAACTGCGCGAATCCTTCTTTAATATTCTGGTCCAGCTTTTGCTGCACCTGGTCGGTGATCGCGAGCAACTTCGCATCCACCCGGTCACGGATTGATTCAAGGCACTGCGCGGTCTTTTGGTTGAGATTTTCAAATTCAACTTTAAGTTGCGAGGTCGTTAACGCGAGTGAATTATTCAGTTCCTCACGCGCGTGTCGTAAATCTTGCGTTTGTTCGCGCCGTCCGCCCGCCAGTTGAGCCTCGACCGAAGTACGGATCTCGGTGAATCCCTGGGCTAGACGGTCGCTTACCCCCTGGCGCAAATCGCCCTTGGTGCTTTCCAGGCGAGCCGCCATATCAGTTGTCGCGTTGGCAAAACTGCGCGAAAAATATTCGCGCAAGGAGGCCGATTCCTTGGCCAATTGCGCCAGTTGGGTGGCATGAGATGAACTGGTCCCGCGGCGCCATAGCGCAATTGCCACCACCAAAAGTACGAGGTTGAGACCGAAAACCAGGATCAACAGAAAACTTTCCATGGGATTGCTTTGATTTTAGATAATGTTGTGAGAGAAGAAAAGGAGAAAGTTCAACTCTTTTTGCCTTGCCTGTGGAGATTGAACCTATGCTAACCTGCCAACACGACATTTGTTCGGCTTTTCCATGGACGCTTCCCCGGAAATCCGCGTTGGTACTGCTGGTTGGGCCTATAAGGATTGGGAAGGCGTGTTTTATCCGCCCGGCATGCAGCATCGCAAACAGCATCCGTTGGACATTCTGGCCCGTTGTTTCGACACCGTGGAGATCAACACCTCTTTTTACGGACATATCAAACCTCACCTGGCAAAGCTATGGGTTCGCGCGGCAAAAGCCGTGAACCCGGATTTCATGTTTACGGCGAAACTGCACCGTTCCTTTACTCACAATCCGATCGCGGTGATGGAGCCCACCTCTGCGGCGTCCATCCGGCCGAACGATGAAGACGAGGCTCTGGCACGCGAAGGTCTCGAAGTGCTGGCTGGAGAAGGGAAGCTCGGTGCGCTGCTGATTCAGTTCCCGGTTTCGTTCAAAAACACGTCACTCAACCGGGAGTATCTGGAAAAGCTCTTGCGGCAGTTCATCGAATATCCGCGCGTTGTGGAAGTTCGTCACGAAAGCTGGGACGATCCGGATACCATCAACGATTTCATGCAGAAGAATGTGGCCTTCTGCAATATCGATCAGCCGCTGATCGGGCGTTCTCTCGTGCCTACCGAACATGTGACTTCCCCGGTTGGCTATGTGCGCCTCCATGGAAGAAATTACGAGCAGTGGTTTCAGGCGGAAACCTGCGCCGATCGCTACGATTATCTTTATACGAAATCCGAGCTTGCAGGATGGAAGGAGAGGGTCGTCCGCATCGCCAAGAAAGCGGAAGTCACTTATGTCGTGACCAACAATCACTTCCTCGGCAAGGCTGGGGTAAACGCATTGCAGTTGAAGAATATTCTGACCGGACGGAGAGTAAAAGCTCCCGAGACGCTACTGGCAAACTATCCCGACCTCAACCAGATAGCCGACTCACTTGATGATGACAGTGACAGCCCGAGGCTGCCCTTGCGGGCCTAGGTGGTTTTCTATTTCGAAACGGGCTCTGAGATCTACCTCCGAGGCGGGGCCCTCGCGCATGGATTACGTTATCGCACCGCCAATTCTTCCTTCGCAGCGTAGTGTGATTCAACGTAGTCATCCAGAATCTGGATGAATTCCGGAACAATCTTATCGCCTTTCAATGTGGTAAACAGACGGCCATCGACATAGACCGGCGCTTTCGGCTCTTCGAATGTGCCCGGCAATGAAATGCCAAGACTCGCATGCTTGGATTCGCCCGGACCGTTCACGATGCAGCCCATCACGGCGACTTTCATTTCCTCGACGCCCGTGTAACGTCCCTTCCACACCGGCATCTGATCGCGCAGGTAAGACTGAATCTGCTGCGCCATCTCCTGGAAGAACGTGCTGGTGGTGCGTCCGCATCCCGGGCACGCCGTGACTTGTGGAGTGAAGCTGCGAATGCCAAGCGATTGCAGAATCTGTTGGCCCACGCGAACTTCCTCGGTACGATCGCCTCCGGGAGCTGGGGTGAGCGAAACCCGAATGGTGTCCCCAATGCCTTCCTGCAATACCACGCCCATCGCGGCACTGGAGGCGACAATTCCTTTCGCGCCCATGCCAGCCTCGGTGAGCCCGAGATGCAGCGGATAATTGCAACGTGCCGCCAGCGAACGGTACACATCGATCAAATCCTGCACGCCGCTGACTTTCGCGCTGAGAATAATCTGGTCCGGGCGCAATCCGTATTTTTCAGCCAGCGCGGCCGAATTCAGAGCGCTGACAACCATCGCTTCCATGGTAACTTCGCGGGCGTCTTTCGGTTCCGCTAGAAGCGAATTCTCGTCCATCATGCGCGTCAAAAGCGCCTGGTCGAGCGATCCCCAATTCACGCCAATGCGAACCGGCTTTTGATTCTCCGCTGCTACCTCAATCATCGTGCGGAAATTGTTGTCATCCTTGCGGCCTATCCCCACGTTGCCCGGATTGATGCGGTACTTCGCCAATGCCCGGGCGCATTCGGGAAATTTTTTGAGCAGAAGATGCCCGTTGTAGTGGAAGTCGCCGATGACGGGAACGCTAACGCCCTGCCCTTCGAGTTGCTCGACAATCGGCGCAACGGCTGCCGCGGCCTCTTCGTTGTTAACGGTGACGCGAACTAGTTCAGATCCCGCTCGAGCCAGCGCGGCAATCTGCTTCACAGTAGATGGGATGTCAGCCGTGTCGGTGTTGGTCATCGACTGCACCACAACTGGTGCATCGCTGCCAACTCTTACTCCGCCGACCACGGCGGTGACGGTTTTTCTACGCTGAATATTAGCCATCGGAAGGACTTAGTTTAACACGGGAAGAGAAACCGCCGGCTGTCAGACTGTGAGGCGCCAGCACTTAAAGTCCGCAGAATGATAAGGTTAGTTAGGCGGATAGCACACTGAATACCGGATGCTGCTGGCGCGAGCGCAACCCATGGCTCCGCGGACGACAAGCTCAGAGAAGCTGGCAGCCGAAGGCTGATAGCTGACAGCCTGCGTTAAGGCATTCTTCCCATAACGCCAGGCAGCATCTTCGCCACGTCGTTATAGATCACCATGACCGCGAACAAGACCAGAAACACAAATGCCGCCTGGTAGATCCGCTCTTTGATACGCAGGCTGATATCTCTGCGGATAATACTTTCGACGAACAATAGCAGGATCACGCCGCCGTCCATGATGGGAATAGGCAGCAAATTGAAAATGCCCAAGTTCAGGCTGATTCCCGCCGTGAGTTCGAGCAATGGTGTCCAGCCTTTTTTGCTGGCCGCCTGTCCCGCAGCGCGGCCGATACCTATGGGCCCTTCGATCGATCGAATCGAAATTTTACGCTGCACCATTTTTTCGACCAACTCCAGAATCAGCAATGATCCCTGCTTGTTTTGCTCCAGGGATTTACGGAAAGCGGCCACCAGGGGTAAGGACGTTGTCTTCATGGGAGCACTGCCAATACCCACGCGGTAACGCGAATCACCCTTGACGTCCGTCAGTTCCGGAGCGACGGTAAAATTGAGCGGTTTGCCGTCGCGTTGAACCGTGATCTGGATAGGCTTGTCCTTGGTGTGCTTCAAACTCTCGATCATCGCTTCCAGTCCGGTGATCGGTTGACCGTCTACGCTGACGATCTCATCGCCCAGTTTCATGCCTGCCTTCTCGGCGGGCATTCCTGGCTCCAGCACCGTGATCGGGAAGCTTGCTTCTTTAGGCGCCCATCCCGCGGAACCCATCTGGTTTGGGCCATAGGCCTCCGGGACAATGTTCTTTGAAATCAGCTGCCCGCTACGCTCAATCTTCACTTCAAGAGGCTGGTTGGGGTTCAACGCCTCTCGCGGAATCACCTGTTCCCATGTGGGATTCAGTATTCCGTCAATGCTTACGATGCGATCCCCGGCTTGAATGCCCGCGTTGGCGGCAGGCGTGTCGGGAATCACCCAACCAATCACCGCCGGCTCGTCCAGTACCGCGGGATATTCGTAACGGACCATGTACACGCAGGTAAGCAGGCCAATCGCAAACAAAATGTTCATGCTGGGTCCGGCGATGGCAATCAGGAAACGGTGCCATCGCGGATGCGACATGAACTCCCCGGGATCGCCGCTACGCTCATCCATCGGGTTCTCGCCGCTCATCTTGACGTAGCCGCCAAGCGGCAACGCATTGATGCGGTAATCCGTCTCGCCTCTTTTAAAACCGAATAGCCGCTTTCCGAAGCCGATTGCGAATTGCTCGACGCGAACACCCAGCAGCTTGGCCACGGCGAAGTGGCCGAATTCGTGAATAAGGATCATGAATCCAAGAATCACGCCCACAGCAAGCACAGCAGTTAAGAATCCAGACATATAAAGTTGTTTTACTCCACTGGTATTGCGCTCGATAACGAGCGCGAACTGCCTGACCCGTCCACTAGTTGCCTAACCCGTTCGCGGGCCATTGCCCGTGCGTCTGAGTCCGCTTTCAGCACTTGATTAATAGATTCTAACTTGCCGGTTTCCGTTGCAGAGAGAACCTCTCGAATGATTTTTGGGATGCTGTCAAATTCAATATCGCCTTGCAAGAAAGCCGTCACCGCTACCTCGTCCGCAGCATTGAGTGCAACAGTTTTCGCCCCCCCCGCTTCGGCGGCCTCGTAAGCCAGACCCAGACAAGGGAATTTTTCCATATCCGGTGGCAAGAATTCGAGGTGTCGTAAGTCCATGACCGGCAAGCGCATAGACGACACAATCCGTTCTGGATACGTCAAGGCGTACAAAATCGGCAGCCGCATGTCGGTCACAGAGAATTGAGCAAGTATGCTGCCATCGACAAACTCCACCATGGAGTGAATTGTGGATTGCGGATGCACCATCACCTGCACTTTACTGGGCGGCAAGTTGAACAAACGGCAAGCCTCAATCACCTCGAATCCCTTATTCATCAGGGTTGCGGAGTCGATTGTGATCCGCTGCCCCATCTTCCAGGTGGGATGATTCAAAGCCTGTTCGACCGTGATTGCAGAAAATTGGGATTTCGGTGTGTAAAGAAACGGCCCGCCCGACGCCGTCAGCCAGATCCGCTCCACTTCCTCCATCCGGCCGCCACGCAGGCATTGATGTACCGCATTGTGTTCGCTATCGATGGGCAGCAGCGGTTTACCCTGCCGCCGCGCCTCGGCCGTGATCAGTTCTCCGGCCGCCACCAGGCATTCCTTGTTGGCTAATCCAACCGTCTTGCCAGCCTTGACCGCCCCGTAAGTGGCCTCCAGGCCCGCCACCCCAACGATGGCGCTAACCACGAAATCCACCTTCGGATGAGTGGCCACCTGCACGGCGCCTTCCGAGCCGTGTACGACTTCAATTCCTTTAATTCCGGCGGTCTGCAGATGAGATCGGAGAATTTCGGCATCGACTTCAGTAGATATCGAAATCAGTTCCGGCTTCCATCGCCGAGCCTGTTCAAAAGTGGCTTCCACATTGTGGCCGGCCGCCAGGGACACAACCTCAAAGCGCTCCGGATACGACTCGACCACACTCAAAGTACTGCGGCCGATTGAGCCTGTAGAACCCAGGATGGCGATACGTTTCATGAGAAAAATTGGGTGGGGCGCTCTGCCGGGGGGATGACCTACTGCAACACGCGCCAAGCCGCATAGTACCACAGCACCGGCGCGGCAAAGAGCAACGCGTCAACCCTGTCCAGCATGCCCCCATGTCCCGGTAAAAGTGTCCCCGAATCTTTTACTCCTGCACCACGCTTTATCAGCGATTCCACCAGATCACCGAATTGCGCCGCCACATTGATTGCGGCTGACAACAACAGTATTGGCCATAGAGGCGGTTTTTCCAACGCAAATAACCCGTCTCGTTTTTCGATAAGGTGAGCATTCAGAAGTGCGGAGCTGATCGGAAGAGCGTACTTGTAAAGCAACATGCCCACTACCAGACTCGCGATCATCGAGGCCAGCGTTCCTTCCCAGGTTTTTCGTGGGCTGATGCGCGGCGACATCAAATGACGCCCGAGGGAACGTCCCACAAAATAGGCAAAGATGTCACCCGCCCACACCAGCAAAAGCAGATACAAAAGCAGGAATGCTCCCGATACTTGCTCCCGAATCTGCACCAGAAGTCCCAGCGGCAAAGCAACGTACGCGAAAGAGAACGCAGAAACCATCGCTGCGGGAAACGCGCTGCTGAGATTGTTTCGTAACATTCCGATCACCAGGAATACGAACGGCGAAATAACCGCCGCAAACGCCACGCTGCCGGCAAACACTGCCGTCGACAGTAGCGGAGTCTCATGTCCGGGATTCACCGCGAGAAACAGAAAGAACAGTCCCACAAAGATATACGTTGGCCAGGGAAAAGGTTTGATCTTGTAAGCTTCGGATAGTTTTAACAGTTCCTGCGTCGCCAGCAGTGCGACCAGGGCAGCGACCAAAGCAAGTACGGGAACCGGCGCGCGTAGCACCAACCCAAGAACAATGGGGATCAGGAGAACTGCGGTGAGGATTCGTTTCAGTAGTTGCAAACCGAGCTAACCCCGGTCCGATTTCGAAGGATGGTGGCCAGATTGATGCTTTGCGTGAGGAGAACCGTGCCCATTTGTCGTGTCCCCAGCCAATCCCCCGTAACGCCGCTCGCGTTTCTGATATTCAGCAATGCCCTCCAGAAGATGCAGCCCTCGAAACTCTGGCCACAGGGTTGGCGTGACGTAGATTTCCGCGTAAGCCAGCTGCCATAGGAGGAAGTTACTGAGTCGCATCTCGCCGCTGGTGCGAATCACAAGATCGGGATCAGGCAGATGGCGGGTATACAGATTTTGTGAAACCGCGTCCTCGTCGATCTCCAAATGTTCGAGACCGCCGTTGCGCGCGGCCGCGTCTACGATCGAACGGAATGCGTCGACGAGTTCCGTCCGCGCACTGTAATTAAGAGCCAGGGTCAGCACCATCCCGCTGTTGTGACCGGTCGCCTGCCGCGCCCATTCCATCTTTTCCTGCACCGGTTTTGGAAGTTCGTGCTGTCGTCCAATGTACTCAAGCCGGATGTTGTTCTTGTTCAGCGTGGGGACCTCCGCCTTCAAAAAGCGGCACAACAGGCCCATCAGAAAATCTACCTCGCTCCGCGGACGCTTTTTCCAGTTCTCTTCGGAAAATGCATAAAGCGTCAGTGACGGAATTCCGATTCGCGCCGCCGTTTCGACGGTCGAACGTACCGACGCTACTCCTGCCCGATGCCCAGCCACGCGCGGCAGATGCCGGCGGCGGGCCCACCGGCCATTGCCGTCCATGATGATTGCGATGTGTCTTGGGAGTCGTGCGGGATCGAGCCGATGATAAACTTCCGCTTCCTTGCGATCCAGCCCGACAGGAATCGTCGCTTGCAAGCTAACCTCTTCTGTTTGTTGACGCTAACATAGGGGAGCGGCGCTTGCAATAATAAGGAGTACCACTGTGTGTTGTCTACAACTTGCTGATTTAACTTCCGCACGAATTGCTTAAAACCTGGCCAACCGTGAATCTGCAAGTACGAAGACAGGAAAAATGGTGGCGCTAAATTCGGTCGCTTGTTTTTGTATGGCCTATGAGTGGCTGTTTAACAGGGCTTCCACGGCTGCTTCGAGTTTCTCGAAGGATTGATCAGGGCCGGGCGCGGACTGGAGTCGTCCACTGCGGTCGATTATAAAAATCGCCGGATAGCGAGCTATGTCACGGTAAAGGCTGGGGACTATCCCTTTCACCGTTAGGAGCGGGTAGCTCACGGGTACCAGTTGTAGGTATTTCTGCTGCACTCCGACATCTTCGTTTGATATTCCAAATACGATTAGCCCTTTGTCCTTTTGCTCCCGGTAGAGGTGGTCTAACTTAGGCATCTCACTACGGCAAGGCCCGCACCAGGTCGCCCAGATGTTGATGATTACGACCTTACCAGCCTGATTACTGAGGCGCTCCGCATTTCCGTTGATGTCCACAGTGTCAAAGAGCGGTGCGGCCACATCGTGCATTGCCATGTTTCGCGTCTGTTTCGCGCGGAGAAGGCCGTCCCGAATTGGCGCAGCCGTAAGCCCAAGCGAGAGAATCGCAAGGACAAGTCCTATTTTCGCAGACAGGGAAAATGCACCCTTATGTCGGGCCTTCATTGCAACGGCAATGGTTGCAAAAAACGGAATGGTCATCGCGATTGTCGATAAGGACAGTCGAAATAGCCAGTCCTTTTCAAGATCCGTGCTGTAGCGCGTCAACGTCCCGTATACGAGCGCATACAAAATCAGAGCTAACACAGGTGAAAGAATCCCACAGAGGAGTACACGGTGATTAGACAGATTCATTCAGTGCCTCGATCTGAGTCTGGAAAATTGCGGGTCGACAGGGGTGGAGGCTGTGCCACTCTAGCAGAATCTCCCGCCGCTGTTACAGTGCTCATTGACCTACGCTTACTCCGAAAACACTGGAATAATGCCACCTGGAATGAGGCGAGGCTCGCTACCTGAACACATTAATGCGGTGTGCGAGCCAGAAGAACTTGCGTGATGTTCACCGCCAGTTTTGCCATAGCCCGCAATGATTCGAACAGATTGCCGTTTTCGAAGCTGAGGAGAAAGAGGAAAGTATAGAACGGCGCGGGATGTGCGTCCATCCATCGCATCGCGGTGCCCGCGACCAATTTTCTGAGCCACAGCAAATGCACAGTGGAGGCCGCAAGAATTCCCAGGAGCGCCCCAGCGATAATATCAGTTGGGTAATGCAATCCTAGATATACCCGCGGAAGACAGATAGCAAAAAAAGTGTAGAGGAGTGCAATCCCGCCCCATCGTCGAGAAACAAAAAATAGTGTGATCGCCAAGGCAAAATACAGGGTGGCATGGTCGCTGGGGAAAGAGCTCCATTTTTCCAGAGCATTTGGATCGAGAGTATAGGCAAGCTGATAATGAAGTTCTGGATTGTGCAGCGGCCTGACTCGGAAGGGCAGCACCAAGGCGAGCCCCCTGGCGAGGAGAACCGTGGGTGTGGAAACCAGCATTCCATAGAGAAGAATTTCGCGCTTCTTACGGCCGTCTTCTCCAAGCTTGATCCAAGCCCACCAGAAGAGCGCCATCATAAGACCGCCCTTTAGGAGTCTGTTTCCCTCCAGAACGACTACAACGGCGTCAACAAACCACGATCTATGTACGAAGGTATTCAGGAACGAGAGAATCGCGAAGTCAAAACCGTTCAGGCTCATCCCCCCTCCAATTCGATTGGTGTTGGACAGGATATACGAGACCGACTCCTTGAGGGACAAGTTGATAGCGAACAAAATACGAAACTGCTAAACTGCTTCCGTGGATGAAGGTCGTAAACGCGTCATCGGAATCATGGCCTCAATCTTGGCAGCACGCAAGCTGGCTCCCTATAATCCTGACGGGCCGGTACCAGCGACCATCTGCGCAATTACCGACGCAATGCGTGGGGCTGAGGAAATTATGAAGGAGATTGATAGGCGTAGACGGAATGATGCCGTTTCTACAAAACCTCAACGTGGTTGATCTCTGCATTCGGGAGTGGAAGAAAGTTACACCCTGAAAATGTTGGAAGCACGAGAATCGTAAACAGCCGCGTTCCCGTTCTCATGGTCAGAATTTGACGCTCAACGAAGCCTTCGCTGACATGCTTGGGAATCGGGGTTACCGCTGACCACTTTCATGTCAGCGTTATACTTGGCGGGGCTATTACGGCGCATCTCGGCATCGTTCGGTGCGCCGTATATCTTCTGCAATTGCGCGTAGTCAACATCCAGCGTGATGTTTCTGGTCCGCAAATATCTAGGCGCGCTGGAACGTCTCGAGCAGGTTGCCACAGCATAGAATTCCTCACGCCATTAACTCTCCCGACATCGTAATTGATTCTGTTGACAGCTGATCCCTGGCATTACCCTTTACACGTCCCGTGTCCTGGCATTATTCTCGCGCCCATGAACCGACGACGATTCCTGCAAGCTACCGCCGCCAGCGCTGTCACCTTCGCCTTCTCTCATCACTCCTTCGCCGCCGATAATCCTGACCTCGTAATTATTCAGAAGGAAATCGAGAAACGCCACGACGAATCGGTGCAGCGTCTGCAGCAGTGGATTCGCCAGCCCTCCATCGCCGCGGAGCGCCGTGGCATGGACGAAGGTTGCGAGCTCGCGATGCGCATGCTAAGCGACGCCGGCTTCAACCAGGTCACGAAGATCCCCACCGACGGCCAGCCAGGCATCTTTGCCGCGCTCGATGCGGGAGCTCCGCGCACCGTCGGCATCTATTTTATGTACGACGTCAAACAAGTTGACCCATCTGAATGGTCATCCCCACCGTTCGAAGCCGCGATCGTCGAAAAACCTGGCTTGGGCAAGGCCGTCGTTGGGCGCGGCGCGGTAAATCAGAAGGGTCCCGAAGCCTCGTTTCTTGCGGCATTGCATGCGATACGGGGGGCGGGCCGCCGACTTCCCGTGAATCTTGTTTTTGTAGCCGAAGGTGAAGAGGAAATCGGTTCACCGCACTTTGTTCAAATCGTTCGTCGGCCGGAAGTGCTGGCTGCTCTGCGCAAGTGCAGCGGCGTTTATATTCCCTCCGCCGAACAGGAGGTCGATGGCAAAGTTACCATGACGCTCGGCGCCAAAGGTGTGGTAGAGCTAGAACTCGTTTCCAGCGGAGAAAAGTGGGGACGGGGCCCGAGAAAAGATGTGCACTCCAGTCTGAAAGCTATGATGGACAGCCCGGCGTGGCACCTGGTAGAGGCCCTCTCGACTCTGGTCTCGCCCGATGGCAACAGCCCGGCGATCGAGGGCTTTGCAGACAAGGCCCGGCCTCTATCCGCGGCGGAAAAGAAAATGATTGCAGAGGCTGCTCGCCGGCTCGATGAGAATGTTGCGAAGAAGCAGTACAGCGTCGACCGCTGGATGCATGATGTCGGCTATCAGGAAGCCCTCGAGATGTTACAGTCGCGGCCCACGGTGAATATTGAAGGGCTGGTGGGTGGCTATACCGGGCCGGGCGGAAAAACCATTCTTCCGCATCGGGCGGTCGCCAAGATGGATCTGCGACTCGTCCCCGACATGAAAGCCGATGAGGCGGTAGCGTCGCTGAGTGCGCATCTTGCCAAACACGGATTCGGTGACATCGAAGTGAATATGACCGGAGGCTATGATCCGACCAGCACTTCGGCCGATGCTCCATTGATTCGCGCCCAGGTAGCCTGTTATCGAAGCAACAAGATCGATCCCATTGTTATGCCGCGCAGCGCTGGATCCTGGCCGGGATACGTCTTTACCGGCGATCCATTGCGCCTTCCGGCTGGCCATTTCGGTATGGGTCACGGCAGCGGAGCCCATGCCCCCGACGAGTACTACGTAATTGAATCAACCAATCCAGCCGTGCAGGGAATCGATGGCGCCGTACGTTCGCACGTCGAATATCTGTATGAGCTTGCTACGATCTAGGATAGCTGTCGCCGAATAGCGCCGGCGTCCCGCCGGCAGTCGGGAGGGCGCCCCGCCTTCCCAAAAGGTGGTGGTCCATGCCTGCCTCAGCGGAGCGGATTCCTCGACCTGCCAGTTAAGCGCCACCTCCCGACCGGTCGGCACCTCGCCTCAAGCATAATCTTCACAGCCACTGGCGGATCTTAAACGAGGGCGCCCGCCACATAAACCTAAGTTACTTGGATTCTTCGGGAATGACTTTCAGTTCGAGCTTGTCAGTCCAACGCAGAACCGTGAGCGTGCTGCTGACGCCCACTCTTGCGTCGGTCAGCAATCGATGCAAGTCGTCTACGCCGGCGACGGGCTTGCCATCAAGTGCCACGATCAAATCGCCCTCGCGTAGTCCTGCTTTTTGTGCCGGACTGCCAGCCGTCACCGAACTTACTACCACGCCCGTCTCTTGCGGCAGGTTGTAGAAGCGGACCAGCCGGCGATGCAGCGGGACAGTCTGAGCCTCTACTCCAATGTAGCTTCGCCGAATCCTTCCATCTTGGAGAAGGCGCCCGGCCACGAACTTGGCAGTATTGATCCCAATCGCGAAGCACAATCCTTGCGCCCCCATGATGGTTGCGGTGTTGACTCCGATCACGTGCCCATCGGAGGTCACCAGCGGACCGCCTGAATTTCCTGGATTCAAAGATGCGTCGGTCTGGATAACATCGTCGATCATCCGACCGGAGTAGGAGCGCAACGAGCGTCCCATGGCGCTTACGACGCCTGCCGTTACCGTGTACTGAAAGCCATATGGGTTGCCGATTGCGATGGCCAACTGTCCCACGCGCAGCTTTTGCGAATCTCCCAGCGGTGCAACGATAAGGCTTGGTGCGTCGTTATTCGGAATGTCCACGCGTACAATCGCCAGATCGGTAGAGGGATCGTCCCCGATCGTATGGGCAGGGAAGCGGCGGCCGTCAGCGAATGACACCTGAATTCGAGTTGCATCGTGAACGACGTGGCTGTTTGTGAGGATCAGGCCGTCCGGTGTGAACACGAACCCTGAGCCCCCGCCTTGCCGTTCGCGCGGTTCTCCTGATCGACTCCGGGCGGACTGGGCCACGTCGATCTTCACCACCGACGGGCTAAGCTTTTCCGCGGCTCCGACGACAGCGTTCGAATAAGCGTCAAGCAGAGGAGAGTCGTCTAAAACTCGAGCAGGCGACGGCTGCACAACGGGTTCTGAATAATCCGCAAGCGGATACAAATTTGCTTCTTGATCCATGAGTGCTAGATGAAAGAAACGTCGGCCGGGATTCAGCCCGGTTTAAACGGATGCAGAGGTTATTGTTTGGGGCGCAGCTTGGTGGCTGCGTTAGGAAGGATGCAGGCATTGGAAGCATCGGCCAGAGACTTCTGCAGCGCCGCTCCGATAGTGGCCAAGTCGCTGGGCGTCATCAACTTTTGCATTCCCTCGAATAATTCGCGCTCTTCTTTACGAATGTGAGAGGCCATTTTTTCGACCAGAGCTTGCAGTCCGGCCAGATGAAGGGAACGGGAGGCAGCCCGTGAAAAAAACGTGCGCAGCATCGCATGACCGGTAAGGAGTTCCTGGACCAGAGGTTGGAGTTCCGGGAAGCGTGCGGCGGCGGGAAACAATTCGCTTTCTTCCGCGGCAAAATGGAACGTAATTTCCTGTTCGAACATCTGCTGGATTTCCGCCTGCCAGGCCTCCAGATCGACGTCACCCGCCTGAATGGCGCGATCGAGGCGCACACACAGCGCCAGGCAATGCTGGTGCTGGTGTGAAAGCGGGATCAGATTCTTGTCACGAAGCATTTCTTTATTTTGGGGGCAAGACAGTCAATCGCGCAACCAGCGCCCCTACGACCCCGGTAACTGCGGTCACATATTAATTGATGAGTCTTGCGTGAAATCGACTCTAAACTGCAGTTATCGTCTGCCGATTCAGACGCCGGCTGCCGTAGTCTCAGACAGGGAATTTACGGCTGGACGCAATGTCAGCCAGTCTGTACGCACGCTGTCCCACTCCTGGATCAGAATGTTATACGTCTCGAAAAACTGCCGGATCCGCGAACGTTCCCATCCCACGGTCTCCTCCAAAATCGGTCCGAGAACTGCCAGAGCATTAGTGCTGAGCACGGTGCGCCGGGCGATCTGAGACACGTGTTTCGCTTCCGACACAGCGATGGTAAAGCCGTCGCGCATTTTAACGTGCAGCATCACGTTGATATCGGAGCTGCCGTCGCCGGTGTAGATGATGTGATCTGGTCCAATTTGCAATTCGGCTTGCAGCTGGTCGAGAGCAGCCACTTTGCCATAACCGGCGGTGGCGCGGACTAGCGACTCGATTTCGCCCTTGGCGTTGTAGACAAATTCGGTACCGTAAATGTGGTCGCGAGGCACAATGCCTTCGAGCGCAGACTGAATCACCTCGACCGGCGACGCAGACAGCACATAAAAGTCGAAGTGGTAACCGTCCACTCCGTTTTTGAGAATCTGGTAGAGCAGTTCGATATTGTCCTTCAAGCGGATGGTCTTGCCGACTTCGAACAGATGTTGTTTGCGCACGCGAGAGCGAAACTCGGGATCGTGCAACAACAGATATGATAATTCGGCGCCTTGCTGTACCAGGTTCAACTTGGCCATGCCCTGGGCCTTTCGTTCGAACTCGGCAGTAGGAATGCCTACCAGTTCACTCAGTACATAGCCTGAGTCGTCGAACGTCAGGGTTTGGTCGAAGTCACTGGCAAAAAGGTAACGTTTTAATGTGTTCTCACTCATAAAGATTAGATTCCCGCAGAGGCCTCGACGGCCCATTAATAACGTTGATGACGGTGATTACCAAAGTGATAAGTCGAGAACTCCTTTTGATAGCGGTTAGGAACGGTTTGCCGTAGAGAGTATCCATGGGTGCCTTTACTAAAACGGCTCAACCATTGAGAATGGGGTATCGCGGGCAGTGCGGAACTGCATACAAATAAATAAGTTTCTAAATGGTATGAGCCCGAAAAGCGGGCAACAGGAGCAGGTTGAACTATGGCAGCTACCGGAGAACTCATTCGCCTCATTAATTACGTCGACGATATCAACACCACGCTCCGCCGCATCAGTGCCTCCATCCCTCTGATGGATGCAGACGAGCGCAAGCGACTTGGCGAGAATATACGCGCCGCCAGCACCAACCTGAATGCGTTGCTGGGGCAACTGGAAAAAGGGCAGTAGTGTACGGGGTCCGGCCCGTCGGTACCGTCGGTATAATCGGAGCCGGCAAAGTGGGTCGCAGTATTGCGTTGGCGGCGGCGACAGGCGGCTATCACGTCGTTCTGGAGGATCTTTTACCCAACGCCCTGCGTCGGGCGGAAAGCGAACTTCATATCAGTCTTGATGAATCCGTGAAAACGGGCAGGGTTTCTGCGGATGTCGGGGCTGGCGCTTTGTCCCGTCTCGAATTTGCCGGTAGTGTCGAAGAGGCTGCTCGGCAGGCCGATCTGGTCATTGAAGCGGGTCCGGAAGAACTGGAATCGAAGATCGAGATATTTACCCTTCTGGACAAAATTTGCCGACCCGGCACCATTCTTGTTACCGTCCTTGGCTCTCTCAGCATCGGCGAAATTTCGCGAGTCACCTATCGAGCTCGACAGTGTGCGGGATTGCGAATTTCGCATGGCATTGCCGGCCAGCGGGTGCAGATCATACGCAGTTCTGAAACTGATAACGATACAATTATTGCAGTGACAGAAATGGTCAAGCGGATGGGGGCAGCTGCCACTGTGGTTGACGACGTCTCCGGTCGCGGTATTGTTTCGGAACCATCTTAGACGACCGCGGGCGGATGCTTCTAGAGACGGCGCGCCGCCGACGCTCGTCGAACTATCTGCCACTGCCAAGGCTCGCATCGGCAAGCCGCTGATTTTTCGCTTTGATCCTTGCCTGGCGAAGTAGTTCGTTAAACTCCGTCGTCAGTCCTCAGCTCGTTTTACTGGATTCGAGCTGAAGGCTAACGCGAGGAGCCGACAGATTGAGCTGCTCTACTTGTTAATGTCCTCTTTGGCTTCCAGACGTTTTTCGAAGGCCTGTAAGGGTTGTTTTTGGCCATCGGGTGCGCCCGTTATCGCCACGTTCATTTCTTTGGCGGCATTCGCGAAATCGCCCTGGGCCGAATACATGCGTGACATGCCTACGTGCACAACCCACTGGTCTGGATTCTTTTTGGCATTCTCTTTGAAGACCGCGAAGGCTTCGGCTTGCTTGCCGCTAATCTGTAACTGGCGGGCATAGCTGTGGAGCTGAACGGCGTTGGCCATGGTCAGACCTTTATTGCGAGCCGCGGTTGCTTCGTCTTTCCGGTTGAGAGCGTCGAGGATTTGCGACCGGGTCATGAAGTTGTCATAGCGCGCTTCGTTCTGGATTGACTTGTCGGAATACACCAGCGCCTGGTCGAGATCGATTTTCTCTTGCAGGAGGTAGTTGGCCGCGTCGTCCCATCCTTCCCAAGAATATTGAGAGAGGCCGCGAAGCTGATTGTGAAGGTTCTGGGCGACGATTTCGTGGGTATTTACGCTGACTTTGAAGGGAACGGCTAACTTCTCCCATCGTAGGGTAACCATCGCGGAGTCGGGGGTGACGTTATCAAAGTCGTAAGTGAGTGCTTCGTGAAATTCGGCTGCTTGCGGCTTCACCGCGACCCGGAGCGCGTCTTCGGCCTGGTCGTAGGTGAAGCTGCCCCAAGAGGTTGAGTTTTTGGAAAAGATGACCGTCCACTCATTTTCTCCCGGGATCATGTGCAGGCCATAGGTTCCCGACGGCAGGGCTTTCCCTTCAATGGTTACAGCATCTGTAAACGTGACGGTAGTGTTTTCGTTGGCTCCAGCCCGCCAGACTTGCCCATACGGCACCAGACCGCCCCACACCTTGCGTTTGTTTACTACCGGGCGATGATAGTTGATGGTCACATCGGTGATTCCGATTCGCTGGGTGAGCATCGCATGCTGGCTGGGCCGAGGTAAGTTCAGAACAAAGGATTGGGCACTCGCAACCGATGCGAGT
>Ga0070712_100000504_pt1 | contig 22357 bp, 22 predicted proteins | sample LARL81metaG_FD_71396 | JGI IMG/M metagenome (GOLD analysis project Ga0070712, IMG submission 71396) | Corn, switchgrass and miscanthus rhizosphere microbial communities from Kellogg Biological Station, Michigan, USA - LAR L8-1 metaG | ecosystem: Host-associated > Plants > Roots > Rhizosphere ...
TCATTCTCGAACATTTCACGAATGATGTCCGCACCGCCGACGAATTCGCCTTTGACGTAGAGCTGCGGGATTGTCGGCCAGTTGGAGAATTCCTTGATGCCCTGGCGGATCTCCGGGTCCTTGAGCACATCGATGCCTTTGAACTTCACGCCCAGATGCGAAAGGATTTGCACCACCGCGGCAGAGAAGCCGCATTGCGGAAAGACGGGCGTTCCTTTCATGAAAAGAACCACGGGGTTGTTCTTCACTTCGTCCCCGATTCGGGTCTGGACATCAGCCATTTTGTGTCGCGCCGCCGGGCGCCCTCGTAATGTTCGGTCGCTGTTGATCTAAGCTCGATGCTGCAGCGCGTCAAGGTTCGCCATTGCGCGGAACGGCCGCGCCAGCAGACAAAGGCCCATGAATCCAGCACTTCCGCCCGCGCTAAAAGCCCGCACCGATGCGCTTCTCGAAGGTGTATCGCGTAAAGGACTTGCCACTAGGGCAGCGGCGATTTCGCAAGCCTACCGTGTGGGCGGCGGCTCTGCCGCGATCGTCACCGACGAAGTCTCGGTGATTGCCTATGTGCTCGCGCGCATGCCCGCGACCTTTGCGGCGGCTGCTGCGGTGTTCGAAGCGGTCAAGGATGCCGTGCCGGAATTCGCGCCCAAGAGTCTGCTCGACGTTGGAACGGGTCCGGGCACGACAAGTTGGGCGGCCTGCGAAGCGTGGTCCAGTTTGCGCGCCGTCACCATGACGGATTCGAATGGCGAATTCTTGCGAATGGCGAAACTTCTCGCAGAGCAACATCGCACGCTGGCGAGGGCGAAAATCGTCACGTGTGATCTTCGTGACGAAATTTCGCTGTTGCCGAAAGCCGAACTCGTCACGGCGAGCTTCGTCCTGGCAGAGATCGACGATCAGGAAGAGATGATTGCGCGCCTATGGTCGGCCGCAAAGGACACCCTCGTCCTCATCGAGCCTGGAACGCCGGCAGGATTCGCACGCATCCGCCGGGCTCGCCAGTGGCTGATCGAACAAGGCGCGCATGTGGTCGCACCCTGCACGCACGATTCACGTTGTCCGATCGACGGTTCTGACTGGTGCCACTTCTCGCAACGCCTGCCGCGGAGCCGCGATCATCTGAAGGTGAAGGATGCCACCGTGCCGTTCGAGGATGAGCGCTATTCCTACGTCACCGTCAGCCGCGCTCCCGTCGCGCGCGCGAACCTCGCGCGCATCATCGCGCCGCCTGAGGAATCGAAAGCCGGCGTCACGTTGCCGCTTTGTACCGCGCGCGGCTTGCATCGTGCCTTCGTCTCGCGACGACAGCGCGACCTGTATGCGCTCCTGCGCAAGGCAAAGTGGGGCGATACGATTTTGTCGCAGGAGTGAGTTGGCCCTTGCCCTTCGTCCCTCGACAGGCTCGGGATGAGGAAACACGACAACTCCTCATCCTGAGCTTGTCGAAGGAGGAGCATCTCGAAGGATGGATGAAGGGTTAAAACTTCTCCTACTTCACCTGCGTCTGCAGCTGCAGCGCATGAAGCGCGCGCCCCATATTTCCCTTGAGCGCGGCATAGACCATCTGATGCTGCTGCACGCGGGTCTTGCCCTTGAATGCGTTTGACGAGACGACCGCCGACCAGTGCTCGTCATCGCCCGCCAGATCGGTGATCGTCACGTCCGCATCGGGCAACGCGTCCTTGATCAGCTTCTCGATCTCTGCGGCCTTCATGCCCATGACAAAACCTCAATTGCTCGGCGGAATCTCTTCACCCGACATATATTTCGGGAACCAGCCTTCGTGCAGCGCGCGCAGGCTCGCAAGGGCGATTTCGCCCTCGCGTTCGACGCGGAGCACCTTTTCGCCGATCGTCTGGCCGATGATCGCATGGACAAGTCCCGCTTCGCGCAGCTCGTGCTCGATGCGGTCGGCGACTTCCGGCGCAGCCGTCAGCAGATAGCGGCCCTGGTCCTCGCCGAAGAAAAAGGGAATGCTCTGCGTCATGCCGGCGATGCCGACATCGGCGCCGATATCGCCTGCCAGCGCCATCTCGGCCACCGCGACTAGAATGCCGCCGTCCGAAACGTCGTGCACGGTGTCGACGCGTCCGTCCTCGATCAGCCGGCGCACGAAATCGCCGGTGCGTTTCTCGGCCGCAAGATCGACGGGCGGACAGGGTCCCTCCTCGCGGCCTTCGATCTCGCGCAGATAGATCGTCTGGCCGAGATGGCCCTTGGTGTCGCCGACGAGAAGGATTGCTTCGCCGACGCGCTTGAAGGCGATGGTCGCCATGCGATGGACGTCCTGCAACAGCCCGACGCCTCCGATCGCAGGCGTCGGCAGGATCGCCTCGCCATTAGTCTCGTTGTAGAGCGAACAGTTGCCGCCAATGACCGGAAAGTCGAGCGCGCGACAGGCCTCGCCGATACCGTCGATGCCGGAAACGATCTCGCCCATGATTTCCGGCTTCTCGGGATTGCCGAAATTGAGATTGTCGGTAAGCGCCAGAGGCTTGGCGCCGACCGCACTAATGTTGCGCCAGGCTTCTGCGACCGCCTGCTTGGCGCCTTCGTAAGGATCCGCCTTGCAGTAGCGCGGCGTGACGTCGGTCGAGATCGCAAGTCCTTTGTTCGAATTGTGCACGCGCACGACGGCCGCGTCGCCGCCGGGGCATTGAACCGTGTCCGCCATCACCGTGTAGTCGTACTGTTCCCAGATCCAGCGGCGCGAACACATGTCGGGTGCGGCGAGAATTGTCCTCAGCGACTTCAGGATCGGCCGTTTTGCATCGTAGCTGGGCGTGCCCGTCGCTGTCGCACGCTTGGAGAATGGCCGCTCATAGAGCGGCGCTTCGTCGGAAAGCGCCGTCACCGGCATGTCGGCGACGATCTCACCTCTGTGCTTGACGACGAGGCGATGCGTATCGGTGGTGACGCCGATCACAGCAAAGTCGAGCTCCCACTTTTTAAAGATGGCTTCGGCTTCCGCTTCGCGGCCGGGCTTCAGGACCGCTAGCATGCGTTCCTGGCTCTCCGACAACATCATTTCGTAGGCGGTCATGTCGGTTTCGCGCTGCGGCACGGAATCGAGATCGAGTTCGATGCCACTGCCGCCCTTGTCCGCCATTTCGGCCGATGACGAAGTGAGGCCGGCCGCGCCCATATCCTGGATGGCAATGACCGCATCGGTCGCCATCAATTCCAGGCAGGCTTCGAGCAGAAGCTTCTCGGTGAACGGATCGCCGACCTGAACGGTAGGACGCTTTTCTTCCGAATCCTCGCTGAACTCCGCGCTTGCCATGGTCGCGCCATGAATGCCGTCGCGTCCGGTCTTGGAGCCGATATAGACGACCGGATTGCCGGCGCCTTTGGCGGCCGAACGGAAGATCTTGTTGGTCCGCGCCAGTCCGATGCACATCGCATTGACGAGGATGTTGCCGTTGTAGCTGGCATGAAAATTCACTTCGCCGCCGACGGTGGGAACGCCCATGCAATTGCCATAGCCGCCGATGCCGGAAACGACACCGCTCACCAGATGTCTCGTCTTGGGATGCGAAGGCTCGCCGAAGCGCAGCGCGTTCATCATCGCGACGGGCCTTGCACCCATGGTGAAGACGTCGCGCATGATGCCGCCGACGCCGGTGGCTGCCCCCTGGTAAGGCTCGATGAAGCTCGGATGGTTGTGGCTCTCCATCTTGAAGATGCAAGCATCGCCGTCGCCGATGTCGATGACGCCAGCGTTTTCGCCGGGCCCTTGCAGCACCCACGGCGCCTTGGTCGGAAGCTTGCGCAGATGGATGCGCGTCGACTTGTAGGAGCAGTGCTCGCTCCACATCACGCTGAAGATGCCGAGTTCGACGAAGCTCGGTTCGCGGTTCAGGAGTCGTTTGATGCGGCCATACTCGTCGTCGCTCAGCCCGTGTTCGGCGACAAGCTCAGGCGTGATCTTGGTCATGACAAGGTTTCGATCAGGCTTTCGAACATGCCGCGCCCGTCAGTTCCACCGAGCAGCGGGTCAACGACCCGTTCGGGGTGCGGCATGAGGCCCAGAACATTGCGTTTCTCGCTCAGGATGCCGGCGATGTTGCGCGCCGAGCCGTTGGGATTTTGTGCGTAACGGAATACGACGCGGCCTTCACCCTCCAGGCGATTGAGCGTCTCTTCGTCGGCAAAATAGTTGCCGTCGCCGTGGGCGACGGGAAAGCTCACGCTCTGGCCGTTCGCATATCTGCGCGTGAACACGTTCTGCGTCTCTTCGACCGTCATGGTGACGGCGCGGCAGACGAATTTGAGATCGGCATTGCGCATCAGCGCGCCGGGCAGCATGTGGGACTCAGTCAGCACCTGGAACCCGTTGCAGATACCGAGTACCGCGCCGCCTTTTTCGGCGTGCGCCTTGACTGCGCGCATCACCGCGGATTGGCTCGCCATGGCGCCGCTTCTCAGATAGTCGCCGTACGAAAAGCCGCCCGGCAGGACGACGAGATCGACAGCGGGCAGGTCCTTTTCCTGATGCCACACCAAGTGCGGCTTCCTGCCGGTCATCTGTTCCAGCGCGACCGCCGCGTCGCGGTCACAATTCGAAGCCGGAAAAACGATGACTGCGGACTTCACCTCAGAGCCTCAAACAAGAATGACACGAAGGTTTTGAATTCACAGCTTCAACTCAATGTCGTATTTCTCGATCACGGTGTTGGCGAGGAGCTTCTCGCACATCTCCTTGAGCGATGAACGTGCCTTTGCTTCGTCGTGCTCGGCAAGTTCGAGGTCGATGACTTTGCCTTGGCGCACTTCCCCCACGGCAGAAAATCCCAGACCGTTTAGTGCGTGCCCGATGGCTTTTCCCTGAGGATCCAGAACGCCGCTTTTCAGTGTGACGAATACACGTGCCTTCATCGGACGAGCTGCGGCCCCTTGCTCTCGCCTTGGATCGACTCCGGCATGATGCCGAGCCGGCGGGCGACTTCGGAATAGGCTTCGACCACGCCGCCAAGATCACGACGAAAGCGGTCCTTGTCCATCTTGTCGTTGGTGGTGGTGTCCCACAGCCGGCAGGAATCCGGGCTGATCTCATCGGCCAGCACGATGCGCATATATTCGTTTTCCCAAAGCCGACCGAACTCGATCTTGAAGTCGACCAGCTTGATGCCGACGCCGAGGAAGAGGCCCGAGAGGAAATCATTGATGCGGATTGTGAGATTTACGATGTCATCGAGGTCCTGCGGGCTCGCCCAGCCGAAGGCGGTTATGTGCTCTTCGCTGACGAGCGGGTCGTGCAACGCATCGTTCTTGTAGCAATATTCGATGATAGAGCGCGGCAGAACGGTACCTTCCTCGATGCCGAGCCGCTTGGACATCGAGCCGGCTGCGATGTTGCGCACGATGACCTCGAGCGGGATGATCTCGACTTCCTTGACCAGCTGCTCGCGCATGTTGATGCGCTTGACGAAGTGGGTCGGCACGCCGATCGCGTTCAACTGCGTCATCAGATATTCGCTGATGCGGTTATTGAGGACACCCTTGCCGTCGAGAACGGCTTTCTTGGTGGCATCGAACGCGGTGGTGTCGTCTTTGAAGTACTGGATGAGCGTCCCAGGCTCCGGCCCCTCATAGAGGATCTTGGCCTTGCCCTCATAGATCATGCGCCGGCGTTTCATCGTGCTTTCCTCTGCCGCCTAAAACGCGAAACGGGGACTCGACATGCGGCCCCCGTCGAAGCGGCAAAATAGCGATGGCGCCCGCCTGCGGCAACGTTGCGAAAGCGCACAGCCGGCCCTATCTGTGCGCTGTCCACAAGCTTGCGCTACGATGCGCGGCGGCGATGCCCGCTTCGTTATTTTATTAATCCAATTCAAGGGGTTACATATGAGTGGGTCGTTCGATGACCGGCGAAAGGGTTTTGAGTCGAAATGGGCCCACGACGCCGACATGCAATTTCGCATCATGGCGCGGCGCGACAAGCTTTTGGGCCTTTGGGTTGCGGCGGAGCTGGGCCTCGCAGGCGAAAAAGCGGACGCCTACGCGAAGTCGGTCGTCGTCGCCGATCTGACCGAGCCAGGCGATGAAGATGTGTTTCGCAAGGTTCGCGGAGATCTCGACAAGACGAAGTTTTCCGACCATTCGATTCGCCAGAAAATGGCGGATCTGCTGGATGTCGCAACAGAGCAGGTCCAGCAAGAAGTGAAGAAGTAGCTCAGTTCAGCTTGCCCTGAGACGGGCAAGCACTTCGGGGAAACGCCGCGATGGCAAAGTGGTTGCTGGGACTGATCGTGGCCGCGGCGCTTATTACTCCGTCGCTGGCGGCGGACCTGGGCTGGCCGGCCTATGGCGGCGATTCCGGTGGCCAGCGCTTTTCCGCCGCCCGCCAGATTACGCCCGCCAATGTGGCGACACTTACCGTCGCTTGGACGTTTTCAACCGGCGATATGACGACGCATGCGGACGCGATGAAGCGCGCTTCGTTCGAAAACACGCCGATTATTGCCGAAGGCCGACTTTATGTCTGTTCGCCGTTCAACGAAGTCAGCGCGCTCGATCCGGGTACTGGTACGCAACTTTGGCGTTTCGATCCGAAGCTCGACACCCGCATTCATTACCCTAACGACTATGTCTGCCGCGGCGTCGCCTTCGCGCGCCACGCTGAGAGTGGTGCCTGCGCGGCGCGCATCTATCTCAACACGGCCGACCGCCGCCTGATTGCGCTCGATGCTGTGAACGGCAAGCCGTGCGCGGATTTCGGCAAGAACGGAACGGTTGCACTCGCGCCCGACGGCAAGCCAAAACGCCGCGGCGAGATCCACACCACCTCGGCCCCGGTCGTCACCCATAGCCTTGTGATCGTCGGCTCGTCGATCGACGACAATCAGAAAGTCGACGAACTGCGCGGCACGGTGCATGCGTTCGACGCCATCACGGGTGCGCCCCGTTGGAGCTTCGATCCTCTGGCGCAACAGAAAGCGCCGTTCCGTGGCGGTGCCGCCAATGTCTGGGCACCGATGAGCGTCGATGAAGCGCGTGGTCTTGTCATTTTGCCGGTGTCGAGCACCAGTCCCGATTTTTTCGGGGGACTACGCGCCGGAAATGGCGACTACGCGAATTCCATCGTCGCGCTGCATGTGGAGAGTGGCGAAGTCGCCTGGTCGTTCCAAACTACCCATCACGATGTCTGGGACTATGACCTCCCGGCGCAGCCGACACTGGGCACCGTCACCTATCACGGTCAAACCGTTCCCGCCGTATTGCAGCCGACGAAGCAGGGCCTGCTCTTTACGATCAATCGAGAAACTGGAGTGCCGCTCATTCCCGTCGTCGAGCGCAAGGTGCCGCAAGGCGGAGCCCCCGGTGAAAGGCTTTCGCCGACGCAGCCGATTCCGATTGCGCCAAAACAGCTTTCACCCAATCACATCTCGCCCGAGGAAGCCTACGGCTTGACGTTCTGGGATCGCGGCCGCTGCCGCGATGTCATCGCGGGCGCACGGCATGACGGCTTCTACGCACCACCTTCGACGCAAGGAACGATCCTTTATCCCTTCACCGGTGGCGGCACGAATTGGGGCGGCCTCGCATTCGACGAGGCGCATGACATCGTCTACGTCAACACGATGAGCGTCATGCATCTCATCACGCTCATTCCTGCCAAAGATTATGCGGCCGTGAGCGAGCGCTTCTTCGATAAGGAAGTCTCGCCGCAGGCAGGCGCGCCCTTCGCGATGAAGCGCGAGGTGATTCTTTCGCCGCTTGGCATCCCCTGCAATCCGCCGCCCTGGGGCTTGCTGCACGCAATCGATATGCATTCCGGCAAGGTCTTGTGGTCGGTTCCGCTCGGCTCGCTTGGACGGATTGCCGACTATCTGCTGGGCAAGACGGGAATGCCCAATCTGGGCGGGCCGATTGTGACGGCTGGCGGTCTCGTCTTCATCGGCGCGACGCAAGACAATCATTTGCGTGCTTTCGACGCGCGGACTGGCAACGAGCTTTGGTCGGGCGGCCTCCCTGCCGGCGGCCAGGCGACGCCGATGACGTATATGTGGAAGGGCCGGCAATACGTCGTCATTGCTGCCGGCGGCCATTCCAAACTGGATACGACGCGCGGCGACTCCGTCGTCGCCTTCGCGCTGCCGCAATAGGTTCGTTGACTTCCCTGGCGGAAATCGGCGCAACTAATGGCATCGATTTCTGCGAGGTTTCGTCATGGCAAGCGTGCTCGACAATGCCATCGTCAATCCCGCCGTATTCGGCGATGAGAGCGAGATTCATCGACTGCTGGGCGAACTGCGCAAGACCGATCCGGTGCATTGGACCGAGCCGGATGGTTTTCGCCCGTTCTGGGCCGTCACCAAGCACGCCGACATTCTCGAAATCGAGCGGCTCAACGATCAGTTCCACAATGAGCCACGCTCGGTGCTGATGAGCATGGAGGCGGAGAAAAATCTGGCCGCAATGTGGGGCGGGCCCGATCCCAAGACAGGGCGCGTTTCGCCTTTGCGCACGCTGATCGACATGGACGGCAGCGACCACCGCGCCTATCGCGGCCTGACGCAAGCCTGGTTCATGCCGCCGAACTTGAAAAAGCTCGAGGCGCGCGTGAACGAGCTCGCCAAGCGCTATGTCGATCGCATGCAGGAAAAGGGACCGCAATGCGACTTCACGAAGGAAATCGCCGTCTACTATCCATTGCACGTCATCATGTCGATCATGGGCGTGCCGGAGAGCGATGAGCCGTTGATGCTCAAGCTGACGCAGGAACTGTTTGGCGGCGGCGATCCCGACATGCGGCGCAGCGAGCGCGAGGGCGATACCAACGTCATCTCCGACTTCTTCACGTACTTCAACACGATCACCGAGGAGCGGCGCAAATGTCCCGGTGAAGATCTGGCGACGGTCATCGCCACGGGCAAGGTGAACGGCTGTCCGCTCGGACCGCTCGAGACCGCCTCCTACTACATCATCGTAGCGACCGCCGGGCACGACACGACGAGTTCGTCGATCGCCGGCGGACTTCAGGCTTTGATTCAGAATCCCGACCAGATGCAGAAATTGCGCGAGCGCCCCGAGCTTCTGAACAATGCTGTCGATGAGATCATTCGCTGGGTGACGCCGGTGCAGCACTTCATGCGCACAAATGTCGGCGCGCCCTACACGCTGCGCGGTAGGAAGATCGAAACCGGACAGCAACTGATGCTCTATTACATCTCCGGCAACCGCGACGAAGACGTCTGGCCGGAGCCCTTCAAGTTCGACGTGACGCGAGAGAACAACCGCCATGTCGCGTTCGGCTATGGCGCGCACTTATGCCTGGGACAGCATCTGGCGAAGATGGAGATCCGCGCCTTCTTCAAGGAACTGCTCGCGCGCCTCGAATCCATCGAGTTGACCGGACAGCCAAAGCGCGTGCAATCGACGTTCGTAAGCGGTCTCAAGACGCTGCCCGTGCGCTACAAATTGAGAGCGGCCAGTTAACGCATGTCGGCCACGTTTGTCGGACTCGCCGCCGCGTTTTGCACGACGATTGCGTTCCTGCCGCAGGTGATCAAGACCTGGCGCACGCGCTCCACCAAAGACATCTCACTTGCCATGTTCCTCGTCTTCACGACGGGAATATTTCTTTGGCTGGTTTATGGCGTGATCCTGCGCGACCTGCCGTTGATCGCAGCGAACGGAACGACCTTCGTGCTTTCAGCGACGATTCTGTATTTCAAGCTGCGCCACGGCTGAAGGCGCGGTAGCGCTAGTGTTTGCGATCGCGCGCGATGGACGGATCATGGCCGCGTAGTACGGTGTCGGAGTCGCGCCATTGGCCGTGGCGGCACTGGATGCGCACTTCTCCCCCGCCGTAGTTCTGCACGATCTCTTTCGCCCGCAGCGCGGCCTCGCGTTGGGTCGCGAAAATGGCGCTGGCACGGTCGGCGTAAGACTTTTTCACCGCCCAACCCTCCGGGTGGTTCACCACATATCGATCGTTCTTGTTCATGGGCGCCCCTCAAGACACGCACAGGTTGCAGCGCCGAACATCGTGGAAAACACAATATCTGTCAAGAACAAACGTCGAACTAGCCTAGATGTGGGTATGCTCGGCTACCCGAATACCCGCTTGAAGATCGTGTCGACTTCCTTGGTGTGATAGTCGAGATCGAACATCGTCGCGAGTTCGCTGGCCGGCACGGCGCGCGAGACATCGGGGTCGGCTTTCAGCAAATCGAGCAGTGTGCCTTCGCCGGCCCAGGCGCGCATCGCGTTTTTCTGCACCAGTGCGTAGGCCGCCTCGCGTTCTATGCCCGCCTGCGTCAGCGCGAGAAGCACGCGTTGGCTGTGAATGATGCCTTTCGTGCTCTCCAGATTCGCCTTCATGCGGTCGGCCCGGATGATCAGCTTCTCGATCACGCCGGCGGCGCGTACCAGCGCAAAATCGAGCGTGATGGTCGCGTCGGGACCGATAAAGCGTTCCACCGATGAATGCGAGATATCGCGTTCGTGCCAGAGCGCTACGTTCTCCATTGCCGGCACGACATAGGCGCGCACCATGCGCGCAAGACCCGTGAGATTTTCGCTCAGCACGGGATTGCGCTTGTGCGGCATCGCCGACGAACCTTTTTGTCCTTCGGCGAAGAATTCCTGCGCCTCGAGAACTTCGGTACGTTGCAAATGCCGGATTTCCGTCGCCAGCCGCTCGATCGAACTGGCCACGACACCCAACGTTGCAAAGTAGGCCGCATGCCGGTCACGCGGGATGACCTGTGTCGAGATCGGCTCGACTTTTAGGCCGAGCTTCTTGGCGACATGCGCCTCGACGCGTGGATCGATGTTGGCGAAGGTGCCCATGGCGCCGGAAATCGCGCAGGTCGCAATCTCCTCGCGCGCCGAAAGCAGACGTGTCCTAGCGCGCTGAAACTCGGCGAAGAAGCCCGCGAGTTTGAGGCCGAATGTCGTCGGCTCGCCATGGATGCCGTGGCTGCGGCCGATCGTGGGTGTGTACTTGTGCTCGAATGCGCGTTTTTTTAGAGCGGCGAGCAGGAGATCGACATCGGCAATCAGAATGTCGGCAGCACGCATGAGCTGGATTGATAATGTCGTGTCGAGAACATCCGACGAGGTCATACCCTGATGCACAAAGCGCGCTTCTGGTCCCACGATCTCGGCAAGATGGGTCAGAAACGCGATAGTTTCGTGGCGAATCTCCTTCTCGATCTCTTCGATGCGCACGACGTCGAATTTTGCGTTGCGTCCCTTCTTCCAGACAGCTGCAGCGGCGTCTTTTGGAATGATGCCGAGTTCGGCGAGCGCATCAGCGGCATGGGCCTCGATCTCAAAATGGATGCGGTATTTGGTTTCGTCGGACCAGAGCGAAACCATCTGTTCACGGGCGTATCGCGGAATCATCGAGGCGAACCGGATTGCTACGCCGCCTTATAAGTCGCAATGGCCGCAAAAGCCATCATCTCGGAAGGGTGTGGCGCATTCGCTCAGAGCAAGCCCAGCGACTTGAAGCTCGCATGACCGCCGCGGCCGATGACGAGATGATCGTGGACGGCGATGTTAAGCGCCCTTGCCGCCGCCACGACCTCGCGCGTCATATCAATATCCGCGCGGCTTGGAGTTGGGTCGCCGCTCGGATGATTGTGCACCAGGATGATCGCCGATGCGCCGAGCTCCAACGCCCGCTTGACGATCTCGCGCGGATAGACGGGGGTATGGTCGATTGTGCCGCGCGTCTGCACCTCGTCCCCGATCAGCACATTCTTGCGATCAAGAAAGAGCGTGCGAAATTCCTCTTGCGGATTGCGCGCCATCGCCGCCGTGCAATAGTCGAGCAAAGCGCCCCACGAGCTCAACGCGGCCTTGTTGCGCAATTCGCTCTTGGCGAGTCGCAACGCGGCTGCCGCGATGATTTTCAATTGAACCGCGACGGATTCGCCGATACCCGGCACCTCGCGCAAGCGCGCGAGCGGTGCGGCGATGACTTCGGCAAAACTTCCAAACCGTGAGATCAATTGCTTGGCGAGCGGCTTGACGTCGCGCCGGGGAATGGCGGCGAAGAGGACGAGCTCCATCAGCTCGTAATCGGGTAACGCGTCGGCGCCGCCGTCCAGGAAGCGTTCGCGCAGTCTCTGACGATGTCCGGAACGAAAGCCGTCGCCGTCGAACTCTCGGCTCACGTCGGCGAGCGAATCCTTCGACGGCATTGTCCCTTGCACCAGCGCTGTTGAACCGCTCAACGAGTGAACGGTCACCCTGCATGGTCGTCAAGCAGCCGATTGGATAGTTTACGTGATAGTTGACTGGTATTTCGACTTGACCGTCTACGTGCCGATTCAGGCGTAAGGCGGCTTGTCCAAACCCTTTGGCGAGCGCGTGAAGATCTCGACGCCTGCGTCGGTCACGCCGACAGAATGTTCGAACTGCGCCGACAGCGAGCGATCTCGCGTCACCGCGGTCCAACCATCGTTCAAAACTTTTACGCCATATCCGCCAAGATTGATCATCGGCTCGACCGTAAAGAACATGCCGGGCTTGAGGCCGATGCCGTGCGCTGGTTTGCCATAATGCACGACATTGGGAAGCGCGTGGAAAACTCGACCCAAGCCGTGGCCGCAGAAATCGCGTACGACGGAGCAACGCTCCGAACCTTCCGCATAAGACTGGATCGCATGGCCAATGTCGCCGGTGGTGGCGCCTGGTTTGACGACTGCGATGCCGCGCATCATCGCCTCATAGGTGATGTCGACAAGGCGCTTGGCTTTAAGCTTGACGTCGCCAACCAGATACATGCGGCTGGTGTCGCCGTGCCAGCCATCGACGATCACGGTGACGTCGATATTGACGATGTCGCCGTCGCGCAGCGGCTTGTCACTGGGGATGCCGTGGCAGACAACGTGGTTTACGGACGTGCAGAGCGTGTGGCGATAGCCGCGATAGCCAAGACAGGCCGGGATGCCGCCGTTCGCGGTCGTGTAATCGAACGCGAGCTTGTCGAGATGTTCCGTCGTCACGCCCGGCTTCACTTCGGGGACGAGCAGGTCCAAGACCTCCGCGGCCAGCCGACCGGCCCGGCGCATGCCTTCGAAATCTTCGGCATTGTGCAGAGTCACTGCGAAATGCGCCCGGCGCGTCGCTTCGAAAATGTCTGTCTGGGGCATTATGGTCATGGCGGTCAGCTCTTACGGGGCCGCTTGATGTAGGGGCGAACCCTGTGTTTTGTAGGACCTCAATCTGAACGATTTCTTACACCGGTCAGAAGCAATGAGCCAGACAGAACGTGTCACCGCGGCAGTCCTTGTGATCGGCGACGAGATCCTCTCCGGGCGCACGCAGGACACCAACACCGCCTATATCGCCAAGTTCCTGGGCGCACTTGGTATCGATCTGTGCGAGGCGCGCGTCGTACCCGATGTGCAGGCCGAAATCGTCACTGCGCTCAATGCGCTTCGCACGCGCTATTCCTACGTCTTCACCACGGGCGGTATCGGCCCGACGCATGACGACATCACCTTCGATGCGGTTGCGGTCGCCTTCGGCGTCGGCATCGACTATCACCCCGAAGCCATGGCGATGATGGCGGCGCGGTACAAGCCTGGCGAATTCAACGATGCGCGCAAAAGAATGGCGCGCATCCCACTCACCGCCGAACTCGTGCGCAATTCGGTTTCGACGGCACCGGGCGTGCATATCGGCAACGTGTTCGTGATGGCTGGCGTGCCGATGGTCATGCGCGCGATGCTGGACGCGATCGAACCGCTGTTGAAACGCGGCGCCATCGTCCATGCCGCGACCGTGCAAGCGAAGGTCCCGGAAGGGCGCATCGCCGAGGGCCTTGAGAAAGTTCAAAAGCAGCACAAGGATCTTGCCATCGGCAGCTATCCCTATTACCGCGAGGACGGTCCTGGCGTGCAACTTGTCGCGCGCGGTCGCGACAAGGCGGATGTTGAAACCGCAGCGCGGGAAATCGAGGAATTGGTACGCCAATTGGGTGTCGAACCCGCACGGGTAAACGTCTGAAATCATGGCTATAGGCTAAGAACTGGCGGGGCTGACAATGGCCTCGGCGTTGTGTAGGGTTTTGTCCAGGATTGAGACAAACGCCGCAATGTACGGCGCGCCGCGACGGGGAACGGAAATAACCGGAAAGTGGGCCCCAAGCCCCTTTTGAAAGGAAACGGACCCGCGCGAGGGTCCTTCATCAGTCAGCGTCGTATCAGCTGGGAGTAGCGAAATTGACAATGAAACGGGTCCTGGCGGCGGCAGTCGGCGGTGTGTTGGTGGCGGTGGCAGGTGTAGCTGTGGCGGCCAACTTCAGTTCATCCAAACAGGCGGATTTCTTCGCTCCCGGTCGGCATCAATTTTATGTCTGGTGCGCTGGGGGTTCGGACTACATGGCTGCGCAAAGCGGCGCCTCGGCTGAAGACGCGCAGATGCAGCTCTATAATGCGACGAAACGGGCTGGGAAAACGAATTGTTGGCCGGTTTGGCAAGGGCGCATCTCGGGCTGACGTCGCGACTCGCTTGACTCCACCTGCTTCCCAGTAAGTATTCGCATTCGACGGAAATGGAGACACTGCCGTGAAATTCAAATACGGGATCGACTATCGCTATCTGCCCAAGGGCGGCACTTCGCCCGTCGACAATACCGTTCCGGTGGATGTCGAAGTCGACAATGACGAATTCGGGCTGATCCCCAATGTCGGCGACTTCGTCGACATTCCCGGTGACGATCCGGGTATGCGCAATGTTCCGCTCAGAGGTCGCGTGCGCTCGCGCTTGTTCAAGTATGTGATGAACTATTGCTACATCACGATCGTCGTCGAAGACTCCGATGACGATTGGAAAAAGCTGCGCGCCAAGTCTGCTGATACCTAAAGTCCTAGCTGTTTCTGTTCTGCGTTAAGTCCTGCGATCTGGTCGGATTGCGCGGCCATCGCCTTGCGCGCGTCGGAAAGGGCGGTTCGCGCCTTTTCCTTGTCGCCGAGTACCGCATAGGCACGGATCAATCGCTGCCAACCGGCGCCGTCATTGGGATTCGCCTTGAGCCGCGCGGCCAGACCCGCGACCATCGCAGCAACGTCGGGAGCGCCGCCACCGCGTGCGGTCAACGCGGCGATGCGGTCGACCAAGTCTTGATGCACGGCGGAGTTCGCCGGCACATCGTCCAGCAAGCCACGCCAGAGCCCAAGCGCCTTGCCGGTGTCGCCGCGCGCTGCCGCCGCGAGACCCACATAATATCGCGCCGCGCGGTCTTTCGGATCGAGGGCCAATGCCTGGGCGAAGGCGGCCTCCGCCTCGGGTGTTACCGCGCCGGCAGCGTCCTGTGTCAATGCTTCGCCATAGGCGGAATACAAAAAGGACTGTACCGCGCCCAACTGCCGTTGCGCGGTGATGGCGCGCGCAAAGGCTTTGGCAGCATCACCCGGATCGTTGGCCGTTAAATACGCGCGTCCGAGAATGGCCCAGCCGCGCGGGTCGGCCTGTCTGCTGCGCACGACCAACGCCAGACGTCCAATCAGCGCGTTCAGATCGCGCGAGTTGTCACCCTCAAGAGCACGCGCCGCAAGCGTCGGATGGCCGAATTGGAGGTAGAGCGCACCGCCAGTGCCCAATACGAAAAAGGCCGCAGCACTCGCGAGCATGTAGCGGCCGCGGTTGCCGCGTCGGCGCAAGAGCGGCCAAGCCACGAAGCCGCACGCGACAAACCCGACCAGCGTGAAGATGGCGTAGGTCAGAAAAATCATGCGCTCTCCGGCGGCTTGCGACGGTATTTTCCCTTGGCGAGCGCCACGATCATGCCGCGAATGGTGCGGACTTCCTGGTCGGTGAGATTGGCGCGGTTCAGAAGTGCGCGCATGTGGCGGATCATCGGAGTCTCCTTGCTCGGTGGATAGAGAAAGCCCGATGTCAGAAGTTCGCGCTCGAGATGTTCGAACAGTTGAAACATTTCCTCGCGCGTCGCGCGCTTGGCAATCGGACCGTGATCGATACGGATGGCTGGCGTTGCATCGCTAGCGCAAAACCATTCGTAACAGAGCAGCATCACCGACTGCGCGAGATTGAGCGAGGAGAATTCCGCCGTCGGTATCGTCACGATGGCACTAGCAAGCGAAACTTCCTCATTGTCGAGGCCGGAGCGCTCGCTGCCGAACAGCAGTCCGCACTTCACGCCTCTCGCGCTAGCGACACGCAGTTGGCGTGCGGCTTCTGGCGGCGTCACGACAGGCTTCGCGACACCGCGTTCACGCGCCGTAGCGGCAAATACGAGCTGCAATTCAGCCAACGCCGTCGGCACATCGTCGTAGAGCCGTACTGTTTGAAGAAGATCAGCCGCCCCGGCTGCCATGTGGACGGCTTTTTCGCTGGGCCAGCCGTCGCGCGGCGCCACCAGCCGTAAATCAGATAAGCCGAAATTCTTCATCGCCCGCGCCGCCGCGCCGATATTCTCGCCCAATTGGGGCCGGGACAGGATGATCGCAGGGGCCTGCATGTCTTTCGTGCTGTCAGAAAACGGCGATACTAATGTCGCGCATTGAGCCTAAGAGCAATCATTTCCGAATTGCAGTCGCATGATCGTCGCTTTGACGATCTGACCGTCGCTCGCTATACCCCGCCCGCCGCACCTTTCCGAGGACGTTCATGGACAAGATCAAAGTCGCCAATCCGATCGTCGAACTCGATGGCGACGAGATGACCCGCATCATCTGGGCCCTCATTCGCAACAAACTGATCCTGCCCTACCTCGACGTCAAACTTGAATATTTCGATCTGGGAATCGAGCATCGCGACGCGACCGCCGATCAGGTCACGATCGACGCGGCCGAAGCGATCAAGCGCGTCGGTGTCGGCGTCAAATGCGCGACCATCACGCCGGACGAGGCTCGGGTCAAAGAATTCAAGCTCAAGAAGATGTGGAAATCGCCCAATGGCACCATCCGCAACATTCTGGGTGGCGTCATCTTCCGCGAGCCCATCATCTGCAAGAACGTGCCGCGTCTCGTGCCCGGTTGGACCAAGCCGATTGTCGTCGGCCGTCATGCCTTCGGCGATCAATATCGCGCCACCGATTTCCGCTTTCCGGGAAAGGGCAAATTGACCATCAAGTTCGTCGGTGACGACGGCAGGGTGATCGAGCACGAGGTATTTCAGTCGCCGGGCGCCGGCGTCGCCCTGGCCATGTACAATCTCGACGAGTCGATCCGCGAATTTGCGCGTGCCTCGATGAACTACGGCATCCTGCGCAAATGGCCCGTGTACCTGTCGACCAAGAATACGATTCTCAAGGCCTATGACGGTCGCTTCAAGGACATCTTCCAGGAGGTCTTTGAGAAGGAGTTCGAGGCGAAGTTCAAGGAACTCGACATTACCTATGAGCACAGATTGATCGACGATATGGTGGCGAGCGCGCTCAAATGGAGCGGCGGCTATGTCTGGGCATGCAAGAATTATGATGGCGATGTGCAGTCCGACACGGTTGCACAAGGCTTCGGCTCGCTCGGACTGATGACGAGTGTCCTGTTGTCGCCGGACGGCAAGACGGTGGAAGCAGAGGCCGCGCACGGCACCGTGACGCGGCACTATCGCGAACACCAGAAGGGAAAGTCGACATCGACCAATTCCATCGCCTCGATCTTTGCCTGGACGCGCGGCCTTGCCCATCGCGCAAAGCTCGACGGCAATGCGGCGCTCGACAAATTCGCTCACACGCTCGAGAAGGTATGCGTCGACACCGTCGAAGCCGGCTATATGACAAAGGATCTCGCGCTGCTTGTCGGTCCGGAGCAAAAGTGGCTGACGACGGAAGGTTTCCTCGACAAGGTCGATGAGAACTTGAAAAAGGCGATGAACTAGAGCGCGTTTTTGTCAGCAGTCTGCATGCGTTTCGAGCATGCCGGTCTTGCGTTATTGTTCTTGATTCGTTCTCAACGCGCGGGTAGGCTCCCCGGCCAAACTGGGGAGCTGCAAATGATCGGTTATGTCACGATTGGCGCCAAGGATAGCGAGGTGTCGGGCAAGTTTTATGACGCCGTGTTCGGCGCCGTTGGCCATGAGCGCAAATTTTCGGATGGCGGCTGGATCGGCTATGGGCCGAAGGGCAAGGACGAGCACAATGTCTTCGTCTGCCCACCGTTCAACAAGGAACCGGCAACCTTCGGCAACGGCTCCATGGTCGCGTTCAAGGTGAAGAACGCCGAGGAAGTAAAGGCCGCGCACACTGCAGGATTGAAATCGGGCGGTACCGACGAAGGCGGGCCCGGTTATCGGCCGCCCGAAAAACAAAGTTGGTACGGCGCCTATCTGCGCGATCCTACGGGCAATAAGATCTGCGTCTTCTTCACGCCTTAAGGGCGCCGAGTGGCCGATTGATCAGACCGGGTCGGCTTCGCGCAGTTCTTCTTTCGAGAGCAGTCCGACCGCTCCCTTGGCCTCTTCGGCGCCGAGTTTGCTGATCTGCCGCTTGAGGTCGGGATGCTTGCGCAGGAGTCCGTCAAAGTCGTTCGACGACAGTGACAGCAGCCGTGTCGACGTCACTGCGATGATTGATGCCTCGCGCATCGTTTCTTTGAGCAGCGCCAGTTCGCCGAAGAAGGCACCGGTGGAAAAGCGCAACTTGCGTCCCGGCATCTGCACTTCAATCTCGCCGGCGACGATGAAGTACATTGCCGCCGCATGTTCGCCGGGTCCCGAAATGACTTCACCGGCGCTCACCGCCTGCGCCCGCAGCATTCCCATCATCTCGCCGACCGTCTGCGCGTCGAAACCCTTGAACAGCGGCACGCGCGCCAACATGCCGAACGTCACGACAAAGTCGCGGCGATGGATGGAATTGGCGAAGCCCGTCGCCACGATGCCCACCGGAAGCGCCGCCAACGCCAGGCCGACGATCATCGTTATGCCGGCGACGAGGCGGCCAAGCGCTGTGTGTGGTATCGCATCGCCGTAGCCGACCGTCGTCAAAGTGGAAACAGCCCACCACATGGCGCTCGGAATCGTACCGAAGACTTTGGGCTGTAGCGCGCCTTCGACGGTATGCATCGAGGCCGCGGCAAGCAGCATGGCGCAGAGGAATAGCAGCAGGCAGCCGAACAGCGCGCGCCGCTCATCGACGATGACGCGCGCCAATGCGGACAGCGCCGGCGAGTAGCGCGCGATCTTGAGCAGGCGTAAGAGCCGCACCAGCCTCAGCACGCGCAAGTCGATAAACGGCACGAACGCCGCGACGAAGGCGGGCGCGATGGCGATGAAGTCGATCACCATCAACGCGCGGGTGGCATAATAGAGCCGTCCCGCCACCGCTCCGCGCGCACCGACCGACGGATCTTCCGGCGCCGTCCACAGTCGCGCAAAATACTCGACCGCGAACACCGCGATCGAAATGAATTCGAAGGCGATCAGGGGTCGGTCATAGTCATGCTCGAACGCCGGAATGCTCTGCAAGGTGTAGGCAACGACGTTGAGTGCGATCAGGCCGATGAGTGTCGCCTCGACAATCACGCCGAGGGGACCACCGATGCGTCCGCCTTCAAGCGCAAGATAGGCGCGCCGGCGCAGACTTTCCTCGCCTGGGGCTCGCATCCTCAAGCCACAGGCACGAGCGCGGCGAGCCGCCTTTCGATGGCGGCGATCGCCTCGGCCGCCTTGGTGCCGTCGGGACCGCCGGCCTGCGCCATGTCGGGGCGTCCGCCGCCGCCTTTGCCGCCAAGTGCTTCTGCGCCCAGTCGGACAAGGTCCACGGCACTGATGCGCGAGGTCAGATCATCGGTCACACCGACGACGAGTGATGCTTTACCGTCCGCAACCGCGACGAAGGCCACGACGCCCGATCCGACTTTGGATTTGGCGTCGTCCGCCAGGCCTTTGAGGTCCTTTGCGCTGACGCCCTCGACCACGCGCAGGATCGCCTTGACGCCGGCAATCGTCTTTGCGCCATCGCCGTCGGCGGACTTCGGCGGTCCCGCTAGCGCCAAGGCTCTCTTGGCATGGGCAAGTTCGCGCTCGAGGCGCCGGCGCTCATCGGCCAGTTGCGTCACGCGCTGGGTCAGCTCGGCGGCACTGGTCTTGAGGGCTGCAGCCGCCTCGCGCGCGATTTCCGCTTGGCCGGACAGATACTTTCGCGCTCCTTCGCTGGTCAGCGCTTCGATACGGCGCACGCCCGCCGCCACCGCGCTCTCCGAAAGGATCGTGAAGAGACCGATGTCGCCAAGCCGGCGCACGTGCGTGCCGCCGCACAATTCGACGGAGTAGGGTTTGGCCTCGTTTAGATCCTCACCCATCGTCAGCACGCGGACCTCGTCGCCGTATTTCTCGCCGAACAGCGCCTCAGCGCCCGCCGCCACCGCCTGATCGGTCGGCATGATCCGTGTCAGCGCATCGGAATTCTGCCGGATCACCGCATTGACCATCAGTTCGATGCGCTCGAGTTCGTCCGCGGTCACGGGTTTGGGATGACTGAAATCGAAGCGCAGCCTGTCCGGCGCAACGAGCGAGCCTTTCTGGGACACATGATTGCCGAGCACTCGCTTCAATGCGGCATGCAGCAAATGAGTCGCCGAGTGATTGGCGCGCGTGGCGCGGCGCTTCTCGCCGTCGACGACGAAGTCCACCGTGTCGCCGACCTTGAATTCGCCTTTCGTCACCTTGACGACGTGAACGTGCAATGCGCCGAGTTTCTTCTCGGTATCTTGGACGATGCCTTCGCCGCCGCTCGACGTGACCGTTCCCGTATCGCCGACCTGGCCGCCCGACTCGGCATAAAATGGCGTCTGGTTTGCGAGCAGGAGGACGGTCTCGCCTGCCTTGGCGTCGTTGACCCGCGCACCGTTCATGAACAGGGCCAGAATGTTGCCCTCGGCGACCTCGGTCTCGTAGCCGAGAAATTCGGTCGAGCCGAATTCGTCGCGCGCGGCGAACCATTGGGCGTCCGTCGCCGCCTCGCCCGATCCTGCCCAGGCCTTGCGGGCATCGGCGCGCTGCTTCGCCATAGCGGCATCAAAGCCGTCGGTGTCGACGCCGATGCCCTTGGCTTTTAAGGCATCCTGCGTGAGGTCGAGCGGAAAGCCGTAGGTGTCGTAAAGGCGGAACGCGACATCGCCGGCGAGCTTGTCGCCTTTTTTTAGCGAACTGCTGGCATCGTCGAGCAGCTTGATGCCGCGCGCCAGCGTATCGCGGAAGCGCACTTCCTCGAGTTTCAACGTTTCTCCGATCAGGCCCTCGGCGCGTTTCAGCTCCGGGTAGGCCTGGCCCATTTCCGCTACCAGCGCCGGCACCAGGCGATGCATCAGCGGCTCCTTTGAGCCGATGAGATGCGCATGGCGCATGGCGCGGCGCATGATGCGGCGAAGCACATAGCCGCGCCCCTCGTTCGATGGCAGCACGCCGTCGGCGATCAGGAATGAGGTGGCGCGCAGATGATCGGCGATGATGCGATGGCTGAACACCGCTTCGCCCTCGGCTTTCGCGCCGGAAATGTCGACCGATGCGGCGATCAGATGGCGGAACAAGTCGATCTCGTAATTGTTCGTCACGCCCTCGAGGATCGCGGTGATGCGTTCGAGGCCCATACCGGTGTCGATCGACGGCCGCGGCAGGTCGATGCGCGTCTTCTCGTCGATCTGCTCGAATTGCATGAAAACGAGATTCCAGAATTCGAGGAACCGGTCACCGTCTTCCTCGGCGCTTCCAGGCGGTCCGCCCTCCACGCCGTCGCCCTGGTCGTAGAAAATCTCCGAACAATAGCCTTGCGGGCCGAGCGGACCCATCGCCCACAGATTGTCCTCGTGGCCGACGATGCGTTCGTCGGGAAGCCCTGCGATCTTCTTCCAGAGATCGCGCGCGGCCTGGTCGCTCGGATAGACGGTGACCCAGAGCTTGTCCTTCTTCAGCCCGGCCGTGCGCGAGACATAGTCCCAGGCATATTCGATCGCGGCCTCCTTGAAGTAATCGCCGAAGGAGAAATTGCCGAGCATCTCGAAGAATGTGTGATGGCGGGCGGTGTAGCCGACATTGTCGAGGTCGTTGTGCTTGCCGCCGGCGCGCACGCATTTCTGCACGCTAGTGGCGCGCTGATAGGGCCGCTTTTCCGCGCCGGTGAAGGCGTTCTTGAATTGGACCATGCCGGCATTGGTGAAGAGCAATGTCGGGTCATTGCGCGGCACGAGCGGGCTCGACGGCACGACCGTATGCTGGCGGTCCCGGAAGTAGTCCAGGAAGGACGCGCGAATGTCCGACAGGCTTGTCATGGGGGATTATGTAGCCGCCGCACCAATTCCTGTCATCCCCGGCGACGGAATGGCAGACGTTCCGTTGATATCGCGTCCTCAAATCGGGAACTGCGAGGCAAAAAACGAAGGGGCGCCCCGTCGCGGCAGCGCCCCTTCGCCGGAGTCGTTCCCTCATG
>Ga0070712_100000507_pt1 | contig 22275 bp, 28 predicted proteins | sample LARL81metaG_FD_71396 | JGI IMG/M metagenome (GOLD analysis project Ga0070712, IMG submission 71396) | Corn, switchgrass and miscanthus rhizosphere microbial communities from Kellogg Biological Station, Michigan, USA - LAR L8-1 metaG | ecosystem: Host-associated > Plants > Roots > Rhizosphere ...
GCGATCTTCTTGTGGACCGGTCCACCGACGTGCCGCCGACGGCGCGGGATTCCTTCGTGAGGGTCTAACTAGAGAGAACAGGCATGGCAAAAACCGTAGACCAATATTTCGACGATTTGCGCGGCACGCGGGTGTGGCGTTCGATCTTCCGTAGTGGCACAGGTTCCAGCACCTTGAAGCGCGCGCTTGCCATTCAGCAAAACGTGTTTCTGCATCTTTTCTCGACCAAGGTGCGCACGCGCATGCTGAGTTTCAGTGCGACGTGGTACCTTGGCACACTGACGCTGGGCACATTTCTAATTCTGGTAGCGACCGGAATCCCGCTGATGTTTTATTACCACCCGTCGGTGCCGCAAGCGTATGCGGACACAAAAGACCTGCAGTTTGTGGTCTCGTCGGGATTGTTCCTCCGCAACCTGCATCGCTGGTCGGCGCATGCGATGGTGTTGCTGGTATTCGCTCATATGTTTAAGGTGTTTTATCGAGGCGCGTATCGGACGCCGCGTGAATTCAACTGGGTGATCGGCGTCATTCTTCTTCTGATTACCCTTCTTCTGAGTTACACCGGCTACTTGCTTCCGTGGGATCAGCTGGCTTACTGGGCGATTACGGTGGGATCGAATATCGCCTCGGCAGTGCCTGTCATGGGTGAAAAGATTCACTTCCTCCTGTTGGGAGGCAATGCCGTGAACGCAAATGCTCTCCTGCGCTTTTATGTGCTGCACTGCATGCTTCTTCCGTTGGCGGCGATATTCTTCGTCGCTATTCATTTCTGGCGGATTCGAAAAGATGGTGGCTTGTATTCGCACTCCAGCGAGCCGGCAACGGTACGCGCGGTCGCGGGTGCGAAGGAGGTCCGATAGCCATGGTGGATTCGAAGGACTTTGCTGCGGGTATTGACTCGAACGCGAAGAAATCTCCTCGCCGGATTGTTTTCATCACGCGGCGCTATTCAGCCCAGGTCAAGGCTGAGACCGAAGATCAGATGCAGACGTTTCCAGAAGTGCTGTTCCGGGCCGCAGTCGCGGTGATGGTTCTGGCGGTTGTGCTGGTCTGGATTGCCCTGATGTTCAATGCACCGCTCGAGGGCCTCGCAGATCCTTCACACACACCAAATCCCGCCAAGGCGCCGTGGTACTTCCTTGGTTTGCAGGAAATGCTGCATTACTTTCCGCCAGTGGTAGCGGGAGTGCTGGCGCCTGGCCTGGTTGTGATGGCATTGATCGTAATTCCGTATTTCAAAGTCAACATTGAGGCGGATGGGTTGTTTCTGAAGGATCGTAAGAGACGGTTGCGGATCTTCTACATTGTTGCGACCGCGCTTTCACTGTTCTTGTTGCTGTTCAAGGTTTATGCGGCACTGGTGCCGACGCTCATCATGGCCGGAGTCATGCTGCTGGCGGCGGAGAGTTCTCTACAATCCCCTTCGGCAGTGCGCCGGTACCTGGCGGCGAGGCCGCTCTCCTACTGGGTGATGACCTGGTTTTTGTTTGAACTAGTGGTGCTTACAGCGATCGGAACATTTTTCCGCGGTCCGGGATGGAGCTTCGTGTGGCCGTGGCAGGGTTGATGGATACGATGTCGACAACGGTGCTCATAAGGATTCGGCGCTCATGAAAGAAAAACTTACGTCGCTCTGGCGGGAATTATTCGGGGACAGCGTTCGTGCTTTTGGAGTGGTCAGCCTGGTCTTCCTGGCATCACTGGCGATCGCGCCGGCGAAAAATTTCTTCAGTGAGTGGCGGCACTACCAGCATGGGTATCTGAAAATGGTCCGCAACCGCAGCGATGCGAACACGCTGCAGCGGCACTTCCAGGGCGGTATCCAGCAGATATGGCTGCCCGAGTTGGGCGTGGTCGACCGGTGCACAAGTTGCCACGTTGGCGTGAAAGAAGCCACCCTGGCGGATGTTCCGAACCAGCCATTTCGGGCGCATCCCGTGATCCCGCACAAACTCGATCAGTTCGGATGCACGGTATGCCATCGGGGACAGGGCGCGGCTACGACACTTAGTGAAGCGCACAACAGCACGCTGGCATGGGAACAGCCAATTCTTGCTGCAAAATACATTGAGTCGTCCTGCGGCGAGTGTCACCGCGGTACTTTACCGGGCACGCCGCAACTGAATCAAGGGCGCAATCTGCTCGTGCGCCAAGGCTGTGTGCATTGTCACATGGTGAAGTTGCCGGACGGAACGACATTAAAGGCGACGGATGATCCGCCTTCGCTGTCCCATATCGCCGACAAGACAACGCGAGAATGGATTTTTGCATGGCTCAAAGATCCGCAGGCTTATTCTGCCACCTCGACCATGCCGAACTTCAAGTTGAGCGACGAAGATGCACGAGAGATGTCGGCATTTCTGATCGCGAATAGCACGCCTCTGCCGGAGATGACGGCACCAGTGCCGGAGAAGACGACCTTTGATCCTGCGGCCGGTGCGAGCCTGTATGGAGAATCCTTTTGCGCCTCGTGCCATGCTGTGCAGAACGCTGCTGGAAACATGGTGGGCGGAGACGTTGGGCCTGAGTTGACGCGTGTGGGCACCAAGGTCAAGCCTGCTTGGCTGCAGGCGTGGTTGAAGAATCCGCGAGCCTACGATCCGGGTACAGCCATGCCACACTACCGTTTCAACGAAGTGCAGTTGGCCACACTCTCCGGATTTCTGCAGGGGAAAACGGATCCGGATTTTCTGGTGAACGTGCATCTCGATGTGGCGACGCCCGTGCAGATCGCGCATGGCAAACGCCTCGTGTCAGATTACGGCTGCGCGTCGTGCCACGAAATCGCGGGCATAAAAAAACCGGAGAACTTCGCGCCGGAACTTAGCCGCATCGGAAGCAAGCCGGTCACGCAGCTAGTCTTTTTGCCGGGAATACAACACACGCTGCCCGACTACATTGCCACCAAGATCAAACAGCCGCGAGCTTTCGGGCAGGGGCTGAAAATGCCGCAGTACGCGTTCACGCCGGCTCAGATAGATTCTCTCACCACGGCGCTGCTGTCGATGAACGACCGCTCTCAGACACTGCCGCCGTCGTTAGCGGTGGCGGCCACGCCGGAATCGGACTATCAACCTGCAGGTAAAGCAGGAAAGCTGATGGCGGACCTGGCGTGCTTCAGTTGCCACCGCGTGAACGGGCACGGCGGGGATATGGCTCCCGATCTCACGTGGGAGGGCAGTTCGGTGCAACGCGAGTGGCTGGTGCAGTTCTTCAAGAACCCAGGAACCCTGCGGCCCTCACTGATTCGGCGAATGCCACGCTTCAACCTTACCGATGCTGAAGTTAACGAGCTATCCGATTACATCCTGACGGTATATCAGAGCCCGGCGGTGGATCGAGAGGCGATGCCGTTGAGTGGATATGCACAGGGTCAGGTGGAATTGGGCAGGCAGCTTTTCTATGGGAAATATGCCTGTCAGGGTTGTCACATTGTCGATACGAAGACCGACAAAGGCTACATCGGGCCCACTCTGACGCAGGTTGGTTCAAGGCTCACCGCGGCGTGGATTTATCAGTGGATGAAGAATCCGCAGTCGTTGCGACCGGGGACTGCGGAGCCGAATCGAGCCATGAGCGACGAAGATGCGAGCGCGTTGACCGCGTTTTTGATTTCGCAGAAAGGCGGCGCCAAACAGGAGGTCGCCAAGAAATGAATCGCTACTGCTCGGGTCTTTTCATCATTTTGATTGCTCTGGTCGCGGCTTCCTGTTCGCGCCGGTCAGACGATACCTCGCTGCCTAAGGCTACGGCATTCGGGGTGGCTATCGCGGCATCGAGCGGGGAGAAGCAGACAGCGCAGACGGGCAGCTTGTTGCCGCAACCAGTCGTCGTGCAGGTGAACGACGAGCAGGGTAGCGGTGTAGCCGGAGCCTTGGTGCTGTTTTCGGCGGCTCCCGGAGTTGCCTTTGACCACTCCAGCGGGCTCACGGATTCGAGCGGGCAAGTCACGGTGAACGTGTCATTAGCAGGCATAGCTGGGCGGTATCAGATCGTCGCGTCGACAATAGATAAATCTCGTAGGAAAATGGAAGTGAAGGTTGAAGAGATTGCGCTTGGCTATCAGCAGACGCTAGGACGGCATCTCAACGATCAGTACTGCGATCGTTGCCACAACGCAGAGTCGACGGTCGAACGAGTTTCGAATTTCGATAACCTGGAAATCAAGCCACATCCTTTTACAGAAGGCGATACGATTAACAAGATCAACGACGCGGATCTGACGGCTATTATCAGCCACGGCGGGCCCGCTTTGAACAAATCAGCCCTGATGCCGGCTTGGGGGAACACGCTCAGCCAGTCAGACATACAGGCACTGATATCCTATATTCGTGCTATCTCAGATCCGCCATCTCGTAGCGCTGGTCCTGTCTATGCGAAGGACTAGTTTGCTTGTGTTGTGCGTGTGCGCGGTTGTTTCGGTTGCACGGGCGCAGGTTCTTCCTCCAAACGAAATTCAAGATCCGGAATTGCGTGCGCTGCAAGAGCGCAACATAGACAGCCTGAAGCAACTGGGCGCAGCAATTCTCGCGCTACCGACGGACTACCCGTTCTACTTGAGCCGCAAACTGGATCTCGACAAGGACAAACAGAAGTGGGCAGACCAGCGTTCGATTCAGTTCGATCGGTACAAAGATAAGGTTGTGCTCAAGATTACGGGCAACTACTTTGCAGCCTATTCTGCCGCAGCAATGAACTCAGACCAGCGGGCGCGACAAACTTTCCTGCAGATTGTGCTGCCCATACTGCAGGCGGCAGTGCCGCAATTCGAGAAAAACTCCGGTATGCAGGCTTATGCGTTAGAGATTTCGCACCATGTGTTGGGGAAGGTTGGCGGAGTTGCGGTCGAGCGTCCAGAGAATGTGGTGGTGATTATGCCGCAGGCTGCGGCAACCCGGATGGTGGAGGCGAAGGATGACACAGCTCGCCAAGCTGCACTGATGCGAGGAGAAGTGTATGTGAACGCCAAGCCGGCGACGATCTGGTTGAGCGGCGAAGGACCGCAACTTGCGCAGGAGGCGCTGCCGGAAGATCTGTCTGCCGCAAAGCCAAGCGCGCCTTCTTCTGCAGTGGAGGTTGTTCCCGAGAGCGAGCAGGATATCGAGAAACTGCCCAGTCCCGTGCACGTTCCTGCGCTGAAACCTGGGAAGTCGGCTGTACCTCCAATACCGCCACGGGATACTTCGCCGGAGGCGCTCACCTCGATGCAGGCTGCGATCAAGCCAATTCTCGACGGGATGGTGAAGGGAGTCGAGCCGCAGGCTCACTTCGTGCCGTATGCGCCGCCCAGCTTCATCTCGTTCCGCAATGGGGTTTACCTCGAGGTGTCGATCAACACGACTCTTGCGGAGCCCTCTACCGCGTCCCGCTACCGGCTGGCGGCGCTGGTTTTCGACGATCACGTGGCGCACCTGATCCGCCCGGTGCTCGGCTACTTCAAGGATGATTCTCAGTTTGACGGTCTGGGCTTCAGCAGCACGTTGCATCTTTCCACCAAGGCCAACGCTAGCGCGAACTCCCAGGCAGTAGAGTTCTTCCTCCCTTTTGCCGCTCTGCGTTGTTACGAGCGTTACGACTGCACGGGACAGCAATTGATTGATGCAGGAACGGTCCTGATCAACGGCGAGCGCGTAAGTCTCGACTTGCAGATCGCGGAGGGCGGCGGGAATCGCTGACATGCCGCTCGTTTCAGCTCTAGTCCTCTTTCTTTTCCGGTTCCTTGAACCGAGGCTTCTCCATCGGTAGTTAAATAAGGAACAAGATCGGTTGCAAAAGGAACCTCCAGGAATCGGTGCTGCTCTTGAGGCTTTTGGGAATGCATACTGAAACAGGCAGTCGAAAGCTCTCCGCGTCCGCTCGGGGACAGATCGCGGCGGCGCAATGAGCGAACTGGGTAAAGATTCGTGAAACGGCGAAGGTTGTTCCTATACGTGGCAAGCGGATACTCTCGGCAGCCGCACGAAGGAAAATCGCAGCTGCACAACGGGCACGATGGGTACGGGTGAACGCCGGGAATAAGACGGCCTAGAGGGTCATTTGAGTCGGGATTCAGGTGATATCTCCGCACCGGCTCGACGGAAAATCCCGACCGATCAAACGCACGGCAGCCGTAACTGGGGAGAGATCTGCCTGGATAATTATCCGCTTCACTCAGAAACGCAGGGTCAAAACTCGAAGACTGTCGCCTTCTCCGCGTTCTTAAGTTCCTTGATTGCCCAATCCTGTCGTAAAGCAGCGAGGAACTCCTTAGCTTCACGCTGGAGCCGCTTGTCTTTAAGTTGGAAACCCAGCTTGCCTAAAAGTAGATGACCGCGCGGCTCTTCAGGCGTAACGTGCCCACCAGTTCAAGCGCAACGTTTCGCGCTTGGACGAACTGCCCTTCTCTCGCAGCCGACACCTGGCGTATTCCAGATACAAGCGGCAGCGGGCGATTTCCGTCGCCTTGAAGATCAATCACCTAGCCGCGCTGGTAAATTCGGTGGCTTTGTTTGTCACGAAGACGGCGCAGCGAGGACAGCGGTCTAGGGCAACGTGACTAGCGTTGGCGTGCTCACAAAATTCGTTGATGACAGAAACCACTTGCTTTGGGCTTGAACAAAGTACTCGAACGTCAGTTGTGGAGCCTGAAGGCTGGCATAATCGGCAGCCCGCACCGGAACTGCCGCTGAGATCGTCCGCTTTGGCGTGTCTGTCCTCTGCTTGGCCCATCGCGCTTTTTGCGCCAGGCTGATTCTCGGGCGAGCAGCTGCGGACACCGTGCGTGAAGCGCCGTTCGAGCTGACACTGCCCAGACTCTTACATCGACATCAAGGTCACGCTCGTCATGGGACGAATCCAGCCAACCAGCTTGGCTCAGTCCCGGGTTGTTGAGGCACTGGCATGCGCCGAAACAAGTGCTGGGATTTCGGAGTACGGCCATTGATTGCAACGCTGAAGTAACGCCAACCTGTCATACCTGCGCGCCTGAACAATCCTCACCGGCAGTACCTCCGCTTCCACTGGACACCGCGTCGACGCCGGAGTAAGGTGTCCACCATAAAGGAGTCCCTTCAGTGCGGAAAGAGACTCAACCAACGACTGCCTTTTGCGAGCTCTCCATTTCCTTGGGAGCGACGCCCCAGTATCCCCCTCGAAAACAACACTCTCCGCATAGCGGGCGGGAATGAGCACACCAGATCCAGAGCGCCGCAGAGACATCGCATGGGAAGCTCACTGCCTTGAAAACGGCTGGTCCTGTCGCTTCTGTGGGGCGATTCCAGATGTCGGCACGCAATTCGAAAATAACTTGTGCGAAGACGGCCGACTGTCCCTCAGGAACTATGATCCAACAGCCTCCTAGATCATCCGAAAGCTTCTCCTCTTTATTATTAATCCACTAATTTCTAGCTACATTCGTCAAAATTCTCCGGCTGGGTTAATGGATGAAATGGATATCTTGCAGCACCTAACGCACCCGTGCCGGGCCTAAGGCACGCAGGAGCTATTCACGAACTTGCGTTAGGGGGCTTGGTTGGAAGTGGAGCAGCACTTTGGGGGAGGGCTGTTCTAACGAAGCGTCCGTGACTCAAATGAGTTTCGGGCGCTTCGATCTAAAGCGGAGCGCCCTCGATTACGCTCACGGCCCACAACTGAACAGCTGCTTGACCGAAATAGTCGGGCTTGCGCTGTGCGTCTGAAAACTGCTGGGTGCTTATACAGACATCTGTGATTAGGATCACAGACCATCTGAAGAAGCACGTGCGATTCTTTGAAAACTTTTTCATGGGGGATCGAGATGGAGAGAGCTTCGTTACTAAAGGCAGTCGGCAAGTTGGCTATCGCTGGCGAGCAAGCTGGATTCAGCCTCGAACAGATGATCGATCTTCTCAACGGGGGTCTGAGCGTAGAGACCCTCTTGGACTTGATCTCTTGGCGTCTTGAGGAAGCAAGAAAACCGATAGCCCAAACTGCTTGTTCCTCGGGCTGGATCATGTAGTCTACGGCCTGCCCCGCATCCTAGCTGAGGGTGGTTACGCGGCGACGTATGGGATCTACAGACATGGACCACTTCGCAAGTAGCCATTCGGGGACATAGTATCGATTCTTGTTGTGGTCGCACCAGGCACGGAGGGCAGTCGACGAGGCATACATCCCTGTTGTGAGATAGTTGACTGACGCGCAACTCGAACTCAGTAGCCAGTAGCGGGGCTGGTGCATTAGGCTGGAGATCAGCCAAGATCTGGGATCGCTGGTGTTCCAGAAGTCCGAGAGCCTTCTACACCGGGGTATTCCAAGGTCCTCTGGCCTGAGCCTGACTGCACCGATTTGCGTAGGAGCGTAGTCGACTCTGCGGCGTGCCTGGCTGGGATCACCCTACTTTGCGACTGTGCTCGGTTGGGATCGTCCCTTTTCCAGCGCAATCTTTGCGACGTAGCACGATTCGTGCGCTGCCAAGTGATTTTCGTCGATCTTGGAGTTTCCTAATGAGACAGCTTTGCCGCATAACCAGCAGTTTGGGAAATGTATCGTCCTCACACTAGCCTCCAGGGCGTTGCTAATTGTTTATTGCGATATCGCAAAGTCGACTGATGCTCCGACCGATAGCATGTGGACCTGTTCATGATCAGGGCGACGGAACCACAACCTGAACCTCGTTGGAGTACGAACTTTCTACTCCGGCGGTGTCGACCGCAGTCGTCGCGTAATAGTAGGTTTGGCCAGACTGAACCGTGCTGTCGCTGTAGCTCATCGAGGTAGCCAGCGCAAAATTGATCTTCGAGTACGGGCCTCCGCTTAAAGCTCCTCGATACACGTTGTATCCCGTGATTGAGGTGGACGTGCTCGCATTCCAGGACAAATCGACAGTGTGCTGGATGTTCGCACCTGAGCCGTTGGCAGGTTCCAAGGCCGAAGTGGAAGTGCTGGTGAAGAAGGAAATATTCGCGGAAGCCGTGCCGCTGGTCGTGGGGGCAAATGTGACCGTGAAGGGCACGCTCTGACCAGCAGCAAGGGTTACGGGTAGAGTGACTCCGCCGAGAGTGAACACCGAGTTGCTGGAGCTAGCCGCAGACAGGGTCACGCTCCCGCCACTGGCAGTTACGCTGCCGGACTGAGTCTGCGTGGTCCCGACGGTGACACTGCCGAAGCTCATGGATCCAGGCGTGACGCCCAGGTTGCCGCTCGAAGTCGTCCCGTTGCCCGTAAGAGAGACGCCGACAGACGGATCGGATGCGTTGGAACTAAGGGAAAGTGTGGCGTTGTCCGTTCCGGTCGTGGAGGGTGCGAAAGTTACAGACAGGCTCGCGCTGCCGCCAGCAGGTAGAGTGTAAGGAAAAGTTAAACCACTCACACTAAACCCGGTTCCGGTCACACTTGCTCCGGAAATAGTCAGGCTCAACCCACCTGAGTTAGACACAACGAGCGCTTGCGTTTGGCTGCCGCCAACTGTGACGCTTCCCAGATTCAAGCCGGAAGGCGCTGTCAGATAGCCGACCACCGTGTCCTGAATGATCACTTTGTACGACACCTGCGAGATGTGCCCGCCGCACCCGGTCACCTTAACGGCGAAGGAGTAGGTGGCCGCGGTGGTCGGCGATCCGGCGAGGGTCAGCGATGTCGTGGTGCTGGACACATTGGAAGTGACGCCGGCTGGCAGTGCGCCGGATGCGATCGCCCACTTGTAGGGAGTGCATCCGCGGCTGGCGCTAATAACCGCAGAATATGCGGTATTGACCGTGCCGTTGGGCAGGCTGGTGGTAGTAATGGCAACGTTAGCCCCACATCGGGATGCGAGTACGACCAGCAGCAGGGAGAGTAGCCAAGACTTCGCAACTCCAAGATCAAGGAGACGGAACCACAACCTGCACCGACAGCTCATGTCGTTCGCTCTCTTTTGCACGTGCTCGCTGAGCACGGCGGGGGATTTTGTAGAGCGTTGCTTCTCGCGGCAGATAGGCCAGGACCGCGTTACAAATACGGCACTGCTTGCATTGTTGCTGCGGAAGAGAATTTTCGGTAGGTCTCCAAAGCACTAGGCGATGTGTTTCGTGGGGCAGGATGGGTGATTGGCCGGACGGACAATGACAGACCTAGACGCTTGCACAGGGCGTGCATCCCTCATCAATCGGATCAACTACGAGACCAGGTGGCTGCGGCGCGATCTGGTATACATCGGCTTCAAGGCGGTCCGACGTTTAATGGAAGCTAAAGCCGAGATGTGCGCTTTGCCGACCGGAGCGGTCAATAATTACAACCGGAAGATCGATGACGCGCTCGATTGGATTCCATGCGTACACGCAGCCGATTGTCTGGAGAATGCCACCGACAGAAAGCGTGCCCTAGACGAACTCGGGGACGAGATTCTGCGCTGCAACCAAAGATTTTCTTTTCCGGGTGCCAACCAGGCCTTTCCGATCAACCACGGTATTGGCGGGCGATGGTTCGACGAGATTTGATGGGCGCCTGGGGTGTTGGAGAGGGCAGCCCGCCATAGCATCCCTGTCCATGGCTAGAATGCGGATTTGATAGCTCAATTTGAGGATTACAGCCAACGTCACTTCAGCAAATGAACGTGAAGCAAGTACATGGCAGTTCCCAAACAAAATGTAAGGAGGGTGAGAGCTCCAATCACGATTCCGAAGACTCTCCGTTGTGGAGGATTTCGATGCACTAGCGTTGCTCTGTATTTCTCAATCCACGCTTGCTCTGCCGGGTTCTGCCCAGGGCTCTGATTCAAAGCCGACTGAACAGACGCTCGTAGCCTGCGTGCATCGCCCTTTTCGAGTGAAATGAACCGGAACGGCTGCCGGGTTGTGGACAAGGGACTCAACATCTCTGCTGCGCCAAATACCGGTCCCGTCTGAGTCAGGAACATCAACCTGATGCGGGCGCCCCGATCCAGCATTTGAGACACGCTGAGCAAGCCGCCAGTGAGAGAAACTGTCTCCAGTTTTCCTCGGGAGCGGCGCCCGTCCGGCAATCGAAGCACGACATGGGTCATATCTGCCGGCTGTACGCGAGGGCTTCGGCAATTCGCATTTGGTGGGGAGAGGTAATTCATGGGGCAAATTGAGTTCGGTGCGTGTTGGGCAAGGACGGCCGTTCCGGATACTTCTCAGAGCAATCAAGACCACTGTGGCCATGGTCCCTCAGCTTGTTGCAGACGATTTGGCCCAGGCAATCCGAAAGTTCTTTTTCATCATCCGCGAGCAGCAGAATTGCCATGTGAAGGGCTTCGATCTCCCTTTGAACCTGCTTTAGCTCCAGCTGCTTTCGACGCAACCCGGCGTAAAGGGTTTCGGGGTTGCATGAGCCGCGAGGAGCCCCGCGGAATTCTGCCGAGCCATCCATCGCTTTATCGTCCGGGGGAAGTTGGGTGAGGAACTCCAAGCCCAAACAATCACCGGTACGATTGCGAACCACGGCTGTGACGCGCAATGTTGAGGAAGTCGGAAATTGAATCTGCATGTAATCGCCGGGATTGAGACCAACCGAGGCATGCAACGCCATACCTGCCCTGCTTATTTCGCTGCCGCGCGCCGGAACCGGAGTTGTTAGAATCCCATTTAACGTGACGATGCGAACGGGCAGATCGACCTGATGCCGCGGCCATCGTCGTGTGTGTTGGTAGAGAGGCATTTTCTATTTGTCTCAGTTCAACTTGAGACTGATCCTGATCTATTCCCTATGGCTCTTATCACCAAACGCTCCGTCCGCCTCATCATCGTCCAGTCGTATTCGTAAGCGGTTCCACAATCGGAGCAAATTTGATAATGATGGCCCTTTGTATCGATACGCGGCCAGGAGAAACGATGCAAGCAACTTCGTCCGAATAATCGCCTCAAGAAAGCCATTGTCTTACCTCGTGATTGCGATGACCGTTCCGTGGTCGTCGATGCAGAGGATGGCTATTTTTGCCCGAGACATGACGCTCACGGTCCGATCCGGCCAGGTTTGGTTGTTGTCAGCGGCACCGCTGCCAGGGACCGGCAGCGAACCATTGCTGATCTGCGAAGTGGTGGGCAGACTGATTCTGACTGCGCTGCGACGTGACTTCAAATTACGAACGTTCATCTAGACATCAGTTACCGCTTCCAAATCGAGGGAGACTTTCCGTGCTTAGTGCAGCAGCAAAGGAGATCGGCAAAGTTGCAGGCCAGAGAGTGGCGATTCAGGCTGGATCGGTGAGGCCACGGAGCGGGGTGTTAATCTTTTGCATTACCGGTCTCGTCTATGTCCTAGTTTGCTAGCCGGAAGTTCACAACCACGGTGGTCTCAACTATCGCCGGTTGACCATTCAACAAATAAGGTTCAAAGCGCCACCACCGCACTGCATCCATGGCTGCTTGCGACAGTGCCCCAGGCCCGCTGACAAACTTCACTTGTGTCACCGCACCTTTACTCACGACGATATCCAGCACCACTGTTCCTTGCACTCCCGCCCGTCGTGCAAGGTCCGGATATTGGGGAATGACCTTATGGATGAGTGCCATTGCGTCGGCTGGCACCTTCAACTGTGGTTGCACCATCCCGGTTTCTTTTGCCGGAAGCTGCGCTTCCAACTCCACCCATCCTCGCTGCCATTGCCACCATCCCAGCACAGCCGCGATCACCGCTACGGAAACGAAGAAGGCAACGATGCGCCGGATGCCAAACTTGTGTGTTGAATTTTCGGAGTCTTCGAAGTCCGGGGGCAACTTAGAGTTGGCTACCGTCTTTCCCATGCTTGCGCCCGACCGTGCAGCCAATACAAGTTCGCCTTCCCGTCGCGTCCAGTAACGAACTATCGATTGCTGTTCAACGGGCAAACGGAGAAACTGGAGACCAAAGGACCTTTCACGCTGATAGCGCACCACCGCCGTCGCCCGCACCACCGAGCTCATGTGCGGAACAAGAAACTCGACCCGGACGGACTCACCGACGATGAGTTGTGACGATGGGACAACTCCCATTCCGCCCTCACCTATTTCGAGGGTGCGTCCGGGGATAGTGTTGGGGATGCCCGAGCGCAATACCGTGAGAGCCAAAGGGACCGTTAGCTCATAGCGAGGGACACTCCGCTTGGAGGATGTTGCTTGCGGGAATGCCGGAGTCACTCCTGTACTCATCGTCCAGTTTCCCCTTGCCCGAAAAAACAACCCGTTGTCCCCGGGACGGACTGACATTTCGGAATGAAGTCGGTCGTCCTCATAACTGGCGAAATGGTATAGCTACGAGTCCCGCCGAACGGTTACCGTCAACGAACGAGCGAGCGTCCTTTCCGGCTCGGTTCGTGCCGCATAGAATTCAAGCGCAAAATAAAATCCCAAGCGATTGCGAACGACTGGCCCCGATGTGCTGGCCCATTCGGGAATGGAAGCACCTCGACAGGCATGGCTGGGGGAAGATAATCATAATCAGGCACCATTATCTGGCGGGAGTGTTACGAACAGAAGGTTACCTAAGTTCGGGTCTCGTTACATGCCCGAAGTCTGGGGTTACATCCGCATCACGCGAGGGGGGATAAGAATGCGGGTCTCCGGTCCGGCCAGCGTTCAGTGGATCGGCTACTGTCCACCTCTGAATCGAGACATTAGTCCGCAGAGATCCTCTGCCCGCTCCAGTCCGATTTTCACCAACCGCATGGGTGCAGTGGTCCAAGGGGCATGACGGAGACCTCGTGCAGTTCCGAGCGCATTCGTTCAAGTCAATGACCTGGTCTTGTCCCGCCATGTCGAGGTATTCGATGCGTTCCAGGGTGACACGGACGATGCGAGCACGGGAAGATCCAACGCGGAATACCTCGCCCGCTCTCTCGACCATGCGTTCTCCCATTTACTATGTCGCGGATCAAAGTTCGGGGGATTCTTCGAGAGACTGAGTTTCTGCCTCGCATTATGCTGCCAGTGATCTGCCAATTTGGCTAGCGCCGTCTTGCTGATTTGTTGATGAAGCCCTTCGCGAGGAAGCGGAGAAGTTCTACCGCGAACTCGCGGCCCAGGGAGTAAAGGTGCGGTGGGGATGGAAGCCAGTGGGCATCCACGTTGGTTCGAACGGCTACTGGCTGCGTTGCAGTTTGAGTTGTGGATCGGAGACGCCGCCGAGATCCGAACCAGGCGAGTACGGAAACAGAAGACGGATCACCAGGATGCGCAGCTGATTCTGCGATTAATGCGCAAGGATGATCTTCCGAAGTTCTAAGTAGCGAACTGGAGAATCGCGATCTCCCCCAACTGCTGTGGCATCGGCACCGCACGCCAGGCGCGCACGCGCATGATGAACCAGTTGCAAGCGATGGCGCTCAGCGAAGAATTGCGTTGCAAAAAGAGGTTGTGGCGGGAAGGGGGACTGGAGCGGCTGAAGCTCGTTTCCGTTAGCTCCGTGGGCGAGGCGACGGCGACGCGATCTGTTGGGAGTTGCTGGACCGATTGAGTCCAACGATTGCCGAGTTGACACAAACAATCAAGCAGGAAGCGGAGAAATGTCCTGGGGGCGCGACGGTTGCCGACGCATACCCCGGGGTAGGTTCGCTGACGACGTTGGCCTTCGTGCTGATTTTCGGAAGCGCGGAACGGTTTCAGTGTGGCAAGCAGATCGCGAGCTATCTGGGACTAGTGGCGTCGGAAGATTCCAGCGGGGATCGGCGACGGCTCGGTCACATAGATAAGTAACGCAATCCGCTGCTGCGTTTCCTGCTGGTGCAAGCGGCACAGGACGGTGCACAGCCTTCCGGAATGGCGTAGTAAGTATCTTCACCTGGTGATGTGATGTGGGCGGAAGATTGCCAAAGTCGCGATGGCCCGCAAGTTCCTCATTCCGGATTAGCGACTCGCGCGATGAGTGTAACGTTCCGTTGGCAACCCTCACTATTCTCCTAAATGGGGGTCGTCTGCTGAGCAGTTTCGTGCTGCGATGCCGGGCGATTTTCGCCGGACATTCGGAAAAATAACTCCGGCGGCTAAAGTCGAAGACATCAATCGGCCCTGTTGTTGAACGACAGAATTCAGAATCGAGGTTAATAAGATGACGTTCCGCTTTCTCTCCGCATGTTCGTTGCTGTGCGTGTTGGGGTGCTTATCCGCCTCTGCGCAGAATGCCGAAGCTCCCTATCCCCCTTTTCGGGCCGGGAGTGTACCTCCCTTGGTTCAGATGACGCCGGCAACGATGCCTCAGGTCGTTCCGGCTACGACTGCAACTTGGACAAAGGCGAAGCATGCCCCGCCGGTGTCGGTAGGCTCGATGCTCCTACTTACCGACGGCCGCGTGCTGGTACATTCTGAGCCGAATTGCGGCGGTTGCGTCGGCAACTACAACCACTGGTACACCCTCACGCCAGACAATACTGGGAGCTATGTCAACGGCACCTGGAAGCAGGTGGCCTCCCTTCCGAGTGGTTACAATCCGCTGTTCTTTGGTTCTGCCGTCCTCGCCGATGGCAAAGTGGTTGTGCAAGGCGGGGAATACAATTGCCCGAGCGGGAACTGTTCAGCGGACTGGCAGTCTGCGGGGGCGCTTTACGATCCCGCGGCCAACACATGGACGGCCACGACGGCGCCTTCCTCAAGCAACATCGGAGACGCCCAGTCGGTGGTCCTGCCTAATGGAACCTGGATGCTGGCCGAGTGCTGTGCCATCGCATTTGGTAACAGCAGCTTCCCGGTGTATTACACCTTCAACGAAAGCACGCGGAGCTTCACGACCAAGTCGAATGCGAACGACGGGAAGAACGACGATTTCGATGAGGAAGGCTGGAACTTGCTGCCAAACGGCAACGTTTTGACGGTTGATGCTTACACCAGCAATACAGTGCTCACGGGCACGAATTCGGAAACGTACAATTCCACAACCAACAAATGGTCGACTGCTGGCAGCACGATCGTACAACTGTGGGATTCAGGCTGCAAAACCGGTACCGGCAGCTTCGAGGTTGGGCCGGCGGTATTGCGTCCGAATGGCACCGTAATCGCTACTGGCGCCAGCGACTGCGCTGCGGGCCACACTGCGATCTACACTACCACCACCGGAAAGTGGAGCAAGGGACCTGATTTCCCGAACAGCGATGCAGCCAATGACGCGCCCGCTGCACTCGAGATCAATGGCAAAGTTATTATCGAAGCCAGCCCCTTCAGTTTCACTTTCAGCCCGCCGTCGAACTTCTACGAATGGACGGGCACCGTACTGAGCGCGTTTCCTGCCCCGCCGAACGCAGCAAACACACCCTCTTTCGTAGGGCATCTGCTGCTTCTGCCCAACGGCCAGATCATGTACACCGATTTCTCCACCGACGTTGAATTCCTTACATCAACGGGCACATTCAACTCGGCATGGCGGCCGACAATCAAGACCGTGGCCACCACGCTCACCCATGGATCAAAGAATAATTCGATCTCCGGGACCCAGTTCAACGGTCTGTCGCAGGCCAATGCTTACGGAGACGACTTCCAGGACGCGACCAACTATCCGCTGGTGCGCATCACCAACAACGCTACTGGACATGTGTTCTACTGCAAGACGCATGGCCACAGCACGATGGGCGTCGCCACGGGGGCTGCGATCGTCTCTACGAAGTTCGATTTGCCTTCGGGAATTGAAACCGGGGCAAGCAAGTTGGTCGTGGTCGCGAACGGTATTTCTTCGGTCTCCGTTGCGGTCACGGTCAACTAGCACGAGTATGTTGTGAGTTCTCTAGCGTCAAAAGACCCAAGCCCACGATTGTGAGGCTTGGGTCTTTTGCTAGCCAAGGAAGTCTTTTGCTAGCGTACCGAGGGTTCGAAGTCATATACACGTACTGGTCGGACGTCAACCTCGCCGAGGCTACCGTGCGCATGAGCCACAAGGCTGATCGGGGATGGTCGCCAAAGGCGTACAAAGAAGGGGAGATCCCCATCCCTGCGAAGCTGGTGAAGAATCTGAAGGCGTGGAAAGGCAGAGCAGACAAGGCCTGCAAGGGCGTGTTATCGATTCAGAAGCGCCGTAAAAAGGGATAAATCGAACATTCAGCCGCCAGCCCCGTTCAGAGGGAACCGATAATCTTGCGATACTCCGCTTCGGGGAACGCCTTCAGAGTCTCGGTGGAAATGTTCCCGAGTGCTCCCGCTGCCAACGTGAACTTTGCATACGCCTCATCGCTAGGAAACTCGGAAATCAAAACGGCGTCATAGTGTCCCATCGTCAGGAACCAAGCCTGAATCTTTCCACCCATCACTTCAGCAGCTTTCCTAGCAGCGTCGAGCCGCGATGGACTGTCTTTGATCTTTGAAATTCCTTGGTGAGTGTAACGGACAAGGGTAACAAAGTGTGGCATAGAGTCCTCCTGCTTGAGATGAAAACACTACACTTCTCAAGTCTGCCGGGGCAACGTGAGCACCAGCCCCTAGCTAGCGAACGCGATGACGCTTGCTTCCCCAAACACGGCTTTGTTCACGACTCGGATGTTCGTCTGATGATGGCGATAGCGCACGACGGTCAATGTGCCCGTCTGCTCAGCGGCAGATCATTGAATTGAACTAGCTGCTTGCAACAATACATTGTTCGCGTTGCTTCCGATCAGACGAATCGTGCCAACTACAAGTACCAAAATGACGGCAAGCATCACTGCATACTCCGCGATGTCTTGCCCCTGATCGTGCTGCCACAGTTGAAGAAGATGTCTCACGTTCCCCCTTTTCGCCATGGCCGATTCTACTAGTGAGAAAGGTTGATCAAGACTCACCGAGGCTTAGCTGCGGGTTGCTAACCTAAGACTACTCCGTAATGCGCCATCTAGGGGGAGAAATGACAAATTCACTGACAGACCACAGACGAGGAGTTGAAGCAAGCAATGGCTCGTATCGTTGCACTGGCTCGGGTAGGAGTGCTGATCGACGCTGAAGTGCAGAACTTCTGGTAGCTGTACACAGAGATTCAGCGGCGTCGTGAAATCCCTGAGACCGCCGCCTATTGAACCGACCTTGTGCAGGCCGTTCGGCTGAAGATAGGGGGAAATGGGGCGAACTGTTTAACTAATTGCGATCAGTACATTCATCAATTACCAGTTCAACGAACATCTATTTGTGGGCAGCCTGTCGACGATACTTCGACCCAATGAATTCACGCTTTCACGACTGCAATGAGTTCTGAACGATTCGCTGTGGAAGTTCTTCAGGTGGATTCAGAGAATCTTCAGATGCTCTCCATTGCTGAGAGAGGCCGGTCTCGCGCAGTATGGCTGTCATGCGAAACCAATGGGAGAAGGTCATCAAACTTAAATGCGTGCCGCTCGAGCCACTCCTGGGCACTTGGGCTCCTCGTTCCCAAGTAATAAATAACTCTTGGAGGACTCTCATGACACTTACTTCCGCCTTTAGCCCTTTTGCTACAGTTGGCTGCGCCCGCTATTTCCTATCCACTCTTCGCAGGTTTACGACCTGCATCTTCGTTTTGTTTGCTATCAGCACCGCCCCGGCGCAGGTCACGGGGAGTGGCACGGCGGGCAGCATCACCAAATGGACTGGAACAAAAGTGATCGGGAACTCTGTGATAACTGAAAAGACCGGCAACATTGGCATTGGAACCGGCACGCCGGCCTTCAAGTTGACGGTTACGGGCATCGTCCAGTCAACCAGCGGCGGATTCAAATTCCCGGACGGTAGTGTACAGGGCACCGCAGGCGTGTTGCACAATGCTACGCTGGCGGGAAAAGGTATCTCCGGTTCGACTCTCACGGTAGCGGTGCCTCTGGTTCTAAGCGGCTCCGCCCCCACCGGAGTGGTCCAGGGCAAAAATACCGGAAGCGGCTATGGCACGTACGGCACGTCGGTTTCCGGCTTTGGTGTCTACGGCGAGTCTGCCGGCGCGTTCGGCGTGGGCGGCACGAGCACAAACAACATCGGGGTTTACGCGAATGGCGGGTATGCCGGGTTGTCAGCCTACAGTAACACTAGCTACGGCGTGTTGTCGGGCAGTAGCAACGGACGTGGTGTATACGCCTACAGCACTAACGCTGATGCTATCTATGCCGAAGCAGGCAATGGGAACACGGTGAACACGGTGGGTGTCACCGGCAAAGCTCTCTCAACGGACGGTACTGGCGTCGTCGGAGAGGCAGAAAACGGAACATCTGCCTGGGGTCTATGGGGAATAAGCGCCAGCGGTTACGCCGGCTTCTTCAGCGGGAATGTCTTCGTCGGCGGCACGCTAACCAAGTCGTCAGGAACGTTCAAGATCGACCACCCACTCGACCCTGAAAACAAATATCTGTCACATTCGTTCGTCGAATCACCCGACATGATGAACATCTACAACGGCAATATTGTGACCGATGGGAACGGCGAAGCCACGGTTAGGCTGCCGGTATACTTCGCGAGCCTAAATCGAGATTGCCGTTACCAACTGACGGTGATCGGACAGTTCGCACAGGCTATTGTTGCCGCGAAGATTCGTAACAACCGCTTCACCATTAAGACCGACAAGCCGAATGTTGAGGTCTCCTGGCAAGTAACTGGGATCAGACGAGACCCTTACGCGAAGGCGCACCCTGTCATCGTCGAACAGCCAAAGCCGCAGAATGAGCGCGGTTCTTACCTCCATCCCGAGTTGTATGGGCAGAATGAGGAGAAGGGGCTGGAGTGGGCACTTCGAGCAGAAACCATGAAGGCACGGAAGGAACAACGGCAAAGGCAATAACTGTTCATACCGTCCTTCGATACAGGCGTCGCTCAATCCGCGGTATCGGGGCATGATCGCGCATGAGCAACCCTTGGGATTCTGGCTTAGTGGCAGAGGGGAAAAATATGCACAGCAATAACGGCCTCGAACCTTTCTGGTGCAATGAGAAAGATTGGCTCGTGGAAGTGGTAGCGATGGATATTGAGGAAGACTTCGCATAAAGGAGCAAAAATGAAAACTGTGTGTGTGCGTCGCCTGCTGACAATTATGGTCGTACTCTGTGCGCTGCACCCGGCCTGGGCCGCGTGGACAAACGCTGTTTCGATGGGAACTACGGTCGTGCTCTCCGATCCCTCCTGCGCATCTCCTTCAACCGGGTTGGCCGTCTGCGCAGCGCGCGGATTGGGCCAAACCATGATCGTGAATCAATGGAGCGGAACCACGTGGGCTGTCTGGAAAACCATCGCTGGCACCGTCACCTCGAATCCCAGCTGTGCCGCAGATGGCATAGGCAACGTCATTTGCGGGGTGCGGAACGCAACAGGTGGTCTTTCCGCAGCAGTCTATGACGGTACAACATGGGGCGCGCTCACCAGCGTTGGCGGTACCCTTACCTCAGAACCTAGCTGCGCTCAGCTCACGGTGGGGGATGTGCTATGCGTGGGCCGCAGTACAGCCGGTGGATATACTTCGAGCTTTTTCAATGGCACTGTCTGGAGCGCCTTCAAAACCCTCGCCGGAACAACCGTCTCCGCGCCCGGTTGCGGCAGCAATGGTGCTGGCGGCGTCGTCTGCATTTCCACATCGACGACCAATTCGTGGAATGTCGTTGCTGCGCGCTTTACCGGTACTGCCTGGAGCACGTTCATCAATATCGGCGGCAGCTCTGGGGCCGATCGTTACTCGTGCACGCCACTGGGAGGAACCCTTGGCCTTCTGACCTGTTTTTCCCGCGGCAGCGGCGGCGGACTGTTCGCGAACACCTTTAAAGGCGGCGCCTGGGCTGCCACGAGTTGGAGTGGGTGGGGCGGACTTGGCGGAAACGTCAATCCCGGCTCGTCGTGCGCGCAAACTGCGACAGGGCAACTCGCCTGCGGTTCGGTGGCCAGTGATGCCGGGCTTTGGGTGGACTCCTTCAACGGCACCAGTTGGTCTGGATGGTCGAAGATCGGCACCGCTACCTACAACGGGAATCCCGCCTGCGCCAGCATTGGGGGCGGCAAGGTTCTATGCGCTGCGGTGGGGGTGAACGGCAAAGCGATCAGCACCATTGGGCCATAACTTGATCCGGTAGGGTGATGGCTTTGCGTTCCCGATTCTCGTGAATCAACATTTCTTTCTAGACGTGCTAGACGTGGCCCGCCCGGCCTCGGGACTTCAACAGCCGGGCGGTCAACTCGCCAACCATTAAATGAACAGCTCAACGAGCTACTCGGAAGCTACGAAGCCCTTGGTCAACCGGCAAACAATCGGCATTACGCTCAAAATCCCTCAATGAGCAAAGTGGCCTGATTCAACAGTCATCTACACTCGCTGTTAAACTGCCGCAAACAGTGCTGTATTCGTTGCTCTTCCAGTTTCTTTAGGCTGCGAACCAAGAACATCGGACGGTCATCGCGGGCGTCGGAGGGGCGCACGATTCGTTCAGATGGCTTAAAGTCGCTCCTGCGTGACCCACACATGTTCTGCGACCGTGATCGGCATCGAAGTAAGCAGCAGATAATCGTGACCGTCCAAAGAAAATGTGACCTGTCCGAGATGCACTTTCCCTTCCAAGGCACCATCAAACCGAGTTACAGATACAAGGTAACGTGCCTCGCCCGGCGCATAAAGCATGAGAGTGCATCCGGCGACCCCGTATCTATTGACGAGCCCACGCCACCGTTCACAATTACTTCGTTGTCGCGCACTAGCATAGGAGCTACAACTCGAAATTCTCTTGGATTCGGATCAGTAGAGCTTCGGAGCGGTCGTGTTGCCCCATCATGATCAGCAGGCCTCCGATGATGAGAATCCAACGGAGCATGGTCAGGATCACTTTCTTCTAACATGCTTCTGCTGAATCTCATCCTGCTAATCGAAGTGACTTCTTCAACACCCACAGACCATTACACGCAATAAAAAAAGCGCCCACTTTTGCGGTGGGTTGAGATTGTTCGGGATTCCGCGTCGCCAGGACACTGCCGTGATTCGCCGTGCTGATTGAGGAAAGTGCATTCTGATTGGAATGGAGAGAGGATGTCGAACCGCAGGGTAAACGGCCCACGATGTTTGAATATCGACAAAAGACGGCCCCATCACTGGCAAAGTGTCTGGGGCCGCGTGGAATTTGCCCGATGCGCTAGCAGCCTACGTTTTGGTGGAGTTGGCTACGCTGCGGACGGTTCCCGTGGGCGCACTCGTGTTGGTTGCAGCGATCGGCCCGGTCGTCGCTGTGGCAGGCACGGTTGCCATCCGTTGGGTCGCCGAGACATGGACAACGGTTGAAGCAGCGGTGCCGTTGATGGTTATCGTGTTTCCCCGTGCAATCGGACCTGCAGGGTTTAAACTGCTGACCGTCGGCTTGGCGTCATAGGTGTAGTGGTCGGCAGCCACGATGGCACTGGTCCCACCCGGCGTGGTCACCGTCACGTCGACGATGCCGGCCGCATGCGCGGGCGCAACTGCCTT